>ERZ824978.1380-NODE-1380-length-26569-cov-9.656333_pt1 | contig 26569 bp, 20 predicted proteins | sample MGYA00519860_ERZ824978 | MGnify/ENA primary metagenome ERZ824978 (study PRJEB31778, sample SAMEA3449184) | human gut metagenome | biome: human gut; feature: human-associated habitat; material: faeces | place: United Kingdom | collected 2010/2012 ... | reverse complement strand
CCGAGGAGCACCCCAAGGGTACTTGCTTCGCGGCGCGAAGCGACGTGGGAATCCGTAATCTTTTAGCCGCAAATTTGCATGAAAACACATAAGTTGTGCATTTTAGTAACGGATTGCCACGCCAGTCTGCGGACTGGCTCGCAATGACGGGCTTTTTCGACAGCCTGAAAAGGACCGCCATAAGGCGGTCCTTTTCTGCTCAGATACTGTTTATACGCCCAGCTTTTCCAGGGCTGCCAGCTTCAGGGAATTGCAGAAAATGGCAATGGCCTGCTCCAGCTCGCTGACCGGCGGGAAGGACGGCGCGATGCGGATATTGCTGTCGTTGGGGTCGATGCCGTAGGGGAACGTAGCGCCTGCGCCGGTCATGGTGACGCCGGCCTCCTTACACAAAGCCAAGGTACGTTTTGCGCAGCCCGCCATAACATCTACACTGACAAAGTAGCCGCCCACAGGGCGTTTGTAGTCCGCGATGCCCAGGGGCGCGATCTCCCTGTCCAGCGCGTTCAGAACGGCGTGGAACTTAGGGGCGAGGACGGCGGCATGGCGCTTCATCAGCTCCAGCGTGTGCGATTTATCCTTCAGATAGCGGACGTGGCGCAGCTGGTTGATCTTGTCAAAGCCGATGGTCTGGATATTGATGAGCTTGCTGAAATAGGCGATGTTTTCCTCGCTGGCGGCCATGACGGCGACGCCCGCGCCGGGGAAGGTGACCTTGCTGGTGGACGCAAATTCGTACACCATGTCGGCGTTGCCATAGTCGGCGCAAAGTTGCAGAATGTCAGGAAATTCCACAAAATCGCAGTCAAACTCGTGGATGCAGTACGCATTATCCCACATGAGCATGAAGTCGGGAGCGGCGGGCTTCATGGCCGCGAGACGGCGGATCGTCTCGTCGGAATAGACCACGCCCTCGGGGTTGGAATACTTGGGAACGTTCCACATACCCTTGACGGCGGGGTCTTTCACCAGCTCCTCCACCATGTCCATATCAGGGCCGGCGGCGGTCATGGGGACGGAGATCATCTCCACGCCGAAGGACTGGGTGACCTTGAAGTGACGGTCGTAGCCGGGGACGGGGCAGATCCACTTGACCTTGTCCAGTTTGCACCAGGGCTTTTCGCTGTGGAGCAGGCCGTGGGTGAAGGCCTTGGACACGGCGTCATACATGAGCTGGAGGCTGGCGTTACCGCCCACGAAAACCTGGGAAGCCTTGCAGCCCAACAGTTCCGCGAAGAGGGCGCGGGCGGCGGGAACGCCGGCCACCTCGCCGTAATTTCGTGTTTCCAGGCCGTCAACGATGTAATCCTGAGGGGTCTTGAGCACGTCGAAAATGTCCATGACCATGTCCAGCTGCTGGCGGCCGGGCTTGCCGCGGGCCATGTTCAAATTCAGGCCCAGAGCCTTCTGCTGCTCATAGGCGGCCCGGACGGCGGCGTATTCCGCCTGACGCTGGGCCAGGGTCATTTCAGTGTACTTCATGTGAGCTCCTCCTTATGATATGTTTATCGAAATATCGTAAATTTGTGCAATCTGACGGCAACCGGCGACGTGGAAAAATGTTGAAAAAATCCGGAAATAACTTGAAAAAATATAGAAAAAAGTGGAAAAACTTTATAACACCTTGTATGAGGGCAGGGGTTTTTCGGCTTTGAAGCCCATTTTACGCTAATTGCACAAAAATGTCAATTATTTTTGTGCAAAGTGGAGAGAAAAGCGACGGAGGCATGAGGAAAGGAGGGGCTTCGCCCCTCCCTTCCTCATTTTTTATTTTTGAATTGGTCTTTTCAGAAGTCCGCTCTGTTCAGAGGTCAGTCCTCCTTGCGGCGCTTGCGGGGCAGGAGGGTCAGGCCGGTGAGGGACACCAGGGCCGCCGCCGCGCAGGCCGTGACGCCGGGGTCGAAGGTGGAGGGGCTGGTCTTGCCGCCGGTGACGCTGCCGGCGGTGACGCTGACGGCGAACACCGCGGAGACATCACCCTCCGCGGAGAGGATGGTCACGATATGGTCGCCGTTGGTCAGGGTGCGGAGATAGGCGGGCTTGAGGCAGACCTTGATGCTGCCGCGCCCGGCGGTGTAGTTCCTGGCGGCGAGGGTCTTGCCGTCCACCTGCACGCCCTTGAAGCTGTCGAAACTGGCGCTGCTGATGAACGTCAGGCCGGTGCGTCCGCCGTCATAATAGGACGTTTCGAGCACGGAGATGGACGGGCCGCTGTAACGGTGGGGGATGCGCCGGGGGGTGACGGTATCGGCGAGGGTGATCGGGGTCTTGGCCGCCGCGTCCCGATAATACGTATCGCAGCCGGTGCAGTGCCAATACTCGATATTGCCCTCCGCCTCGGTGGTGGCGGCCCGGGCGGGGACATGGTTCAGGGCCGCATGGGCGGCGGCGTCCTTCTCGCCGTAGGGCTGGCCGCAGATGGCGCAGGACGCCGGGGCGGTGCAGGTGGCCCTGCCGCCGGTGTGGACGGTGAGGACTTTGCCGCAGAGGTCACAGGCATGGTCGCTGTTTCCGTCGGCGCACTGGGTCAGGACTTTGCCGCAGAGGTCACAGGCGTGGTCGCTGTTTCCGTCGGCGCACTGGGTCAGGACTTTGCCGCAGGTGTCGCAGGCGTGGTCTTTGTTATTATCGGCGCAGGCTTCGGTCTCCGTGTGGGGGACGCCGCGGGTGCAGGTGCGGGTGTGGGTGGCCGCGCCGCTGTCAGGCAGCCATGCGCCCCAAAGGTGCTTGAGGGGGTGGATCTTGCCGCCGCAGACGGTGCAGATGGCGGCGGCGGTGCAGGTGGATTTTTCCGTGCTGCCGCTGTGGCTGCAGATATTCCACCAGTCCTCCAGATGAAGGTCCTGGGTGACGGGCGTGTTAAAGTCATAGGGTGCGTTCCCCGCATACCATGCTTTGAAAATGTGGCCGGGCGAGGTGGGCTTGGGAGGCTCGGTGGCCGTTTTGCCGTGGGTCACGATCTGCGCAGGCGCTCGGTCGTTGCCGAAGGTGACGGTGTAGCGCGCCTTGTCGCACGTGAGCGTGAAGTAGGCGGCGATGCCGTCCTTGCAGGCATAGCTGTAGGTGACCTGCTCCGCGTCACCGTCCACCGTCAGAACAGTACCGACGACCGTTCCGCCGCTCCAGTAGCTGGCCTTAGTGACGTCGAAGCTGCCCGGCAGGGTGGTGAGGTCAAGGATGCGGCTCGCATCCAGCGTGAGCCGGTATGTATTGTTATTAGGAGAACAGTGCGAGAAAGACAATTCTGGGTTCGCGCTGAGATCCAATGAGGTCAGTTGATTCCAGCGGCAGTCCAGATCCTTCAAGGCGGCGTTCTTGCTGACATCCAGAGAGGTCAGTTGATTCCAGCGGAAGTCCAGATCCTCCAAGGCGGTGTTCTTGCTGACATCCAGCGAGGCCAGTTGGTTTTTGGCGCAGCGCAGACTCGTCAAGGCGGTGTTCTTGCTGACATCCAGCGAGGTCAGTTGGTTTTCGCCGCAGAGCAGGCTCGTCAAGACAGTGTTGGCGCTGACATCCAGCGAGGCCCGTTGGGTGTTGATGCAGTTCAGATCCGTCAAGGAGGTGTTCTTGCTGACGTCCAGCGCGGTCAGTGGGTTGTTCATGCAGTACAGCTGCTTCAAGGCGGTGTTGGCGCTGACATCCAGCGAGGTCAGTTGGTTGTCTCCGCAGTCCAGCTCCTCCAGCGCCGTGTTTTTGCTGAGATCCAATGAGGTCAGTTGGTTCTTTTGGCAGAGCAGCTTCGTCAAGGCGGTGAAGTGCTCAATGCCCGTGAGGTCGCCGATGGATTTACCGATAAGTCTCATGCTCTTGACTGCGGCGAGCTCCGCAGGGCTTAAGCAGTCGTCGTTGTCCGTGTCAAAGGTGGAGACACAGGTGCGGAAGTTTGCGTCCGGGAAGTTGGCTTCATCGATGGCCACGTCTGCCGCACCCTCGGCAAGGGCCAACGCAGGCAGCAGGCAGAGGGCCGCACACAGGGCGAGCAGGGCGGTGAGCAGTTTTCTGTTCATGTGGTTTCCTCCGTTCCGGTCAGTTTGAAGTCGAATGTCATCTCCAGCAGGGAGAAAAGACGCTGCATCACGCCGGAGGCCAGGGCCTTTACGTCCAGCCCGGCGATGTAGGACAGGACGGCCTGCTGGTCCGGTTCGGGAACTCTGTAAACACGCATGGCCGCCGTGAGGAAGCGCTCCAGCTTGCGCTCCAGGGGGAAGTAGAGGCCGCACTTTTCGGCCATGTAGCCCCGCATGAGGCCCGCCGTGCCGATCTCCAGCTCGTAGAAGTCCTGCGGGCCGCAGCCGGGGAAGTTCGGGCCGAAGATGGACAGCAGCTCCGCCGCCGTCTGGCGGTGGATGTACTCGGAGGTCTCGGGCAGGGAGTAGGCCACCAGGTAGATGTCGCGGAGGTTCTCGTTCAGCTCCGTCAGGGCCAGCTGGATGGCCGTTTCGGCGGCGTAGATATACAGCGGCGGCAGGTCCAGGCCCGTCATGCGGCGGGCGGCGGCGAACTGACCGCTGAACATGAAGCCGATGAGCTCGTGGAGCACCGCGTCCTTGGTGCGGAAGATGTTCTGGAACGTACCGACGGAGACGTTGGCCTCCGCCGTGATCTGACTGATGGGCGTGGCGTGGTAGCCCTGCTGCAAAAACAGGCGGACGCATACCGAGAGGATGCGGCGCTTTGTCGCCAGCGTGTCCTTTCGCAGTGCCATAGAGACCCCCTCTTTCGTGATGAATTTAATATATGTATCAATATTATACTATCCGAGTAGGGGTTTGGCAAGAGGGATTTCAAAATACGGCGAGGGGGACGGAGGGGAATCACCTCTTGCAATCAGGGAGAGCAGGGGATATACTTAGGGCAGCTTTTTCAGCTTCTTAACGGTGAGGAGACGCAAATGAGGAGAAAACGCATATACAGCCTGCTGCTGGCGCTGGCGCTGGCGGCGGGGCTGCTGACAGGCTGCGGCCAGGAGAATGCCGCGCAGGAGAGCACGGCGGACAAGGCGCTGCCGACGCTGGTGGTGGGGGTGGACACATACCCGCCGTACAGCCATATCGGGCCGGACGGCACGCCGGCGGGCATCGACATCGAGCTGGCGACGGAGGCGCTGCGGCGGATGGGATACCGGGCGGAGTTCCGGTTCATCGACTGGGCGGAGAAGGGCGCACTGCTGAAAAGCGGCTATCTGGACTGCGTGTGGTGCTGCTTCAGCATGGACGGCCGGGAGGACGAGTACCGCTGGGCCGGGCCGTATATGGTCAGCCGGCAGGTGGTGGCGGTGTCGCCGGACAGCGACATCACGACGCTGGCGGAGCTGGAGGACCGGGTGCTGGCGGTGCAGGTCACCACCAAGCCGGAGGGGATGTTCCTGAGCCCGGACGAGTTCGGCCTGCCCCATCTGCGGCAGCTGCTTTCGCTGCAGAACCGGGAGCTGATGTATCCGTTCCTGAGCAGGGGCTACGCGGACGCCATCGCGGCGCATGAGACGTCCATCCGGCAGTATATGGCGGACTACGGCGTGGAGGTGCGCATTCTGGACGAGCCGCTGCTGGCGGTAGGGCTGGGCGTGGCCTTTGACCGGAACGACCCGCGGGGGCTGGAGCAGGCGCTGAACGAAACGCTGGCGGAAATGCGGGCGGACGGCACGGCGGAGGCCATCATCGGCCGGTATCTGCCGGATGCGGCGGCGTATCTGGAGGTGGACGGCTGATGGCGGTGAACGGGAAAAAGGCGCAGAGGATGGAGCGGGGTACGCTCTACATCGCGGCGGCGCTGCTGTTCGTGCTGCTGATGGGCAGCGTGATCACGCTGTCGGTGCGGGCGGATCTGGCATCCGGCGAGAGGCAGCTGTTCAGTCTGGTGGACTACACCAGCAGGCTGTGCGACGCGCACCGGATGTCCACCATGGCCTCGGAGACACGCGGACTGATCCGGTTGATCGATGAGGTCAAGCAGGCGGCACGGGACATCCAGTATCTGGATGGGCCGACGGATGAGAATATGCTGCGGGGGATGACGCTGGATCACTATCTGAGCGGCGTACTGCTGCTGGACAGAGCGGGCGAGGTGGTCGTCTCCTACGCAAAAGAGCCGGCGCTGGAGACGATACTGGCAGCGGATCTGGAGAAAAGCGTGCTGCTGGACACCGCCGATCACCCGCAGAAGACGTATGCGGTGCGGATCTATACCGCGGACGGGGCGTATATCGACATGGCGGCCTGTGGGCAGCTGGACGGCGACGGGGTCGTGGTGGCCTACTACAAGACGCCGCTGGAGTATATCAGCCGCTACGTGCTGGACTTTTCCACCCTGCTGGACGGCTATCAGTCGGAGCGGGACGGGACGATCGTGGTGACGGACGGCACGAGGGTGCTCACCTCCAACGATGAGAGTCTGGTGGGGCTGAAGGCAGACGACATCCCCGTACTGCGGAGCATCGATGCGCATGGCAAAAACGGCGAGATGCTCATGGTGGGCAGCGGCGACAACAGCCCCCGCAAGAGCTTCGGCATGATCCAGCGCGGCAGGACGTATTATGTGTATGCGTTTCTGCCGGAGCGGGCCATCTTCGACGCGACCGTTTCCAACGTCATGGTGGCCCTGGGGTTCTATGTGGGGGCGCTTCTGCTGGTGCTGCTGTTCCAGCGGAAAACGGCGCAGGACTACCACGAGCAGCAGCTGGCCCAGGATCGGGAGTACCAGGCACAGCTGAAGGAGGAGGCCCGGAAGGCGGAAAGGGCCAACGCGGCCAAGACGGAGTTTTTGCAGCGGATGAGCCATGACATCCGGACGCCCATCAACGGCATCCTGGGCCTGGTGGAGATCGGCGAATACTACCGGGAGGATCCGGAAAAGCAGTCCGAGTGCCGGAGGAAGATACGGGACACCTCCCACCTGCTGCTGGAGCTGGTGAACGAGGTGCTGGACATGGGCAAGCTGGAGTCCGGCGAGATGGTCCTGGAGGAGATCCCCTTTGACCTGATCCCCCTGCTGGACGCTGTGGGCGTGCCGCTGGAGCAAACCGCCAAGAGCCGGGGTATCCGGATAGAGTGCCGACCCCGGGAGGTGCAGCACACCGCGCTGGTGGGCAGCCCCATACACCTGAAGCGGCTGCTGATGAACCTGCTCAGCAACGCGGTGAGGTACAACAAGGACAACGGCTCGGTGACGCTGTCCTGCCGGGAGCTGGAGGACAAAGGGAACACCGCCTGGTTCGAGTTCATCTGTGCCGACACCGGCATCGGTATGAGTGAGGCGTACCAGCAGCATCTGTTCGAGCCCTTTACGCAGGAGCACAGCACCGCCCGGTCCACCTACGGCGGCACGGGACTGGGTATGCCCATCACCAAGAGTCTGGTGGACAAGATGGGCGGCACGATCACCTTTACCAGCAGGCTGGGTGAAGGGACGACGTTCCGCGTCATCCTGCCCTTCCGCATCTGCCAGCCCGGAGAGCTGCCCCCGCAGGCGGCGAAAGAACCCGCGCCCGACGAGCTGCAGGGGATGCGGCTGCTGCTGGTGGAGGACAACACCCTGAATATGGAGATCGCGGCGTTCATGCTGGAAAGTGCCGGCGCAGAGCTGACGAAAGCGCAGAACGGACAGGAGGCGCTTGACATTTTCCGGGAGTCCCCGGCGGGCTTCTTCGACGCCATCCTGATGGACGTGATGATGCCGGTGATGGACGGCTATCAGGCCACCCGGGCCATCCGGGCGCTGGAGCGGCCGGACGCGGCGGCTGTGCCCATCGTGGCCATGACGGCCCACGCCTTTGCGGACGACCGGCAGCGGGCCTATGAGGCCGGCATGACGGCGCACCTGGCAAAGCCGCTGGAGTCCGCCGTGCTGATACGGACGCTGCAGCGGTGGAAGAAAAACTGAAATGGGACAGACAGGCCCCCGGCTTCTCACGAAGCCGGGGGCCTTAGACTGTCGAAAAAGCCCGTTCGGACTTTTCCGACAAGCTGCCTGCAAAATAGCAAAATATAATACTGTTTTATATTTTGCTATTTTGGTCGCTGCGGCGGGTGATTAAACGCGAAAGGAAACCCTGACGGTTTCCTTTCACACTATCCTTCCCTCCGATATTTGCAACTAAGCAGGTTTTGATGCGTGCGCAGCGGGGGAGCTTTTGGTTTCCATTTAATCCCTGTCGGGGCGGCGGCGCATATTCACGGCAGCGCAGGAAGATACTACCCATGTAAAATCTGCTTTGACTGGAGGAATTTCATATATGAAAGCTACCGGCATCGTCCGGCGGATCGACGATCTGGGCCGCGTGGTCATCCCCAAGGAGATACGAAGGACTATGCGTATCCGGGAGGGCGACCCGTTGGAGATCTACACCACCCGGGACGGGGAGGTCATCTTCAAGAAGTATTCCCTCATCAGCGGGCTGGAGGATTTTGCCGCCCAGTTCTGCGACACGCTGGCCCGCAGCACCGACTTCACCGCCGCCGTCACCGACCGGGACGCGGTCATCGCCATCGCCGGGGCGGGCAAGCGGGAGCTGCTGGGCAAGCGGGTCTCCGTGGAGCTGGAGCGCATCATGGGCGAGCGCGGGGTGTACTGCGGGCCGGGGGTGGCCGTCAGCGACGAGAACGGGCAGTTCCGCGTCACCGTGGCCGCGCCCATCCTCTGTGAGGGCGACGTGCTGGGCGCGGTGCTGTTCCTCACCGCCGATGACCGCATCGGCGGCGAGACGGAGTGCAAGCTGGCCCAGACCGTGGCCGCCTTTCTGGGCAAAAATATGGAGAGCTGAGGGACAGCAAACCACCGCCCGCCCGGGAGACCCGGGCGGGCGGCGGTTTTATTCACATTTATGCAAGCGTCACGCGGATATAGTCACTCAGGCGGCCCATGTGGTCCACCAGCTGGGCTTCATCGGCAAATTTCAGCACCAGTGTACCGATCATGCAGTTGGCACCGGTGAACTCACGGATCTCGTCGCCCGGCCTGACCCACAGGTCCTTCTGCACCACATGGCTCGTCTCGAAATCCGGGTCGATCTCCAGCGCCTTGAACACGCCGCTTTTCTCGCTGTGCAGGATCACCTCGGCCCAGCTGCCGCTGTAGACCGGGTCGCCGTGGATGCCCTCTACCGGCATACCCACCGCTGCCCGGACCGCGTTGGTGATCAGGTCGGTATCCGCCGCGATACGCAGCACCTCCGCAATGCGGTTGCCGCCGCCCCGGGGGGACACCTCCATGATGTAGGGCTTTCCATCCACGCCAAGGCGTGTTTCAATGTTGTAGAGCGAGGTCTTCAGCCCCAGCAGAGTGATGAGCCGCTGCAGCTCGCCCCGCAGCGCCTCCTGCACCGCCCGGGGCATATCCGAGGGCCAGCTGTATGCCGACGGCGTGTAGGGGTTGGCCGCCTCGTCATCAAAGCGCTGGCTGCTGAAGGAGCAGAAGACCAGCTTCCCGTCTACGGAGAAGCAGTCAGAGTCTGAGGAACAGCCCTGCTTCTCGATAAATTCCTCCATGATGAAGGTCTTTGTCTTGGAGAACTGCTTGGCGTATTCCGCCGCCGCAGGGATGTCCTCCGCCCTTGTGACCTTTGTCACACCCTTGCTGCCCGCGGAGTCCGTGGGCTTGATGATCACCGGCCAGTGGAAGTCCCCCGCCTGGCTGACGGCGTCCTCCGCGCAGCTGTAGCCCCGTGCCATCGGCACGTTGAAGCCGTTGTCCGCCAGGAACTGCCGGAAACGCGCCTTATTCTGCAAAATATCCACCGCCGCGGAGCTGCCCACAGAGGGGAGACCCAGCTGCTCTGCCACGTAGGCTGCCGTGTCCACACCGGAGTCGCAGGCAAAGGACATAATGCCGTCCACCTGCAGCTCACGGGCCAGAGCCAGCACCGCCTCGCGGTCCGTGGTGCTGACGTTGTGGTACTCATCTGCGAACTTGTGGGCGTCGTTATCCGGCAGATAGTCGCAGGTGATGGCCTGGCAGCCCAGACTGTGCGCCGCTTCAATCACCGGCAGCAAAAAGCGAGAACCTCCCAACAGCAACAGTTTCTTCATACTCTTTCTCCTCTCTACAGTGCTCTCCGCCGTGTCAGCAGGTGGAGCAGCGCTTCTCCCTATCCGCGCAGTCCAGCGCCGCGCGCACCACCTGGTCCATGTCGTAGTAGCGGTACTCGCCCAGCCGGCCGCCGAAGATCACGCGATGCTCCCGCTGCGCCAGCTCACGGTACGCTCGGTACAGCGCCGCGTTCTTCCCATCGTTGACGGGGTAGTACGGCTCGTCTCCAGGCCGCCACTCCGCGCTGTATTCCCGGGTGATGACGGTCTTCGGCTGCGTGCCGTACACAAAATGCTTGTGCTCGATGATGCGGGTGTAGGGCGTCTCCGCGTCGGTGTAGTTCACCACCGCGTTGCCCTGATAATTGTCTGTGTCCAGCAGCTCTGTCTCGAAGCGGAGGCTGCGGTATTCCAGCGCACCCAGCCGATAGTCAAAGTACGCGTCGATGGGGCCTGTATACAGCACGCGCTCCGCCAGGGCCGACAGTTCCTCCCGCCGGGGGAGGAAATCCGTGTGCAGATGCACCGGGATGCCCTCCAGCATCCGCTCCACCAAGGCGGTGTAGCCGTCCTCCGGGATGCCCTGATGGTAGGCGTTGAAGTAGTTGTTGTCATAGGTGAACCGCACCGGCAGCCGCCGGATGATGAACGACGGCAGCTCCGTACACGGACGCCCCCACTGCTTCTGCGTATACCCCTTTATCAGCTTCTCGTAGATGTCCCGGCCCACCAGCCGGATGGCCTGCTCCTCCAGATTTTGCGGTTCGCCGCCGGAGGCCTCCTGCTGCCGCCGTATCTCCGCCCGGGCCTGGGCCGGCGTCGTAACGCCCCACATCTGGTGGAACGTGTTCATATTGAAGGGCAGGTTGTAAAGCTCCCCCTTGTAGTTGGCGATGGGGCTGTTGGTAAACCGGTTGAAGCGAGCGAAGCGGTTTACATAACTCCATACTGTGTCGTCGTTCGTGTGGAAAATGTGCGCGCCGTAGCGGTGGACGGCGATCCCTTCCACCGTCTCGGTGCAGGCATTCCCCGCCACATGATCCCGCCGGTCGATCACAAGACAGCGCTTGCCGGCGTCCGTCATCTCTCGGGCGAACACCGCGCCGAACAGGCCCGCGCCCACGATAAGATAGTCGTACTCTCTGCTCATAGCTTCAATTTCCCCGCCAAAAAGGCCTCGTACCGGTCACAAATCTGCTGCACATCGTCCCCAAACTCGATCTGCCGGCCCTTGTGCAGCCACAGGATCTTGCTGCACAGCTGCCGTACCTGGGTAATGGAGTGGGAGACCAGGATGGTGGTCGCGCCGGACGCCAGGATCTCCCGCATCTTCGCCTCGCTCTTCTTCCGGAACGCCCCATCGCCCACGGACAGTACCTCGTCCAAAATCAGGATGTCCGGCTGCACCAGACTGGCGATGGAGAAAGCCAGGCGGCTCTTCATGCCGGAGGATAGCTGCTTGAACGGACGGTCCTCAAATTCCTTCAGCTCCGAAAACTGCATGATCTGCTCGTACATCTCGTCCATGAATTTGCGGGTGTAGCCCAGCATAGCGCCGCGGAGATACGTGTTCTCCCGCACCGTCAGGTCGCCGTCGAACCCGCTGGCCAGCTCCAGCAGCGCCGCGATCGTGCCCTTCCGGTAAACGCTGCCCTGGGTGGGCTCCATGATGCCGGAAATCACCTTCAGCAGCGTGGACTTACCTGCGCCGTTGGTGCCGATGATCCCCAGCATATCCCCCTGCTCCAGGGTGAAGCTGATGTCCCTGTCCGCCCAGAATTCCTTGACGTTGTAGTCGTGGCGCAGCCTCCGCAGCACGTATTCCTTCAGTCCAATGTCCTTGAAGTCCCCTGTGATATAGCGGATGGAGACATCGCGGACCTCTAAAATGCTCATTTCCGCCTCCTTACACGTAGTACAGAAACCGCGTGTTGTACTTCTTATACATCCAGCAGCCCAAGCCCAGCACCGCCAGCACATCTGCCGCCATCAGCAGGTGAAACCACACTGTCGGGATCGCGCCGTCAATGACGATCTTCCGGAAGTAGCGGATAAAGAGGTATATCGGGTTGACGAGGAACAGGCACTGCACCGTGTAGTCGTAGTGGTCGATGGTGTAGAAGATCGCGGAGGCGTACAGCAGGATCTGGGTAAAGATGCCCCAGAGGTACTGGATGTCCCGGAAGAACACATACAGCGCCGACAGTATCAGGCCCACACCGATGTTGAACAGCACCAGCAGGCAGACGGGATACAGCAGCAGCAGGAATTTCCAGGTAAACAGAATGTGGTCAAGCCCGCAGAACACGAAGAAAATGCACAGCGTCAGGCTGAAGTTGATCAGCGTCTGCACGTTTTTGGAGAACAGGAACAGGTACTTGGGGATGTTGACCTTGGTGAAGATGGCCGCGTTGTTCACAAGGGATGTCATCCCCTGGGACGTAGACTCGTTGAAATAAGAGAACACCAGGTTGCCGCAAAACAGGTAGATGGTGTAATGCTCCATGGTCCTGCCGAAAAACTGGGTGAACACCAGCTTCATCACCAGCAGCATGAGCAGCGGCGAGAGCAGACTCCACGCCATGCCCAGCACCGTGCGTTTGTATTTTTTCTTGAAATCACGCTTCACCAGCTCCTCAAAGAGAAAGCGGTGGCGCAGGTATTGCTGCATCATGTCAAAATCCCAACGGCGCGTCTTTCGCGCCTGCTCCATTGGTTTCGCTTCGGTCTATTACTTCGCCGCCCCGGTGTAGGTCTCAAGCAGCCAGTCCACCGTGTCGGCCAGCGTATACTGCGGTCTCCATCCCATCTGCGCATAGAACAGGGACGAATCCATCTCATCGATAAGCGCCGCGTCCCGCTTCTGCCGGGTGATGGACACCCGCCAGCCGTACAGCCGCTGTGCCTCTTTCTGGATGATGGGCGCGATGTCCTTCAGCCGGGTCGCCTGCTCCGCGCCGAAATTATACAAGGGCCGCCACGCCGTCGGCTCTTTCCGCAGCAGCGCCCGTATGCCTGCGGCGGCGTCCCGTATATCCAGCATGGAGAACTGCTGCTCTCCTCCCATGACGGTGAGTGCGCGGTCGTGAATGGCCCGCATGGTCATCTGCGACACCAGCCGCGCCTCCATGCCGACGCCGATGAGCCCGGCCATACGCAGCACCGTATAGCGGAAGCCATACGCCTCCGCCGCCTGGCGGGTCAACAGTTCCTGGGCCGCCTTCGCCAGGGCATACGGCGAGGCCGGCATCAGCTCCGCTGTCTCCGTCCAGGGAGTCTGCTCATTCTGGCCGTACACGCTGCGAGAGGAAATGTCCACCCATGCGATCTCTTTTCCGGATGTGCCCGCCTTTTTCAGCAGCGTACCGGTCAGATCCAGCGCCTCCGTCAGCTCCTGTCCGTTCTCCTGCCTGGGAAACGCGCCGTGGACGATCACGTCACCGTCCGCCAGGGGCATCTGCGCCAGCTCGTCCCAGGAGCAGCATTTCATATTCGCATAGCCCTGCCAGCGCCGGGTCAGTGCCTGTGGCTGCCGCGTGACCGCGACGATCTCCGCCTGCGGGTCGGCCCGCAGGGTCTGTTCGATCAGTTCACTGCCCAAAACACCGGCCGCGCCGGTCACGATCAGCCGCATACCGCACCTCTTTCGCCTGCAACATCTTCCTTCACCACGGCAAACGGCTCGACGGTGCAGCCGTCGCCCACCGTGACGCCCGGCGCGATCCGCGCAAAAGCGCCCACGGTGACGCCGCGACCCAGCACCGCGCCCTCACCGACCCAGCTGTCGTGCAGCAGCACGCAGCATTCTCCCAGCACCGCGCCGTATTCCACCGTGGCGGAGTGCAGCAGGCAGCACCGGCCCACCGTACTCCCGGCGTGGATATAGCTGTGTCCCATCACCGTGCAGCCGGCCTCCACCGCCGCCCCGCGTTCGATGACCGCGGTGTCGGCGCAGTACGTATACAGCGCCGCCCGTTTTTCCTCCGGCAATCTCTCCAGAAAGCATCCGCGCTGTGCTGCCGTCTCCAGCGCGTTGACCAGCCCATCGCCCTCCTCCAGCCGGATGTCCTCCATCCGGCCGATCACATCGCAGCCGTCGATGTCCTCCGGCAGGCACGCCATTTCCTCGTCCGCGAAGCCCCGCACGTCCCACTTCATGCCGCTCTCGTTGCTCCGGAGCATCTGGCAGCAGACGCTCTGACCCAGGCGGCCCGCGCCGGCGATGACCACGCTCCTGACATCCGCCAGCACCGTATTTTTCGGCAGGGCCACGTACCGGGAGAAGTCGATGTAGTTCAGCTTTCTGCGCGCCGCGCCGCCCTGCTCTGTTTTCGGGAAAACCTTCTCCAGCCTCCGCCGTATCTCCTGCTGCCGCTGTTCATCGGAGGGCACATACGTTTTCCCCTCCTTCCGGCAGCGCAGCGCCTCGAACATATCCCTCCAATAGACCACAGACGCTTCCGGATGGTGATGCTCCCGTATCCACGCCACGGCCCTGTCGGACGGCAGCGGCCTTACAAATTCCTCAAAGGACATCTTTTCGATGTCGTCCGTGCAGCCCAGCTCGATGCCACTGGCTGTAAAGCAGGTATAGACCGGGTTGTCCCGGGGCAGGAACACCTTATTCCCCACGTAGAGGGAGCGGAAAATATTCCCCAGCGCGTTCTGCCGGTGGGCCCCGTACACGCTGACGTCGATGTCGCACAGCGCGTCGGTATACTTCTCCGCCGGCATAAGGCGCTTGAGACACACCGCCTTATCGCCGAAATAGTCGTCGGCCCGTTTCTGCACCTTCGCCACGTACCCGTTCTTCTGGTTGTACCAGTCGTTGCCGTAGCTCAAGGGCAGCACCACACGGATGTTCTCGTCCCGGTACTGCGCCAGCGCGTCCAGCAGCTCCAGATGGTGGTTAAACGCATAGGCGTTGTGCGCCACCTGGATATAGACCTTGCCGTTGGCCCGGGGCGCACGGCCGCGAAGGGATTCCATAGACGCAAAGGCGTTCTCCGAAAGGGGATAGGGCGTATAGAACACCTTGGCCCTTTGGCCGAACTGCTGGTGATAGACCTCCTCGTCCGGCTCAAAGATCACACACACATAGGGCATATTTTTCCGCCCGTGGTAGTTTACAAAGTTGATCGCCCAGCTCTTCGGCCCGCGCTCCTGCTTCCGCCAGTTATACAGGTCGATGCCCCGGATGACCCAAACGGACTTCCGCATATATTTGCGGAACAGCAGCGGGATCAGCACCCTCTTGGCGCCGGACATCAGTCCGTGCCAAATGATATAGTCCGCCGCGTCGAATTCCTCGCAGATGGTACGAAACCTCTGGCGCAGCGAACCCATTACCTCCTTGGAGTTGCCGTATTCCAGCAGCCTTCTGTCCTCTCCGCCCACCTCGTCGCAGTAGAGGAAGCGATGCTCCTCCTCCGGGAAATTGCTTCGGATCATGCGCGTATAGGTGTCCATCATACGCACGCTGGACAGCGATACGTGTAAAAAGCGCATTTCTTCCCCTCCTGTGTTGTTTCTTTCTCCATATCGGTCATAAAGACCGCAGGCGGCGCACACACCTGCGCCACGTCAGCTTTATCAGCTCAAGCGGCAGCAGCACCACGCAACACCAGCCGCCATCCTCCCCCCGGAGTTGGGCCGCCTCGCCCTGCATGGTCTCCGACCGTCCAAGCACCGCCCGCACCCACGCCTTCGCGTACAGCTCTCTGCGGAAGCGGGAGAAAACGATCCTCCGGTCGAATTCCTCATACGCATACCGCTCCATGGCCCGCGTGATCTGCACATCCCGCACTATGGAGGCCTCCCCGGCCAGCTGGGACGTAACGTTGCCGCCCTGCAGCGCCGGCACGTAGCGGTACACGCTCATGGGCTGGTCAAAGCAGTAAAAATCGCCCTGCAGCAGAAAGATAAGCATGGCAGTCCTGTCGGAGATCATGGTGTCCGCCTCCGTCAGAATGGAGTAATCGTGGGCGGGTGCTCGGAAAATATTCCGGCGCATCAGGCTGGACGCCTGGCCAGGCAGATGCACCCCGTCAAAGTCCGCCAGCGTGAATACCCGCTTCTGCCTGATCCATTCCGGCTTTCCCCGGATGGCGCGGCCGTTTTCATCCACGCACCGTATCCGGGAGGTGCAGCCGATGAAGCCCGGCGACTCTCTGAGAAATGCCGCCTGCTTTTCCAGCTTGCGGGGGTCGATCCAGTAGTCGTCGCCCTCCAGCGACGCGATGAGCTCTCCCCTCGCCTGCTGCAGCAGCAATACGGCGTTCCGCGCCGCGCCTACGTTTTCCGGCCTGATAAATGCTTTGATAATATCCGGGTACGCCCGTGCGTACTCCGCCACGATGCCGCTCGTCCCGTCGTCGGATGCGTCGTCCCCGATCAGCAGCTCATAGGGGAAGGACGTCTCCTGGGCCAGCACGCTCTCGATGGCCTGGCGAATATAACGCCGCTGGTTGTACGCGATGAGTATCACGCTGACCAGCGGCTTTTCATCGCACCGTTTCCTCTTATCGTTCATAACCATACAACCGGTCAAAACGGCTCATGGAGACGCCGGACGTCAAATGGGCAGAACAGCATATTCCGTCCCTCCGTGTCCTCCACCCGGATCAGCATCTGGATGGCCCGGATCACCTCCGCCAGCTCCTCCAAACTTTGCCCTTTTATGTGGGTACGGAACACAGACTGGGTCATGGCCGCGTCGTCGGCGATCACATCGCCCTCTGTTTTCAGGTACTCCGCCGCCAGAACGTTTTCCAGCGCCAGCACCCGCTCCCGGCCGCTCAGGCGACCGATGACGCCGCTCCTCGCGGTCATGTTGAAGATGCCGCTGTAGCCCCGCATATCGGAATAGACCTCCCGAAGCGTCCCCTCACCCATGCTTCCGGTGAGGGCAAAGCGGATCATCATCTCCAGATAGTCCACCCCATAGGCATCGCGGATGTTGTGATAGTCGCACAGGGCGTTGAGCCTGTAGCCGCACTCGAAAAAGGTGACCCTGTCCGGCGCGGCGATGCCCTGAAAGAAAACACAGCCGTTGGACGCGCCCACGCGCGCCAGCAGCCGCCTGAACCCGGGGTCGCTCTGCCGCAGGAACAGGTTCATATATTTGGAGGGCATCAGCGACAGGTCATACTGGGATGTGACCCGCTCATGCTCCCTGGTGGGATAGCGATCCCGGAGGCAGACAAAGCTGATGACGCCGTCCTTGATAACATACACCGCCGTGACCTCGCGGCCCACCACATATTCCTCCGCCACGATCTGTCCGCTGGGGGACTCCCGTACCGCCAGCGCCACGGCCTGCCGCAGCTCTGTCTCATCGGTGCAGATCGTCACGCCCACCCCGCCGCCGCCATCCCGGGGCTTGATGATGAGCGGATACCGCAGCGCCCGCAGCTCGTCCGCTCCCAGGGCGGGCGTTATCCCATAGCTCTCCGGCACATCGATGCCCGCCCGCTTGCAGCTTTCCTTGAAAAACACCTTGTCGAAGTTCAGCCGCAGCTGCTCCTCCGACGCATAAAAAGGCTTTCCGCACAGGGCGCAAAGCTCTTTTGTCCTCTTCAGGTTGAACTCATGCACGCCGGTGAAGATACCATCCACGCCCTCGTCCCGGACGCGCTCCGCCAGGCGCTCCACCTCCGCCGTGCTGATGTCCCAGTATTCGTCCGCCATGAGCTTGGCCGGTGACCTCTCCGGCGGGACATTGTCCGTCACGATGGTGTAGACTCCCATCCGTTTGGCCGCACGCACAATGTCCGGCGTTGCCGCCGGACGGCCGCCCATGATGAGCAGCTTTTTTCCTGCTACGCTCTGTTCCATCCTGTTCTCTTCCTCACTTATCGCGCTCCATGACGAGCTTCTTCACTCTGGCCCGCAGACCACTTCCCGGCGGCAGCAGTGCGTTGATGACCTGCTGCTTCACCCGCCGGCCCGTGTCCGGCTCAAAATGCACGCGGGGCAGCTCCAGGCAGGCCAGCGATGCCCGCCGCTTCGTGTAGTACACGCCGAACAGCCGCTCCGCCAAATACCCGTCCACCCGCAGCTCCTGGGCGCTATACCCGCTGAGATCAGCGGTCTCGTCAAACTCCCGCAGGATCGGGAACAGCCAGCCGCAGTAGTCGAAAAACGTCTCCCGGTCCATGATATAGATATTGCCCCAATAGCATATCGTTTCCGACAGATAGTGCTCCATGGCCTCCGCGTACTCCGGGTATCTTCGGGCCACGATGCGCTCCGCCAGCTCCAGATCCTTCGCTCTGTGGAACGGCGCCGCACCGTAGTGTTCCCGTACGGAGACGTGCATATCCTCCCCTACGGGCGCAATGAGCTGGTATTGCCCGATCAGCCCGGCAAACGTACCGTAGCCCAGCTTCTCCAGAAGTGCTCCGTCGGGCTCGGACCGGATGATATACGGCCTGCGGCAGTGCGTGTCGGGGTAGAGATACCGCCGGTAATGGAAAAAGCCGTAATATTCGGCGTCCTCATTCTTCCAGGCCCAGTACTGGCCCGTCAGCTCGCAGTAGCGCCTGTTCAGGCGGGAGATATTCTCTCCGCTGTCATCCCGGATGTAACCGTCCAGCGGCCGGTCAGCCAGCGCCGCCCCCACATGGATGGGATACAGCAGGCCGCCTTCAGGCACGGGAAACGCCTTGTGGCACGAGACGAATATTCGGATGTCAGGCGCGTGTCTCTCAGCCATGGGCATCTTCCCTTTTCTCTGCATCTGTCAGCCATACACGGGCCGCCTGCAGGCGCGTCCCGTCGTTTACAGTCCTTCGATCACGTCGCAGACGCGGTCCACCTGCTCCAGTGTCAGGTCCGCGTACAGCGGCAGACACAGGATCTCCTCCGCCGCCTTCTGCGCCACCGGTGTCTCCTGCACCGGGTAATTCTGCCGTACCAGCGGGAACGATGAGGTCAGCGGATAGAAATACTTCCGGGCGAAGATCTCCCGCTCCGCCAGCGCCGTCAGCACTGCGTCCCGGCCATAGCCCAGCTGTTCCGGCAGAAAGCGCACCGGCATATAGGCATAGTTGGAAACCACGCCCGCCTGCTCCGGGGACAGCACGACGCCGTCCCGCCCGCTCAGCCGCTGGCGGTAACGCTCCGCCGCCTGACGGCGGCAGGCGATCTGCTCGTCCAGATGCCGCAGGTTGCAAAGTCCCATAGCGGCGGAGAATTCCGTCATCTTGGCGTTGGTCCCCAGCATCTCTGACTGCTCGCCGTCGTACATACCGAACCGCTCCCACGCCGTGAAAAACGGCTTCAGTGATCCATCGCCGTAGGTAAGGCAGCCGCCCTCCGCCGTGTGGAACACCTTGGTGGCGTGGAAGCTGAACATGGACACGTCGCCCATGGCCGCGGCGCTGACGCCGTTTTCGCTGATGCCGAAGGCGTGGGCCGCGTCGTAAATGACCTTCAGCCCGTGTCTATCCGCGATCTCCCGGATGGCCTGCCAGCGGCAGATGTGTCCGTACACATGGACCGGTAGGATCGCCACAGTCTTATCCGTGATCAGCGTCTCCAGCTTCTCCGGGTCTAACGTGTACTGCTCCTCCTCGATGTCGCAGAACACCGGCGTCAGTCCTGCCCGCGCAATGGCCAGCGTGGTCGAGCCGTAGGTAAACGGCGTGGTGATGACCTCACCGCCCCGGGGGAATTGGGCCAGCGCCGCCTCCAGCGCCTGGTGGCCGTTGCAGAACAGCGACACGTTCTCCACCTGGAAATACGCCCGCAGCGATGCCGCCAACTGCTGGTGCTTCGTGCCCATGTTGGTCAGCCAGCGGCTGTCCCATATATCCCGGATCTCCTCCACGTACTCCTCAAAGGGCGGCATAGAGGATCTCGTTACCAAAATCTTGTCCATCGTCTGTCCCTCCCGCTTCTCGGCGGTATGCAGGACCGTGCTCCCGCTGCCATCAGCGGCCGGTCCAATGCGAATGTTCTTTGCGAAGCAAAGAACGACCCCCCACAGGGGTTCGGCACATAATACATATTCTGTATTATTATACCCAAATAAAGGGCAGAACGCAAGAACTTTTCCCACGCGAACAGCATATATAGTGCCCGCCCGGGAGACCCGGGCGGGCGTTTGTTCACTTTTTCCGCTTCCGACGGCAGCGCACCGGCTCGTTTCGCCGCGCGCTGCGCAGCGCCGAGCACTCCTGCTCCGTCACCTGGGGCACAGTCCGCCGCCCCTGCCACTGGCCGTCCTTCCGCTGCACCACCGCCATACGCACGGGAAACCGCCCGTGCTCCTCGCAGCAGAACGTGCCGTAATACAGCTCCTTCCCCTGGGGATACCAGCAGCTCACCGTGCCCCGGCGCTGGCAGATGGGGCAGGTCACGAACCGCGCCGAACGGCTGTTCAGCACATCCTCCCGGACCGGACAGCACTCCGTCCGCTGCCGGGCCTGCTTCGGATACTCCAGCGTTGTCAGCGATCTGCCCCGCACCCGGCGCGCCTTCTCCTGCTTCGGCTCTTCCACCGCCTCCGGCTTGATCCAGCCGCTGACCAGCGCCGCATACATGGCGTCGTGCAGCGCGTTGTGGTACTCGAACACCTCCGGTATCCCGCAGTACGCCACCGCGTTCTCCAGTGCCAGCCGCCGGCCCGTACCGATGCCCAGCGTGCGGTTGAACGACGCCTGCAGGTCCACGTATTCCGGCATCTCCAGCAGCGGCAGCTTCCACAGCCGGGCGTTTTTCGTCAGCACGCCGTCGTCCTGTCCGCCCCAGCCGGCAAACACCGTCTCGCCGCCGCACCACGTCAGAAACGCCTCATACCCCTCCGCAAAGGGGACACCCTCCGTCATGGACAGCCTGCCGTCCGGCAGCTTCCGGGCGATGGGCGACAGCTTTTTCTGTATGGCCGGTTTTATGTAAACATTAAAGCGCCCCGACAGCGGCGCGCCCAAGTGGTCCAGCCGCACCGCGCCGATCTGCAGGATCTCCTCCATCCCGCCGCCGTAGGGCTGACTCCACTCCAGATCCAAAACGATCATCGTACTCCACGCTCTCTCCTGTGAAAATATAAATTCCTCCGTATTGTATCACTTTTCCCCCTGCCGCGCAACCTCCTTCACGTTCTCCCATTTTTTGGAATTATGTAAGCCCAGCTTGTGCGGCGGCCCGTCCCCGTTTTCCCTTCTCATGTGCAAAACTCGCGCAAATCTACGCAAAATATGCACAAAAGGACTCTGCTGAGAAATTGAAAACTCCCACCCCTCGATGATATACTATATGTGTTAAATTGCGCGTTCCACCGTGTGCGTGCGCCGTTTCCATTTCCTTTGCATGGGATGTGAGAATTGCTATGGAGCTCTGCCGTATGTCCGCTGTGTTCGCCGCCGCCGATGCCGCGCGTTCCCCTCACAGCGACCCCACTCAGGCTATTTATATCGTTCTGGCCGTCCTGCTGGTCATCGCCGTTCTGGTAATGCTCCGCATGAGCGGCCTGCTTCGCGCGCTGCGCCGCCAGCGGAACGACAGCGCCCCTGCCGATGACCTGCTGGGTGACAACAGCCGCTTTCTCCGCCGGGATAACCTGGTGGGCTCGTTCCGCATCGACCTGACGGCGGATACCGTTTCCGGCGGCTGTAAGCCCGTTTTTGGTTTCCCCTCCCACCGCTACGACGGCCCGCTGGACGAGCTGGCCGACCGTATGCGCCGGCTGGTGCATCCCTCCATGCAGGACGATTTCTTCAACCAATTCCGCCGCCAGAACCTGCTCTTCCTCTACGACAGCGGCACCTACTCCGTCCGCGAGCCCTATCTCTTCCTGCTGGAGGGCAAGGGCTACGTCTGGCTCCGCGTCTACGCCGAGCTGAACCGTGACCCCAACACCGGCCACATCATGGCTTTGGGCTACGGCCTGGACATCAACCGCCTCAAGCGCCTGGAGGATATCTGCGAAAAGCTCATCACCACCGAGTATACCTGCATGGGCCTGCTGGATGCGCACTCCGGCTGGTATCTCCCCTTCCGCACCGGCTGCGAGCTCTCCGGCACGGTGGACGAGGACGCCGGCTTCCGCAGCTACGAGGGCGATATGCTCCATGACATCGAGAGCCTTATGTACCCTGCGGAGTACAAGGACCTCCGTCCCTCTCTTTCGCTGGATCGCGTCGTCGCCGCCCTGGAGCATCAGCCCTTCTACGACCTGACGCTCCGCACCGCTCCCACGGCGGAGCGCCCCATGCGCTACCTGAAGCTGCGCTACCTGAAGCTGCGCTACCGCTACCTCAACGACCTGCGGGAGAGCATCGTCTTCACCTCTGTGGACATCTCCGCCCTGGTGGCCACCACCATCGACCCCCTCACCGCCCTCTACAACTCCCACGGCTTCGTCCAGCGTGTGGACGGCTGGCTGCGGGACAACCCGGGCCGCCCCTACCGTCTGATCTTCTTCGACTTCGACGATTTCCGCTACATCAACGCCACCTTCGGCTACCAGGCCAGCATGGACCTGCTCCAGGACAACGGCCTCTACCTCCACGAGCACGACGGCCCAAACTGCTTCTCCGGACACCTGAGCCTGGACCAGTTCGTCCGCTTCTGCGCCGTGGACGACGGCCTCACCCCCGAGGAGAGCTACGCCCTGTTCCTTAAATACTACCGCTGCTACAAGCTGGACTACCCCATTCAGATCCACATGGGCGTCTACGACCTGTGCGAGCCGGACTGCGACACCTACACCATGATCTACAAGGCCCTGCTGGCCCAGCAGACCATCCTCGGCGACCAGACCCGGCGCATCGCCTACTACACCGCGGACATGGGCGAGCGCTCCCAGCGGCAGCACACACTCCTCAGCGATGTGCGCACCGCCCTGGAGGAGGATCAGTTCCAGGTCTGGTTTCAGCCCCAGTTCAACTACACCAGCGGCGTCCTCATCGGCGCGGAGGCTCTTGTGCGCTGGCAGCATCCCACCCGCGGCCTGGTCTCCCCCGGCGAGTTCATCCCTCTGCTGGAGCACAGCAACCTGATCTCCCAGCTGGACCGCATCGTGTGGGAAAAGGCCTGCCGCTGGGTCAGGCGCTGGAGCGATATGGGCCTTCACTTCCCCGTGTCCGTCAACATCTCCCGCAACGAGTTTCAATTTCACGACCTGTGCGGCGGCCTCATCAGCCTGACCTCCCGCTATCAGCTGTCCCCCTCCCAGCTCCATTTGGAGATCACGGAGAGCATCTGCGCGGAAAACACCGAGCTCATGTCCCTTCAGATCGCCCGCCTGCGTCAGGCCGGCTTCACCGTGGAGCTGGACGACTTCGGCGCAGGCCATTCCTGCCTGAACATTCTGAAGGACATCCCCGTGGACGTGCTGAAGCTGGACATGAAGTTCCTCTCCGGCTACAAGGACGACGGCGACGACGACCGCACCCGCACCATCCTCTCCTCCGTGATCTGGATGGCCCGCAGCCTGAACACCGAGGTCATCGCCGAGGGCGTGGAGACGGAGCAGCAGGCTCAGGGCCTGCGCCGCCTGGGCTGCCGCCGGATGCAGGGCTACTGGTTCGCCCGCCCCATGCAGCCGGAGGAGCTGGAGCACCACCTTCTCTCCGGCGAATACAAGCTCTTTGAATGATCATCAAGAAAGGAAGCGCGTTATGGCCTATATGCGTTTGGGCGACCTGCTGATCGCCGCCGGCGCGATCACCGACGAGCAGCTTCAGGCCGCGCTGCAAGCCCAAAAAACCAGCGGCCAGCGGCTGGGCGACGTGCTCATCGACAGCGGCGTCATCACCCAGCGTCAGCTCATCGACGCGCTGCAAATGCAGCTGGGCGTGGACTACATCGACCTGACCCGCGTCTCCATCCCCGTGGAGCTGGCCAAATACGTCCCCCGGGCCATCGCCAAAAAATACTGCGTCGTCCCCGTCAAGCTGGTGAAGGACGAGCTGTACGTGGCCATGAGCGACCCGCTGGACTTTATGGCCCAGGAGGAGCTGAAGGCCGCCTCCCGCAAGCAGATCATCCCCATGATCTCCACCCGCCGGGCCACGGAGCAGGCCATCGCCACCCTCTACGGCAACGAGGGCACAGCCCGCGTCATCGAGGAGATGAAGCGGGAGGCCGGCGACACCGGTGCGGACATCGTCCCCGCTCAGATGGTCTCCGGCCCGGAGGACGCCGACGCCGCGCCCACCATCCGCTTCGTCAACTCCCTCATCGAGCGGGCGTTCAGCGAGCGGGCCAGCGACATCCATCTTGAGCCCCAGGACGGCGAAATGGTGGTCCGTATGCGTATCGACGGTCTGCTCCACAGGATGCTCACCGTCCCCGCCAACCTGCAAAGCACCGTTATCTCCCGCCTGAAGATCATGGGCGGTATGAATATCTCCGAGCGCAAGATCCCCCAGGACGGCCGGGCTATGATCCGCCTCCGCCAGCACGAGCTGGACCTGCGTATCTCCTCCATGCCCACCATCTACGGCGAGAAGATCGTCCTGCGCCTGCTGGACAAGTCCCGCCGCGACATCAGCCGGGAGAGCCTCGGTCTCACCGGCGAGGACCTGCGGAAATACGATGCCCTGCTGCAGAACAGCTCCGGCGTTATCCTCATCGTCGGCCCTACCGGCTCAGGCAAGTCCACCACCATGTGCGCCATGCTCCAGCAGCTTTCCAGCGAGGAGACCAACATCATGACGCTGGAGGACCCGGTGGAGTACGACATCCCCGGCGTCAGCCAGTGCCAGATCAACGAAAAGGCGGGCATGACCTTTGCCGCCGGACTGCGGGCCATCCTCCGGCAGGACCCGGACATCATCTCCGTGGGCGAGATCCGGGACGGCGAGACCGGCTCTATCGCCATCCGCTCCGCCATCACCGGCCACCTGGTGCTGTCCACCCTCCATACCAACGACGCCGTCTCCGCCATCCCCCGTCTGGTGGACATCGGCGTAGAGCCCTACCTCATCGCCAACGCCCTCCGGGGCGTCATCTCCCAGCGGCTGGTGCGCCGCATCTGCCCCCACTGCAAAAAGCCCTACCGCCCCGGCGGCGACGAGCTGGATCTGCTGAAGCTGCCCGACGACGCCGACGTGACGTTCTACCGCGGCGAGGGCTGCCTCGAATGCCGCCACACCGGCTACCACGGCCGCCGGGCCGTGTTCGAGATCCTCACGGTGAACAACGGCCTGCGCCGCCTCATCAGCCGGGGCGCCGACTACGACGCGCTGCTGAAGGCCGCCGCCGACACCGATTTCACCTCCATGCGGGACAACTGCCGCCAGCTGGTGCTGGCCGGCGAGACCACCGCCGCCGAGGCCGCCCGCGCCATCCATTCCACCATCGACTGAGGAGGTCCGCGCCATGCTCTCCCTGAACCAGCTTTTGGAAAAGGCCCACGGCCTGCACGCCTCCGACGTCCATCTCGTCTGCGGCCTGCCGCCCAAGTGCCGCATCGACGGCGCTGTCACCGACCTGACCGATGAGGTCCTTACCGCGCAGGACTGCGAGCTGTATGCTCGCGCACTGGCCGGTAACGTTTACGAGACCATGTCCTCCATCGGTGAGCTGGACCTGGCCCGTTCCTTCCCCGGCATCGCCCGCACCCGTGTCAACCTGTTCCGCCAGCAGGGCTGCGTTTCCGCCGCCATCCGTCTGCTGGCCGACCATATCCCCTCCTTGGAGGAGCTGTCCCTGCCCCCGGTGGTAGCCGATTTCGCCGCCTACCGCAGCGGCATCGTCCTCGTCACCGGCGAGACGGGCTCGGGCAAATCCACCACCCTGGCCGCGCTGCTGGACCGCATCAACCACTCCCGCCCCGGCCACATCATCACCCTGGAGGACCCCATCGAGTACGTCTACGCCCCCGACCGCTGCATCATCAACCAGCGGGAGATCGGCGCGGACACCCGCTCCTATGCCGACGGTCTCCGGGCCATCCTCCGGGAAGACCCGGACGTGATCCTCATCGGCGAGATGCGGGATCTGAACACCATCGAGACGGCCCTCACCGCCGCCGAGACCGGCCACCTGGTCTTTGCCACGCTGCACACCAACTCCGCCGCCGATGCCGTTGACCGCATGGTCAACGTATTCCCCGACGGCCAGCAGGCGCAGATACGGCTTCAGCTGTCCACCACCCTCCGGGCCGTTTTGTCCCAGCAGCTGCTGCCCAAACGGGCCAGCTCCGGGCGCATCGCCGCCTGTGAGATCATGGTGGTCACGGACGCCATCCGCAACCTGGTCCGGGAGGCCAAGACCCCTCAGATCGACAGCTTCATCACCATGGACGGCCGCAGCGGCAGCGTCACCATGGACCAATCCCTCCGCCGCCTGGTGGAGGACCGCACCGTGTCCTTCGACACCGCCCTGTCCTACGCCCGCGACCGGGAGGCCTTCCAGGCCGCCGTCCGCCCCTATTGACCCGTCTCTCCCACCGCGCTGCGGTGTCATTGCGAGGAGCGAAGCGGAACAAGTACCCTTGGGGTGCATCGCCCCGCCGTGGTATGCGTCTATGTAACGGAGCGCAGACCCTTGGCTCTCCCTTTGGGAGAGCTGTCACCGCAGGTGACTGAGAGGGC
>ERZ824978.1378-NODE-1378-length-26592-cov-5.259637_pt1 | contig 26592 bp, 15 predicted proteins | sample MGYA00519860_ERZ824978 | MGnify/ENA primary metagenome ERZ824978 (study PRJEB31778, sample SAMEA3449184) | human gut metagenome | biome: human gut; feature: human-associated habitat; material: faeces | place: United Kingdom | collected 2010/2012 ... | reverse complement strand
CGGTAGTGCTGCCGCCAGTGGTGCTGCCGCCAGTGGTGCTGCCGCCGGTGGTCACATTGATACCGCCAGCCACAATGGTCGGGGAGAGCTTAACATTCTGCGCATTCTTAAAGGTGGTCGTCTCAAGCGTTACCTGCGCACCATCTGCGCAATCTGCTTTTACATTGAATGTCAAGGTAAACAGCACGCCATCCTCTGTATATTCCTTTTTATCGGCAGCAACATAGAGATTCACCTTTCCCGTATCTTTATTACCGGTAAAGCTGCCCTCAATATTTCCCTTTTCAGCTTTTGTCAGCTCCAGTTTACCTGCGTCATACTTGACGGTAAAGTCAAAAGCCGCAAAGCCCGGGTTCCCTGCAATGGAGACATTCAGCGTAACCGTGTCGCCCACTTTGACCTCTTTTTTCACAGTCTCAACGGTGATTGTAACTGCGCTACCGCTACCTTTATCAGCTGCCACAGCCGCGGTAATGCACATGGTAAATACCACCGCCAGAGCAAGAAGAACAGACAGCATGCGTTTTCTGTTTTTCATGTTTTTTCTTTCCTTTCATTATAAAAATGTGTTGTATCACAGGATACACAAATGAGGTTTGATCCGTCGGGGGTGCCTTTTTATTGGCACCCCCGACGGAGACAGGGGGATGACTCAGTCGTTATAGCCAGCCAGTCGACGCTGGAGCGTCCAAGCATCAAAAATATCAACATCGCCATCGCCATTGATATCGCCATTAGCAGGAATGATACCTTCTACCTCATACCCCGCAAGGTAGCGACTCAGTGTGTAGACATCGAAAATATCAACATCTCCATCGCCGTTGACATCGCCAGCCACGGTGCTCTGTAGCTTAAAGCGGCTGTCCATGTTGGCCAAGCGGTTTTCGATCCAGGTTGTCATCTCATCCACAACACTCTGATAGCTCGCGCCCTGCCAAATGTGGCCGTCGGCCTTCGGATCACCAACGCGAATGAAGTCCCAAAGCTTGTAGTTCATGGCTGCACTGTCCTTCAAGAGGCTATACTGATGTGCAATCGTGCCATTATTACCCAGCCACTCCCGCACTGCCGGGGCAAAGGTGCTGCTGTAATACTCGACTACCGCAGTCTTAAAGGCCGGAATTTGAATCAGCGCCTTTGCCAGATAGTGATAGTCCTCAATGTCGGCAGCATTTGTCTTGGTCCAGCCGGTACCGAAGGTCATATCCTGATCCCAGATGGGACCGGCAAACATCTTGCCGTCTGCATCCTTGTAGAAGTAGACCGAGGAAATAAATCCGTCACAGTTTAGCGACAGTTCCTGCAGAAGGAATACCTTGACCAGCGAATCCATGTCCACATAGTCATAGAAATACTTCCCGGTAGAGGCATTATAGCCCGTGTACGCGCCGGTATCATCCGTGGCGTAAACGGCGTCCTCAAAAGCCTGATAGTACTCGCTGATGTACTTCATAGCTGCATTGCCGCACCACTCGGGGCTCTTGACATTGAAGGCAACGCCCTGGCGGGTCTTGAAGCCACTGGCCTCATCCCACATATTGTGGTTCAGCTCGATAAGGTAGCCACCCGTGATGTTCTCAGGCTCCGTCAGATCCTTGGTGTACTGGTACTGCTGACCGTAGCTATTCTCCGCCTGAGCGGTGGTCATATCGGCACCGTAGCCTCCATTGAGCTGTTCATACGCCTGCTCCATGTCCGTGATGGCCACAGAAGCTGCGCCAACAGAGTTCTTCTCGCTGAGGAGGTAGACACCGCGATACTCCCCATCATAGTAGAGGTTGACCCAATCGCAGCTTGCGGTATACGCAAGCCCCAGCTCAGCCGCCAGATCCTTGACCATCTTGTCATGCATCTGCGTCGCATCGAAGTAGCTGGCCAGCAGCACCCAGGTCTTGACCTGCTCACCCGTTCCCAGCAGATCGCCGACGCCTGCCAGCTTGATCTGATAGGACTTCTTCTCGGCATAGGTGAACGTGGAATTGCCTCGTGCCTTCAGCTGCGTCAGGCCGCCATTGTAGATGCTGGTGCCATTTGCAGCGATCAACGCCATCGCAGCGTCTGTCACCACATTGTTCTTGCTACCATCAACGTAGGCAAGACCTCTGTTTGCACTATCTGCGCTGGTCAGATACAAAGTGGGCAATCCGGATGCCTGCATCACACGGAAGGTCAGCGTATCGGCGCCCTTGCCGACGGAAGCGGTGATCTCCCGATAGCCGTCTGCATTGGCTGCCGCAACAGCGGTGAGATCCACGGTGCCTTGCAAGTAAGCTGCCCCCTTATCGCCGGTAAGGAGTACCTTATCGCTTACGGGTGTCGTGGTAACGGTCAGGGAGAGCTTCGTCAGGTCCGCAGAGGCAGGCAGGAAGAGATACTTGGCGCCGTCCTTCTCTGTAAGGGTGATCTGATGACCGTCTACGGTAGCCGCCACCGAGGTGACATCCGCCGGTGCGGGATCCGTCCGCGCATAGAGAACATTCGACCACTTAGCACTATTGTAGACCTTGTTGTTTTCCGTAGGAACTTTCGTGCGGCCAGCCGCCACAAAGTAGTAGCCCATATCCGCAGTCAGACCGGTCACTGTAAAGGTCGTCTCCGCAGTAGTTCCCACGGACTGTCTACTGCTGTTGTCCTCGCTGCACCGGAATACCTCGTAATACTCCGCGCCCAAGGCCGCAGACCAACTTAGTGTCAGCGTTGTTTCTGTGGAAGTCTCGCATTTGAGATTCTTTACATCGTTGGGGACAATAATGTAACTCAAGGTTTTACTTCCGTAGTAATCACCGCGGCCCTCGCACTTAATCTCAGCCTTGCCCACATTTTTGCTGTCAGGCCATTGCACATAGAGATCCGGGATTCTGCCATTAATAAGATTGGCGTCGTTATTCTGCGTCAAAACATAGTCTCCGCGCTTGGCAAAGCTGCCGGGACGAACTCCACTGCCACTATAGTAGTAACTGGGTATCGAGGTAAGGTCGCGAGGGTTCTCAGGTGTTCCCAGCATAAAGACGACTTCCTCACTGTTTATATCAATACCCTTCGTATGGCATACAGTGCAGATGTGATTGTCATCCCATTTGTGATCCACAGGCCGTTGGAAATCCGATTTATCCGTCGCTTCGCAGCCCGGGCAGGTATAGGTGATATAGCCGCCGGTCACGCAGGTACGGCTGTCGCTCGCCGCCGTCACATAGGCATAGCCGTCTGCACAGGAGTGATATCTGCCCGATCCCAGCGAGGAGAACTCGTTCTTCTTGACGCTGCCCTCTGCAAGGAAAACCTGCTTGCCGTCCGTGGTAGACAGCAGGCCGCTGAATGTATACTCGCCCGTGGGCTCCAATGCCTCGCCGCAGACCGTACAGGTAATCGTCCCCTTGGACATATCGTACTTGCTGGCGGCAGCCACCTTGTGCTTGCCCAGCTCGCAGTCGGTGCGCGTCTCAGTGTAAGAATCCAGCTCCGTGCCGTCATACTTGACCGCCTTCACCGTGAAGGTCTCCTCCGTGGCCTTCACCGTCAGGTACATACCGGCATAATCGTTGTGCGGGATCGCTTTTACATACTCATCGCGCTCATGGAACTCATTGCTCTTGCCACTGAGGTCACCGCAGACATAGTACACGACACCGCCGCGGCTATTTACATCCTGCGCTACGCCTCCGATCATAGGATAAGTCCGCGCATAAGCGTGATCATCCCCACCGAACACAAAGTCAAAGCCCGCCTTTTCAATAGAAGAGATAATCTCCGGCGTTGCAGAAACAGACTCTGTGCCATAAATCGGCTCATGGGCTACAAGAACTTTCCAGATGCAGTCAGTGGTCAGGTTTTCGGCAATATCGGCAAGGGTCTCCGCCAGTTTCGTTCCGTTGTTAATAGCAACAACACAAACCTTACCATACTCCATCTTGTACCAGCTGTTCTGGGTACTGACAGGCAAATCATAGATCGCGTTACTAATTTCACCGTCCAGATCGCCATAATATTCGTGGTTGCCCATAACATGGATCATGTCCACACCGCCCAGCGTTTTGCTGTTGACCGTGGTCAGGAAGGGGCGCCAGTTTTTAACATACTCCGTTACATTGTCAATAGCATCGCCGGTCTGGATAGCAAAATCATAGACCGTTTCGTCACTTGCCAGATCCTTAAGGACATGGCTCAGGTTGGCAGTATCCGAGGATTGAATATCGCCGAGGATAAAGAAGTTGGTCGACTCAGCCCCTGCCGCAGGCATCTTAAAGCTCTGCGTATCAGACCATATCTCCCCGTCACCCACCTGATAGTAATAGGTCGCGCCGGGCTGCAGACCGGTAAGGGACACCTTATTGCTCCGCAAAGCATCACCATGGCTGCTCTGCACAAAGGTCTGGATGGTAGAGTTCCCCTCCACCGTGACAGGATTGGTCAGGTCATTTGCGGTAGAATATTTCACGAAAGCCTTTGCTGCAGAACCATCAATCTGGGTAAGCCAAGTTATGCTCTTAACATCTGGCTCAGATACGCCATTGGTCATGATGCCAAAGGGTTTGCCCTCGTTCTCCGCCGTCCGCTCACAGACGATCACCCGCTGATTCCAAGAACGCCCGCTGTTGGCCTTTTCCGCATAGAAGGTATACTCTCCCGCCGTATCAAAGGTACGGGTCAGCTTCCCCTTCATATTTGTTTTGCCCAGCTTGGTAGCCTCATTAGAATCTTTATTTTCCTGATAGATATTTGCACGGGAAACAGGCTTTCCCTCTGCATCCGTCACAGTCAGCGCCGTCGCCATTCCGGCAACGACCTGCTCACAGCTAAGCTGATACCCCGCCGTCAGCGCGACCTCCTGCTCCGTACCGGAGAAAGTATAGGTCTTGCCGCTCTCCGTGCCGTCGTCAATAGTATAGGTGCCCTTTGTGACAGTGTACCGCAGCGTGTCCCCCTCCGCGACGTCCGCGGGGATGTTGATGATAAGGTATCCCAGCTCAGACACATAGTCATATTCAGCTGCGGTTTCCGCTCCGAAGAGCCGTGCCAGCAGTGACCGCTGTGTCGGCTTCCGCTCGATTGTGATCTTCGCCTGCTTATCTGTCTTTTCAAGTGTCAGCAGATAATCATCGGAGCTTTCCACGGTCGCGCCCTGCAGATACTTGGCGGCGTTGCCCATGGTGCTGAAATCTACGGTGATCTCGGCCTTGGTCACAGGCTCTCCCGTGTTGTTCACGATGGAGAGGGCGTATTCCTTGCCAATCTCCGGCGCTTCCGGCTGGGGCAGCACATCGATGGCCGATCTCTGACCCTCGGCATCCTCTACCCGGAAGGTACGCGTCTCTTCGGTCACATTGCCGTAGAAGTCCTTGAGCCGGATTGAGAGAGTGTGAGAGCCGTTACGGAGGTTCACGCCCTTAAGGTAGAGCGAGCCTTCGTTGATTTCCAGCTGTTCGGTGTAGTCCGTGCCGTCCAAAAGCACGCGGATTCCGCTCTGATCGATACCGGTGGCATATTTGTCGGTCAGCTCGCTGTCGGAATACACCGCCGAGAAGGTGAGGTTACCGCTGCTCAGCACAGTAGAGCTGTCCCCGGCCAGCACCGTGCCGCTGCCCGTCTCCGTAACGGATTCCAGCACTGGTCGGGTAACGTCGTTGGTGTTGGTACCGTAAATGAACTGGACATTATCCACCAAGATATTGCCCGTGATCTTTGCGGACACCGTCGCTGTCTTGACTACACGGAAGGTATAAGCGCGGTATACATCGATGGGCATTTGCATGGAAGAAATATCAGCCTCCACCCAAATCCAGCCTTTACCGGCCATATCGCCCAAAGTAGTCAGCACAACTTCATTTCCCTCAGCATCGGTATCCTTGCCATAATACTGGGTATACATTGTCGTTCCTTTGGGAATCTGGCCTTTTTGTCCATTTTCGCCGCACCCAACGTAAGTAAAGCTACCATCGGCGTTCAGTATATTATAGCCGCCATCGGTTTTTGCTTCTGTTGTACCAGTCACACCGCCTGCCATAATCGCCTTCAGAAGATAGGGGCAATGTTTCAAATCTTCCGGAACATTGACCCACATACCAATCTTGGTAGGCTGCACAGTATTCACATATAGATCGCAGGAAAATCCAGCATCCGCCGCTCCGACTGCAGTTGTACCTACATTTTTAAAATCAAAGCAAAGTTTAAAGGCTTTTTCGCCAAAGCGAACGCGGCCATCCTGTTCTGCACTGACTACGCCAGACCCACTAAAGTCGACAGCGGCATTAGTAGCAGTCCGCACCCAAAGGCCGTACTGCTGAACATGCTCATTCGACAATTGACCAGAGGCAGTATCATCACCGTCACCGCCGTTAGACTTGTTTGTAATATAAGCGTTCCAATTGGCGCCGCTCTTATCCTCAAAGTCCATGAGCACCAACGGTTCCAATCCTACGACCAGTTCAACCTCACCAGTCACAGCAGAATTATTGGACAACGAAACTTTTGCAGTCGCCCGCAGGGAGTTGTTCTGATCCGCGGCAAAGCGATTGCCCGTGAATTTACCGACTGTGAATTGAGCCACCTGATCCTGAATGCCCTTTGTTCCCGCAGTTCTTGGTGCTTCCTCATGCGGCACCACATCCTCGGTAATATTATCCTTAAAAACTGTACCGTCGGTATTCAGGATCGTCGAGGATGTATGGGTGAGGTTAGCGATAATTTGGATCGTACCATCCTCAAGGACGTTAGGATGAACCTCCTCATCGTATCTGGTCGTATACAGGGCCAGCGTACCATTGTCAAATGTTCCTACACCCTTCCCACTGCCTGTAATAGACATGTATACATCTTTCCAGCGGGAAGTACCACTGGGCACCCATCCCGGATAAAAGTAGCTTTCAACTTGTAAATTATACTTATAGCTGATGGGCTTGCTCTCGTCCAGCGTCCACGCAAAATCCCCATCCTTATACCTGACCTCGCGACCCTGCCATGTGGGTTTGAAGGTCAGGTCGCTGGTCTCGCCGAAATCGATGGAAACACTGCTGTTGGTAAAGTCCAGCTTGTCCGGCCACTGGATCTGAATGGCGGTCTGTCCCACAGTCTTGCCGTTGACCTGCAAGCCGACAGTGACTTCGCCGCAGTCGTCGGTCGCCGTATAAGCACCGTCCGCGTCAATGCGGCCGCTGCCGGAGAGCACCGTCCACGCAGCGCCCGCGGGAATATCCGCACGGCCGCCGGCCGCATCCACGCCCGCCGCCGCAAACTGTACCGTGCTGCCAGGCGTATAGACCTCGTTATTGGGCGTCAGCACTGCGTGATCGAACTGCCCTGTGGGCTGTGCCTTAGAAAGCACCATAATGGTGTTGGATACCTTGCGCTCATAGCCGTCGGAGGGGCGGCAGCGCAGGGTCAGGCCAGCCGATGTATTGTTTTCCGACTCACCCTCACGCTGGGTAGCAAAGGTAGAGGAGCCGCCGCCATCCAGGTTGACCGCCTGTACGCAGCCCAGCGCTTCCATGGCCGCGCCGACCTCCGCCATAGTCATACCCACAGAATAGGGTGCCTGGCGGCCATCCACCATCAGCATTACCACGGTACCGTCCGCCTTGATACCGATAGCCGTGCGGGACGCGCGGGTGGTGTTGTCCAGTCCGCTGCGGGCGTGTCCGTTTTCAAAAATATCGCCAAAGCTGGCAACAGCCTCCAGCACATTGCCGGCAGCAAGGGCTGCATTACATTCCTGCGCGCTTGTGATATGCGCATTGCCGTCTTTATCGATCCAGAATGTAGTGCCGGTCGGCTCATTGATCACGGTGCCGCTCATGATGAAAGCACCGCTGGGGCGGCCATTGCTCATGTCGTAGCCGCCGGCATTGATCGCGCCCACAACATTGGTGTTGCGGCGGGTCTGCATGCTCTGCGCCTGCTTGGTCGTCTCCGTCATGGACCAGTTTCTGCCGGTTTTAATGGTGTCAATGTCATCGTCACCGTAGCCCACTGCCACAGAGGCCGTGGAGCCCTCGCCGACCTTGATCTCCATCACATGCCCCATCATCTGTTGGGTCAGTGATGTATTGTTCAGGATCCACTCGTACTCGGTGACATCCGGTGTAACGGCATATTTCTTCTCCGAGATCTGCCGTATGCCCAGTGTGTCAAGACCACTTCCGGCCGCGACATCCACCGCCAGCGCATGCACCGGCAGCAGTGATACCGCCATGCACAGCGCAAGCAAAGCTGTCAGCACTCTTCTCCTCATCTTGCCCTCTCCTTCATCTGTTTATATTTTTCTCTCTACCATCGATTGGCAAGGGCATGTTTGCCCTCGTCAATCGATGGTGCCATTACAGTATTCCTCTCCAACAGTCCGCGCGAATCTCTGTGCGCGTTGTCACGATGTGACAACGCGCGTCGCCGTATATACGGCGAGTCCAGCCCATATTTGATTTATGTCTATGCGACACGCAAGTGTGGTGTCTCCACACATACCCCTACCATGTCAAACGGCACCGATGTCCGCCCGGCGGGACGGCAGATATCCGTCCACGCACAGTCATCTGACGACACAGTGCCTGATCGCATCCGCAGCATAACGCTGCACCCGGTATTCGGTTGACCCCGTTTGTGCGGCTCTGATCCGCACGCAGATCCCCCAAATCCCCTGCATTGTGTCAATTACCCACTAATTTGTGGTTCCAGCGACCATACTGTACCATACTTTTCTGAAAAAGGCAAGTGTCCTGCCGCAAATTTTTCAGTTTTTCCTTTTCAAAATGTTTTTCTTCCCGCCGCCATTGTGTCCCGCCTGAAAATATGGTATGCTGGGGAAAACAACAGACAAAGGAGCGCTTGATATGCGTCTGATCTCATGGAACGTCAACGGCCTGCGGTCGTGTCTGGGCAAGGGATTTCTGGATTTCTGCGCCTTCGCGGACGCGGACATCATCTGCCTGCAGGAGACGAAAATGCGCCCGGAGCAGGCGCAGTTTGACCTGCCGGGCTACCGCATGTTCTGGAACAGCGCGGACAAGGCCGGCTACTCCGGCACCGCCGTGTTCACCCGGCGGGAGCCGCTGTCCGTCACCTACGATTTCGGCGCAGACATCCACCGCCACGAGGGGCGGGTCATCACCGCCGAGTTTGAGGACTTCTGGCTGGTATGCTGCTACACCCCCAACTCCAAGGATCAGCTGGCGCGGCTGGACTACCGCATGGAATGGGAGGACGACCTCCGCGAATACCTCCTGGAGCTGGACGCGGTGAAGCCGGTGGTCTACTGCGGCGACCTGAATGTGGCGCATCAGGAGATCGACCTGAAGAACCCCAAAACCAACCGGATGAACCCCGGCTTCTCCGACGAGGAGCGCGGGAAGATGACCCAACTGCTCTCCAGCGGCTTTGTGGACACCTTCCGCGCCCTGTACCCGGAGCGCACCGGCGCCTACTCCTGGTGGAGCTACCGCTTCCACGCCCGGGAGAACAACGCGGGATGGCGCATCGACTACTTCATCGTGTCCCGGCGGCTGATGCCCCGGGTAAAAAGCGCCGACATCTGGCCGGAGGTCACCGGCAGCGACCACTGCCCGGTGGTGCTGGAGCTGGCGGAGTGAGCGCCTGACAAACTACCACATACCGCCCGGCACCGGGCATAGGAGGAACACCATGGAACGGACATACATCGACACACTGGCGCAGCTCATCGCGCGCAGCCCCACCTGCTACCACGCGGCAGCCACCGCCGCAGAGCTGCTGGCGGCGGCCGGATATGCCCCTCTGGACGAGGGGCGGCGCTGGCAGCTGCGCCCCGGCGGGAAATATTACATGACGCGGGGCGGCTCTGCCCTGATCGCCTTCCGGGTACCGGAGCACGCCCCGGAGGGCTTCCGTCTGGCGGCGGCGCACGGGGACTCCCCCTGCTTCAAGCTGAAGGAAAATGCCGCCCTGCGGGACGGCGGCTATCTGCGGCTGAACACGGAGGTCTACGGCGGCCTGCGCATGTCCAGCTGGTTCGACAGGCCGCTGTCGGTGGCCGGGCGGCTGTTCACCGAGGAGGACGGCGTCCTCCGCCAGACGCTGGTGAACATCGACCGCGACCTGCTGGTGATCCCCAGCGTGGCCATTCACTTCGACCGCGCCGCCAACGACGGCGTCAAGTACCGCGCCAACGTGGACACGCTGCCGCTGGCCGGAAGCGACGGGGCGGCGGACATCCTGACCCTGGCAGCGAAATCCGCCGGGCTGCGCCCGGAGGACGTGCTGGGCAGCGACCTGCTGGTGTACTGCCGCCAGCCGGGAACGCGGCTGGGCAGCAGCGGCGAGCTGTTCATGGCGCCCCGGCTGGACGATCAGGCCTGCGTGTGGGGCTGCCTGCACGGGTTTCTGGAGAGCAGCGGCGGCGCGCACCTGCCGGTATTCTGCCTGCTGGACAACGAGGAGGTCGGCTCCGCCACGCCGGAGGGCGCCGCCTCCACCCTGCTGCGGGACGTGCTGCGGCGCATCACCGGGGCACTGGGTATAGACGGGGAGGGCTATCAGATGCTGCTGTCCCGCAGCCTGCTGGTGTCCGCCGACAACGCCCACGCCATCCACCCCAATCACCCGGAGCTCAGCGACAGGGACAACGCGCCCCGGCTCAACGGCGGTATCGTCCTGAAATTCAGCGCACCGCGCCGTTACGCCACCGACGGCGGCTCCGCCGCCGCCTTCCGCGCCCTGTGCCGCCGGGCGGACGTGCCGGTACAGACCATGGCCAATCGCTCCGATCTGCCGGGCGGCTCCACACTGGGCAGCATCGCCGGCACGCTGGTGCCGGTCAGCGCCGTGGATATCGGTCTTGCGCAGCTGGCCATGCACGCAGCGGTGGAGGTCATGGGCGCAGAGGATTACCCCCGGCTCATCGCCGCCATGCGGCAATTTTATAAGGAGTAGTCACACATGAAAAAAACATCTGACAAGTCGCCGCGCCGCACCGGCGCGCAGCTGAAGGCCGCCATCCGCCGCCAGCCCGCCGTGTTCGCCGTATACACGATCCTGCGGCTGATCGTGCTGGCCACGCTGGTATCCTCCATCCTCCGCGGCGAATACGAGAGTGCCTTTATATGCCTGCTGGTGCTGGTGCTGTTCATGCTGCCGTTTTTCATCCAGCAGAACTTCGGCATCGAGCTGCCGTCCACGCTGGAGATCATCATTCTGCTGTTTATTTTCGCGGCGGAGATACTGGGCGAGCTGAAATGCTATTTCATCACGTTCCACCACTGGGACACCATGCTGCACACCACCACCGGCTTCCTGTGCGCCGCCACCGGCTTTGCGCTCATCGACATTCTCAACCGCAACAGCCGCATCAAATTCCAGCTGTCCCCGATCTATGTGGCGCTGGCGGCCTTCTGCTTTTCCATGACGGTGGGCGTGCTGTGGGAATTCTTCGAATTCGGCATGGATCGGCTGTTCCAGATGGACATGCAGAAGGACACCGTGGTCAACTCCATCACCTCGGTGATGCTGGATCCCACCAACAGCAACATTCCCGTCACCATCGACGGCATCACCTCCGTGCAGGTAAACGGGCAGGAGCTGGGCTTCGGCGGCTATCTGGACATCGGCCTGTACGACACCATGAAGGATCTGTTCGTGAACTTCATCGGCGCGGTGGTATTCAGCACCATCGGCTACTTCTACATCAACCACAGAGGTCACGGCAAGCTGGCTAGGGCGTTTATCCCCACCATCACAGACAAGACGGACGGCGCCGCGCCGCCGGAAAACACAAACTGACAGACGCAAGCGCCGACCCTCGGACATATCCGAAGGCCGGCGCTTTTTTATCTCCGCTTATTCCTCTTCCTTGCGTCTGCGGCGCAGCAGCTCCAGCCCCGTCAGGGACGTTACCGCCGCCGCTGTATAGACCGCGATGCCCGCGTCAAAGGTGGTGGGGCTGCTCTTGCCGCTGCCCACGGTGAACGCCGCGGTCAGGCTCCCGCTGTCCGTCAGGACGGTGAGCGTATGGCTGCCCTTGGCCAGCCTGTTCAGGTACGATGCCTTGAGATACAGCTCCACGGGATAGCTCCCCTCGACGGTGTAGCTGCCCCTGCCGACCGTCCTGCCGTCCACCTGTACGCCCGTGATCCCGGACACGGCGGCGCGGAAGATCAGCCCGTAAACGCCGCCGGAATACTCCGTCCCGCTGGGCGGGTTGGTGCCGTTCCGCACGGGATAGAGGCTGGGCGCGTAGTACACCCGCCGCTTGGCGATGACCGTATCCTCCTGCTCGATCTCCTCCTGCGCGGCGGCATCCTTGTAGTACTTGCCGCAGCCGCCGCAGTGCCAGTATTCGATGTTGCCCTCGGCGCTGGTGGTGGCGGCCTTGGCGGGCACGTTCACCAGATTCGCGTGGTGGGCGGGGTTGAGATCGCCATATCCGACACCGCAAACCCTGCATTTTGCCTTTTCGGTGCATGTCGCCGTCCCGCCGGAGCAGTCCTTGGTCTCGGAGCCGGTGCAGCCGTCTACCGTGCATCTGCGGGTGTGCGTGCCGTCGCCGTTGGATACCCATTCACCGTAGGTATGCCCGTCGTTGACCGTTACGGTCATTTCGGCGGTGTTGCCCGCCTTGTCGGTAACAACGATCCTCTGCCCGCCGTTTGCCGGAGCAAGGGTAAAACCGCCGTTTTCGTTAAGCGTGACCGCCGTGCCGTTTACGGTGACGGTATCCACATATTTCTCGTTGATCGTGACCGTCTGCGCCTTGCAATAGGTCTTGCCGTTCGCAATGCCGGTAATCACAGGGCTTGTGCCGTCAAGCACAATGCCAGCCGAGCAGATGTAGTCCGTGTTGCCCGCCGCATCGGTCAGTCTCACATAGATAATGTATTCGTTATCGGGGGCAATGCTGAACGGTGCGGTGTACGCCGTGAAGGTCATGCCGTCAAGCGCCGCCTTGGTCAACTCCTTATTGGACAGCAGATATTCAACCGTAACCGCCTCGCCGCTGTTGTCGGCGGCGGTGATCGTCACCGTCTGCGTGTCCTTAAAGAACAGCCCGAAGGTGATGTTGTTGAGGAACGCTTTCCAGCTGTTCTTGCTGATTTTGATTTCGCCCGTTGGCTTTTCGCTGTCTTTCCACTTGGCCGTGATGGTCATATTCTCGGCGGGCATGGTCGTGGGGATCGCCTTATCCCAACCGATGAAAGTATAGCCCTCTCTTGTCGGGTCGGCGGGGGCGGTGATGGCCGTGCCGTAGTCCTGCGTAATGGGCGCGACTGCGCTGCCGCCGTCCGTGTCAAAGGTCACGGTGTACCGGTTGATCCTCCACTGCGCCTTGATGGTCATATCCCCGGCGGGCATGGCGGCCGGGAGCTCCGGCTCCCAGCCCATGAAGGTGTAGCCGGTTTTGGTGGGAGCTGCGGGGGCGTTAATTGCCGTGCCGTAATCCTGGGTAATGGGGTCGATTTTACTGCCGCCGTTGGTATCAAAGGTGATGGTGTACGAATTCGCCGTCCACTTGGCCGTCAGGGTCATGTCCTTCGTCACAGGCGCGGTAAAGTTATACTCGTTTCCGTCTATGCAGTCCTCGTCAGTGTACCACCCGCCGAAGGTAAGGCCGTTCACTTTCGGATCATCGGGCTTGACTGCTTTCTCGCCCGCCTGGACGATCTGCGTGGCATAGGTTCCACCCAAAGCCCCGTAAGCATAGGTCACGGTGACAGGCGTGCCATTGGGGTTGGGGATGTTGGTCTTGTCATTGATCACAGTGCCGGTGTTCATGGGCTGGCCGCTGAGCTTGGCGTTCTTTTCCAGAGTCAGCCCGTCATAGTATGTGCCGCCGGAGACATGGCACTCCGTGGTGACAGGGCCGTAGAACGTGCCGCCGGAGAGGTTGCCGCAGAATTTCTCCCACGCTGTGTCCATGTTCCCATTAGAGTCCGTCACGGTGACGCTGCCATGGAAAATACCGCCCCTTATGTCGCCCTCGCAGGAGACGTCGCCGGTAAAGACCGTGGTAGGCTTCCCGTCCGTGTGGTCGATGGCGTCGGTGGCCTTTACGGAGTTGAAGTAGTTATTTTTTGTGCCAATCTTGTTCGTTCCCACATACACCGTGCCCTCCACCCGGCCGCCGTTGGCATAGAGGAAGCAGCCGGGATGGTTGACGGTATAGGTCGTCGAGCCAATATCCATATAGACCGCGGCGCCGTTGGTGGCTTTGCAGCCCGTGATGCGGGCGTTCTCCCCCAGCTCCAACTCAGCAAAGCCCATCAGGGCCACGCCGCCGCCGCGTTTCGCCTCGCAGCCGGAGATCGCAGCGTCCAGAACAGATATCTGGTCTGCATGGTCGCCGATATACAGGCCGCCGCCGCGTCCGCTTGCCTTGCAGTTCTCGATGCGGCCGCCGGTGATCCGGACGGTACACCCGGATGTCAAGATGCCGCCGCCGTCCATGGCAGAGCAGCCGCTGATGACGCCGCCGGACATGGTGACGGAGCCGGCCTTGGCATAGATCGCGCCGCCGCTGGCACCGTAATCGGCTGAGACAGCGCAGTTCCGGATGGCGCCGCCGGTCATGGTGACGGAGCCGCCCTCGGCATAGATGCCGCCGCCATACGCGGAATTCGCTCCGCTCTGGACGCCGCAGGCATAGATGGTGCCGCCCGCCAGCTCGAAGGACGCGCCCGCCTCCACATACACGCCGCCGCCATAGTAATTGTAGGACTGTCCCGCGCCATTGTCATACTTAAACCCCTTGCCGCCGGTGATGAGGCCGCCCGCAGGGAGCGCCGCGTCGGTATGGGCCGCCGCGGGGTCGCTGTCGTCCAGCGTCAGGGTGCTGCCCCCGCGACGCGGAAGATGCTGCCCGGCTCCGCTTCTTCGGCATAGCGCAGGACGTGGCCGTTCAGATCCACGGTGACATCGCGGGTGATCTTCAGCCCCGCCGTAATGGTGATGTCCGCCGTCAGCCTGACCACACCGTTGGCGCTGTCTGCCAGTGCGGCGGTCAGCTCCTGCTCGTTTGAGACCTCCTGAGCTTTGAGTGTCCAGCGAGCCGTGAGGGTAATGTTCTCGTTGACGGCAGTGGTGAAGTCCCACTGCGCGCCGTCGGAGGTGTACCAGCCGTCAAAGCTGTAGCCGGGCTTGGCGAGGTCAACGGGCTTGATGGCCGCGCTGCCGCTGGGCACGATCTGCGTGGCGTAGACCCCGCCGTTGGCCTTGTAGGTCACGGTGATACCGCTGATCGCGCCTTCGGTGATCGTGCTGTAATTTGTCACCACGCCGTTAAACGTGCCGCCGCTGATCGTGCCGTAGTCGTTGACCACCTCGCCGTTAAAGATACCGTCGGTGATCATGTTGCTGTTGACCCCCCTGCCGTTAAAGGTACCGCCGCTGATCGTGCCCGTGTTTTGCACCGAGCCGTCAAACGTGCCGCCGCTGATGACACTTCCGGTGTCCATACTCATGGCGTCCGTTTTTCCTCCGCCAGCAGTACAGCCGGTGATCCTCACATTGCCGCTGATCTGAGAAGCTCTGCCGCTGTCAGAAATGCCGCCGCCATATGCAGCATCGCCCTCATCGCTGTCTTTTGCATGGCAGTCCCGGATCTCCGCCGTGCCGGACAAATTGACGGTTCCTTCATTGTATATGCCGCCGCCATAAGAATAACCTCCCACCGTCGTGCAGCCCGCAATACTGCCGCCGGACATGGTGAACGTGCCGTCGCCATCCACATACACGCCGCCGCCCCGCGCTTGAAAGGTGGCGGAGGCCGTACAGCCCACGATATTGCCGCCCTCCATGGTGAACTGGCCGCCGCCCTCCACGTACACGCCGCCGCCGTAAACAGATGTCCCGATGCTGCTGCCCGTGCCGCCGTAGATAACGCCGCCCTTGACGGTCTTTGTTCCGTTGGTTTCATCCAGCACCCACAGTCCGTCCGTGTTGGGGGTGAACTTATGCTCCGCATCGGGTCGGCTGTCTTTGATGGTCAGGTGTACGCCTTTTTCCACCTTAATGCCGCTCATTTTCAGCACATAGCCGTTCAGGTCGATAACGAGGTCAAAGGCCACGTCCATGCTGCCGGAGTACTCGACATCGTTCAGCAGCTTGAGGCTACCGCCGACGCTCAGAGCTTCATAAATGTCACCGGGCACCGTTCTCTCTCCGGCGGTGCCCGCCGCCATCGCCGCCGTGGACACCGTCAGCTGTGCCTCTCCCTGTACAAATTCCCGCACAGGCTCCTCCGGCTCCCCCGGCTCCTGCCCCTCCTCCGGGTCGCCGGGCTCTTCGCCCTCCCCGATCTGCTCCTCCGGGTCGCCGGGCTCTTCGCCCTCCCCGATCTGCTCTGCCTGTTCGATCTCCGTTACCGGCTCCCCCACGGCTGCGTCCTCCGCCAGTGCCTGCACCGGCAGCAACGACAGCGCCATGACCAGAGCCATCAGTACGCTTACGATACGTCGTTTCATAGTCCTCTCCTTTTTCTCCTCACGTCCCCGCGCTCTCCCGTGCGCACCTCAGGGGAACGAATTTTCGCCGCATGGCACGTATACCACCATTATGCCATACAATGCTGCAAAAAGCAAGAGGAAATGCATATAAAATGTACATAACTTACTTGTACATGACTTGTACATAACTTGTACGTAACTTGCACTGCAATTGCGCCTTCCCCTCCCGCTGCCCGCCGCCGCTGCCCGCCGCCGCTGCCCGCCGCCGCCCGCGTCAAAGGTCTTGGGCGCTGTCCTCTTTTGTCCGCGCACACCTTGCATTACCGGCTGCGGCGGGATATAATCGATATGCAGGGTACCGCACAGAAGGAGCGTGACGGGTCATGTGGATACTGTTTGCATTCGGTTCGGCGCTGTTTGCCGGACTGACGTCCATTCTGGCCAAATGCGGCTTCCACTGTGGCCACCGCCTGTACGGAGGCGAAGAAAGGAGTACACCATGCTGCACACCGTTCTGGCGTTTATACCGCTGCTGTTTCTGATCATATACGCGCTCAAAAGCCGCAAGATGGCGGACGCCATGGTGCTCGCCACCCTGCTGGCCATGGTGCTGGTACACCGGGAGCGGTTCATCACCGGCACCATCGAGGCCATGTACGCCACCCTGTCAAGCTCGTCCTATCAGTTTGCCCTCTGCGTCATCATCAGCTTCGGCGGCATGATCGCTCTGTTTCAGGCCTCCGGTGGGCTGATGGGCTTCCGCGACCTGCTGGCAAAGGTAGCCTCCACGCCCCGGCGCACACTGCTGCTGGCGTGGCTTTTGTCGGTGGTCATGTTTGTGGACGAGTACCTCAACGCGCTGACGGTGACCATCTCCCTGCGGGGCGTAAGCGACAGAAACCGCATCCCCCGCGAGCATCTGGCGGTGCAGACCAACATCATGGCCTGCTGCCTGTGCGTCACGGTGCCGTTCACCAGCTGGACGGCCTTCAGCGTGGGGCTGATCTCCGATTTCGGGTTGGGCTTCGATGATTATCTGCACGCGGTGCCCTTTATGTTCTATCCGCTGGCTATGATACTGCTGAGCCTGCTGCTGGCGCTGGGCGCATTTCCCAAGGTAGGTGGGCTGAAGCAGGCGTACCGGCGGGTGGCGTCCGGCGGCGCGCCCTTTGAGCAGTCCGGCTCCGCGGAAAAGCTGGTGGACATCGCGGACGTGGACGAGGACAACGTCTCCTCCGCGTGGAACGCCATTATCCCGCTGGCGGCGCTGGTGGGCGGCACCGTCCTTTTTGACAACGACCTGCTGCACGGCATTATCATCGCGCTGGTGGTACAGTTCCTGCTGTATGTGCTCCGGAGGCGCATGACGGTGGGCGAATATTTCAGCCACTTCTTTGCGGGCGCCAAGGGTATGGTGAGCATCGCCATTGTGGTGGGCTTCGGGCTGATGCTCAGCGACGCCAACCGTGCGCTGGGGCTGTTCGACATTCTCATCAACGGCATCGGCAGTGCCGTGCCCGCGTATCTCATCGCGCCGCTGGCGTTCCTTCTGGTGGCGCTGACGGTGTTCGCCGTAGGCGGCTGCTGGGCGGTGATGACCATCGCCATACCGGTGTTCATCCCCATGGGGCTGGCGGCGGGAGTGGCCGCACCGCTGATGATCGCCGCCGTCATGAGCGGCGTGACGCTGGGGTACAGTCTGTGCTTCTACGCCGACGCGGTGCTGATGACCACCGCAGGCTCCGGCGTGTCCAACCTGACCATCATCCGCGCCACCACGCCCTACGCGCTGGCGGTGGGGGCGCTGTCCGCCGCCGCGCTGCTGGTGGCGGGGCTGTAAAAAAAAGGAAGCGGTGCACAGCACCGCTTCCTTTTTTTGCTCAGAATTTCAGCAGAACGCCCACCAGCGCGGAAATGCCGATGAACACGATGGGGTGCCATTTCTTTACCACCGGCACCCAGTTGGTACACACCAGCAGCACCGCCGCCAGCGCGATGGCCGGCCAGTTCAGGGCGGAAAAGCCGGTCATACCGCTGTGCAGCAGGGCGATGGGCACCACGGAGATACCCGCCGCCGCCACCAGAGCGGTGGAGGCCGGGCGCAGGCCGTAGAACGCCGCGTTGACCCACTTGCTGTTGCGGAATGCCTTCAGGAACGCCGCCACGATGAGAATGACGATGACGGAGGGCGCTACCAGTCCGAGGGTTGCCACCAGCGCGCCGCCGACGCCGCCGGTGGTGAAGCCCACATAGGTGGCCATGTTCACGCCGATAGGCCCCGGCGTGGACTCCGACACCGCCAGCATATCCGCCAGCTGCGCGTGGGTGAACCAGCCGGTGCGGTCGGCCATATCCTGCAGGAAGGGCAAGGTGGCCAGTCCGCCGCCCACGGCGAACAGGCCGGTCTTGAAAAATTCCCAGAATAATTGGGGGTACAGCATTATTTCGCCCTCCTTATAAAGTTCTGGATGACGATGCCCAGCGCCGCAGCCGCCGCCACGAAGACGACGGGCGACAGGTCGGTGAGCAGCGCCGCCGCCAGCACCGCCGCGAAGATCAGCGCCGCCGGCCAGTCCTTGACGGAGCCCTTCAGCAGTTTCACCACGGCGTTGAAGATCAGCACGCACACGCACACACGGATGCCCGCGAAGGCGTGCTGCACCCACGCCAGATGGGAAAAGCTGTTGATGACGCCCGCCAGCGCCGTAATGATCACAAGAGACGGGAACACGATGCCCAGCGTGGCCGCGATGCCGCCCAGGATACCGGCCTGCTTCTGCCCCACGAAGGTAGCGGTGTTCACGGCGATGATGCCGGGGGTACACTGGCCGATGGCGAAGTAGTCCACCAGCTCCTCATCCGTGGCCCAGCCCTTGTCCTCCACCACCTCGCGCTGGAGGATGGGCAGCATGGCCATGCCGCCGCCGAAGGTCATGACCCCCACCTTGGCGAAGGTGAGGAACAGCTGACCGAGAAGTTTTGCGTTCATGCTCGTATCACCTCATTCTATGTATCCGTACAGTCCCCGCACCGACACCTCGCCGCTGCGGACTGTCTCCGTCTCGCCGTTTTCGTATCGCACCGTCAGGCCGAACTGCTGATCCACGTCCAGCGCCATGGCCTGTCGGGACGCATCGCCCCGCAGCACCCGCACCGGCCGACCAAGATTCACGCACCGGCGGCGGTATTCCTCCCGCCACGCCTGCGGATGGGACAGCGCCTGCCGCATGGCCGTCAGCTGCTCCAGCAGGGCGTCCGCCAGCGCGTCCGGGGACACGCTGTACCCCTGCATGGCAAGGGAGGCGGCCATGTCCGCGATATCCGGCGGAAAGGCCGTCTGCGCCACGTTGACGCCGATACCCACCACCAGCCACTCCGCACCGCCGTCCGGCCGCAGGGAGGACTCCGTCAGGATACCGCACAGCTTTTTTCCGTTCAGCACCACGTCGTTGCACCACTTGATGCCGCACACCGCGCCGCAGGTCTGTTCGATGGCGCGGCACACGGCCACAGCCGCCAGCGGCGTGACGGTGAGCATCTGCCCAGCGGGGCAGCCGCGCCACAGGACGGACAGGTACAGCCCGCCCTCCGGCGACAGGAACGAGCGCCCCAGACGGCCTTTCCCGGCGGTCTGACGCCGGGCGATGACCGCCGTGTCATCCGCGCCCTGCGCGGCCAGCGTCTTGCATACGTTATTGGTGGAATCCACTTCATCGCAGCGCAGGATACTCCATGCCACAGGCGGCACCTCCCTTCATCGGAAACCCAATTTTACCACCGGGAGCCGTATTTGTAAATATAGTCTGTCGATAAATCCGCCCGGTCACAAATATCGGAGGGAAGGATATAGTATTTAATTTTGAGATTTTGCAGGCAGCTTGGCGGAAAAGTCCGTTCGGACTTTTCCGCCAAGCTGTATAGTTGACAGGTGCTGAGAAATTTAGTATCATCGGGGCAAAGAAAGGCACGGGAGGCGACCGCCATGAACAACACACGCAAGCTGGTCTATACGGCGCTGCTGGCCGCACTGACGGCGGCGGGCGCGTTTATGCGCATCCCCATGGGGTACAGCTCCGTGACGCTGCAATACCTGTTCACCGCCATGGCGGGGCTTCTGCTGGGGCGGAAATGGGGCGCGCTGAGCCAGCTGATATATGTGTGTCTGGGGCTGGTGGGGCTGCCCATCTTCACCATGGGCGGCGGCTTCGGCTATGTGTTTCAGCCCACCTTCGGCTTCCTGCTGGGGCTGATCCCGGCGGCGTGGGTGGTGGGCGCTGCGGCGGGCGAGAGCCTTGACCCCCGGCGGATGGCGCTGGCGTCGCTGGCGGGTCTGGCGGTGCTGTATGCCGTGGGGATGCCCTATATGGCACTGATCCTCAACGTCTACATGGGAAAGGGCATGACGCTGTCCGCGCTGCTGTGGGCGGGGATGCTGCCCTATCTGCCCGGCGACGCGGTGAAGATCATCGTGGCGGCGGGCGTGTGCCCGGTGCTGCGGCGGCGGCTGAAGCTGGCCGATGGCAGCCATAAGCAGGGTGAATGAGCTTGTGCAATACGAACAAAAGCACTTCTGTGCATCCGCCGCAGAATTGGAGCAGAAATGCATTGCTTTTTGGCGGAGCGCCCCGTATAATAGGCAGGACAAATCGAGAGGAGGAACGTGCCATGACCTGCAAGACTGTTGTGAAAAAGCGGACGGACGCTCCTTCTGTTTTTGTTTCTGATATTGTTTCCATTTGACCGGTGTTTTTCACCGGTCATTTTTTTAGGCTGTTTGCAAGTAAAAGTCAACATACACAGAGGAACGAGAAAGAGAGGTCACAACAAATGAACAAAAAACTCGGACACGACGCCATCTACGACGCGCGGGAGCTGGGCATACCCCGGATGCTCCTGCTGGGTCTGCAGCACCTGTTCGCCATGTTCGGCGCTACGGTGCTGGTGCCCATTCTGGTGACAGGCTACGGACTGCCCCTGTCCATCCAGACCACCCTGCTGTTCGCCGGTATCGGCACGCTGCTGTTCCACGTCTGCACCAAGTTTAAGGTACCCGCCTTCCTGGGTTCCTCCTTCGCCTTCCTGGGCGGCTTCCAGGCGGTAGCCAATCTGGATAGCGGCAAGTTCGCCGCTATGACCGGTGAGGAGAAGCTGCCCTACGCCCTGGGCGGCGTGGTGGTCGCGGGTCTGCTGTATCTGGTGCTGGCCCTGCTGTTCAAGCTGGTGGGTGCCAAGAAGGTCATGCGCTACTTCCCGCCCATTGTCACCGGCCCCATCATCATCCTCATCGGTCTGAACCTGTCCGGCACCGCTGTGACTAATGCCTCCACCTGTTGGTGGCTGGCCCTGGTGGCCATCGCCATCATCATCGTGGCCAACATCTGGGGCAAGGGCATGATCAAGATCATCCCCATCCTGCTGGGTGTGGTGGTCAGCTATGTGGTGGCTCTGATCACCGGTCAGGTGGACTTCGCCGCCATGCGCGAGGCCGACATTGTGGGTCTCCAGCAGTTCGTCATCGCCAAGTTTGATATCACCTCCATCCTCGTCATGGCCCCCATCGCTATCGCCGCCATGATGGAGCACATCGGCGATATCTCCGCCATCTCCTCCACCACCGGCAAGAACTTCATCGAGGATCCCGGCCTGCACCGTACCCTGCTGGGTGACGGTCTGGCTACCGCCTTCGCCGGTATGTTCGGCGGCCCCGCCAACACCACCTACGGCGAGAACACCGGCGTTCTGGCTCTCAGCAAGGTCTACGACCCCCGCGTCATCCGGCTGGCCGCCCTGTACGCCATCATCCTCAGCTTCTCCCCCAAGTTTGACGCGCTGGTCAACTCCATCCCTACCGCCATCGTGGGCGGCGTCAGCTTCGTCCTCTACGGTATGATCTCCGCCGTCGGCGTCCGCAACGTGGTAGAGAACCGGGTCGACCTCACCAAGTCCCGCAACCTCATCATCGCCGCGGTGATCTTCGTCAGCGGTCTGGGCTTCAGCTCCACCGGCGGCATCACCTTCACCGTGGGCAGCGCCGATATCACCCTGACCGGCCTGGCCATCGCCGCTCTGGCGGGCGTGCTCCTGAACGCCATCCTCCCCGGCAATGACTACGAGTTCGGCACCAGCGTCGAGGGCGACAAGTCCGCCGACCTGGGCAGCTATTAAGAGACAACAAAAAAACCTCAGGCCAACCGGCCTGAGGTTTTTTTGTTGTCAGAGAAGAAATAAAAGTGAAAAACGAAGAACTTTGGTATGCCGCCGCAGGCGGCATGATTCAAAATGATTTCGCTTCCGCTGCGGTTTCTTCCTCCGCTGTTTCTTCCGCGCGGCGCTCCGTGCGGCTGTACATGACGGTCATGTCATAGATCTTTTTCGCCAGTTCGGCGCTGGCCTCACCGGGCAGCATGCGCCACTGCCAGTTTCCACCCAGAATGCCGGGGGTGTTCATCCGGTGATACTGTCCCAGCCCCAGATAATCCTGCATCTGGGCCACAAACAGGTCGGCCACGCTGCTCTGTCCGCCCCGGAGGATGCCCCAGTGGAAGCCCTCCTCGTCGTTCAGCCCCAGATACCGCTTGGCATAGGCGATATCCTCCGGCGCGGCCTCATGCCGCCACAGCTCCACAGGGCTGTTGTCATGGGTGCCGGTGTAGCACACGCAGTGCCGGGGATAGGTGTGGGGCAGATAGTTGCTGGTGTCGCGGGAGTCGAAGGCAAATTCCAGCACCTTCATGCCGGGCCAGCCGGAATCCAGCAATAGCTGCTGCACAGAGGGCGTGGGATAGCCCAGATCCTCGGCGATAAACTGCAGGCCGGGGAACCAGCCGGTCAGCGCACTGACCAGCGCCATGCCGGGACCCTTGCACCACTGTCCCTTGCGGGCGGTGGCCTCGCCGTAGGGAACGGCCCAATAGGTGTCCAGTCCCCGGAAGTGGTCGATGCGGATCACGTCGTACAGCTTGCCTGCGCCGTCAATGCGGCGGATCCACCAGCCGAAGCCGTCCTCCTGCATCACGTCCCAGCGGTACAGGGGCGTGCCCCACAGCTGGCCGTCCTCGCTGAAATAGTCGGGCGGCACGCCGCTGACGGCGGTGGGGATGCACTGGTCGTCCAGCTGGAAGAACTCCGGCTCGGCCCACACGTCGGCGCTGTCCATGGGTACATAGATGGGCAGATCGCCGATCACCTGAATGTCCTGCTGGTGGAGATACTCCCGCAGTGCCGTCCACTGCCGGAAGAACAGGAACTGGATGTAGATGAACAGCTCCACATCTTCCTGCAGCTTGGTGCGGTACTGCTCCAATACCTCGGGGGATTTCCGCAGCCGCAGCGCCGTGTCGGGCCACTCTGTCCAGGACTTCATGCCGAAATGCCGCTTGCAGGCCATGTACAGAGCGTAATCCTCCAGCCAGCGGCCGTTTTCCTCCCGGAAAGCGGCCACCTGCTCCGCGTCACGCCGCCAGCCCCGCTGCTTCGCCAGCGCCAGCACCTGGAATCGGCTCTCGTAGATCTTGCCGTAGTCCACGTATCGCGGCTCGGTGCCCCACTGGCACTTGGCCACCTCGCTCTTTTTCAGCAGCCCGTCGTCGATCAGCATGTCCAGATCGATGAAGTAGGGGTTTCCGGCAAAGGTGGAAAAGCTCTGATAGGGAGAATCCCCGTAGCTGGTGGGGCCAAGGGGCAGCATCTGCCAATAGTGCTGCCCGGCGTCATGGAGAAAATCTGCAAATTCATAGGCGGCCTTGCCCAGCGTGCCGATCCCGTAGGGGGACGGCAGGGAGGACACCGCCATCAAAATACCACTGGAACGTTTCATAGTCATTGCTCTCTCGATTCAGAATGAAATAAGGTGATAGGTCATTACAGGGCGGGGTTTCCACCCCGCCCTGCGGATCGATGAATTTTTTTGGTAATGAAATCGTCAGATTTCATGCCAGCTATTTTTATCCCTTCACGGCGCCGGCGGCCACACCCTTGATGATGTGCTTCTGGCCCAGCACGTAAATGATGATGATGGGCAGGACGGTCAGCACGATACAGGCCATCATGGGGCCCATTTCCACCTTGCCGTAGCCGCCGCGGAAGTACTGTACCAGAATGGGGATGGTCATATACTTGGTCTTATCCAGCACCAGATAGGGCAGCAGATAGTCGTTCCACACCCACATGGTCTCCAGAATGCCGACGCTGACCAGCGTAGGCTTCAGCATGGGCAGCACCACCAGGAAGAAGGTGCGGATGGGGCCGCAGCCATCGATCATGGCGGCCTCCTCGATCTCCAGCGGAATGGACTTCATAAAGCCGCAGAACATGAACACGGCCAGTCCCGCGCCGAAGCCCAGATAGACGATGCAGATGTTGAAGGGAGTGTTCAGCTTGGTCTTGTCGGCCAGATTCGCCAACGTAAACATCAGCATCTGGAACGGCACCACCATGGAGAACACGAACAGAAAGTAGCACAGCTTCGTGACCTTGCTGTTGACGCGGGTGATGAACCACGCGCACATGGAGCAGCAGATCAGAATCAGCACCACCGACGTAACGGAGATGACCAGACTGTTGAAGAATGCCGCCAGAAAGCCCTGAGAGCCGATGGCGCTGGCAAAGTTGTCCAGCCCGGCGAATTGCTCGGCGGTAGGCAGCTGGAAGGCGGTGCTGGTGCTGATGGCGGACTCCACCTTAAAGGAGTTGATGACCACCATCACGATAGGATAGATCCACGCAAGGCTCAGAACAGTCAGCACAGCTGTCCAGATGCCGTTAATGGTACGACTGCGTTTTTGCATTACTGCTGCACCTCCTTAGACTTGGTGAGCTTCAGCTGTAGGCTGGAGATGGCGATCACCAGAATGCAGAACAGCACGGCCTTGGCCTGACCGAGGCCCTTCCACTGAGGGCCGGAGCGGACGTAGAAGGTCTGATAGATGTTCAGCGCCAGCATTTCCGAAGCGTGAGCAGGCTCGCCGCCGGTCAGCGCCAGGTTCTGGTCGAACAGCTTGAAGGAGTTGGTCAGCGTCAGGAACAGGCAGATGGTGATGGAGGGCATCAGATTGGGCAGCTTCACCTTCCAGAAGGTCTGCCACGGGGTAGCGCCATCGATGTACGCCGCCTCGATATAGTCGTTGGGGATGGATTGCAGGCCTGCGATATAAATGATCATCATATAGCCGATCTGCTGCCAGCACATCAGAATGATCAATCCCCAGTAGCCGTAGGTGGCGTTCAGCGCCAGCAGCGGCTTACCCAGCAGGGACAGCACGCAGTTCAGCAGGATCTGCCAGATATAGCCCAGCACGATGCCGCCGATCAGGTTGGGCATGAAGAACACCGTGCGGAACGGCGTGGTGCCCTTGATGCCGCGGGTCAGCAGCAGCGCGATAGCCAGCGCCAGAATGTTGATGAGGATGGTGGATACCACTGTGAACTTCGCCGTGAACCAGAAGGCGTTGGCGAACAGCTCATCCTGAAAAGCTTTTACGTAGTTGCTGAAGCCTACAAAGGTTGCCTTGTTGATGGTCGTGAACTTACACAGGGACAGATACAATCCCTGACAGAATGGGATCACGAAGCCAAGCAAAAAGGCGGCCAACGTGGGCAAAAGGAATATGGGCCAATACTTACGAATGTTTTTCTGCATGAGCGATACCTCCCGGTCAACTGTGAACTTCGACACCTGCCTCTGCGTCCCGGTACAGCCGGGGCGTACAGGTATATGCCGATGGGTGCGGCTGTCGGGTGGGCGGTAAGCCCACCCGACAGCCGGGATTCATCAGAAAATGCGTCCTGTGGGAGCGCGATTACTTCATGGCGTACTCGGAAGCCCAGCCGTCCACGAAAGCGGTCTTGACGGCATCCCAGTCACCGGTACCGGCAGCGTAAGCGGTCAGCGCGGAGCCGACACCGTTCTTCCACTCCTCGGAAGGCATGGTGGGGAAGTTCCAGGACACAGGAGTCTTGCCCTCGGCGGTCATGGCCTTATCCTGCTTCACGAACAGGTTGTTGGATTCCAGAGCGCCCTTGAAGGGGATCACGAAGCCCATTTCATTGGCCATAGCCTCGGTGCCCTTGTCAGAGGTGACGCACCAGTACAGGAAGTCCAGAGTGGCCTGAATGTCCTCGGGAGCGGCATCCTTATTTACGCACCAGTAGTTCTCGGTGCCGGTGCACAGACCCTGATTGGCCTCATCGCCCACGC
>ERZ824978.1369-NODE-1369-length-26747-cov-4.025925_pt1 | contig 26747 bp, 28 predicted proteins | sample MGYA00519860_ERZ824978 | MGnify/ENA primary metagenome ERZ824978 (study PRJEB31778, sample SAMEA3449184) | human gut metagenome | biome: human gut; feature: human-associated habitat; material: faeces | place: United Kingdom | collected 2010/2012 ... | reverse complement strand
GACTCGAACCCTGGACACCCTGATTAAGAGTCAGGTGCTCTACCAACTGAGCTAATGGTGCTCGCTGCGCTTCAGGCAACGATGATTATTATACTCAGTTTCGAAAAAATGTCAACGGCTTTTTTCAAATTTTTTGATTTTTTTTGAGAAACGTGGTTGAAAGACGAAAAAACCTTGTTTTTCGGCCTTTTGAGCCGCACTAAAATGTGCGTTGCATTCCCAGTGGAGAGACCTTATAATGGAATCAGCACTTTTTCCCTTTTGGGGATGAAATGGACAGGAGGAAACCTTCGTGAGAAAAGCGTTGTTTATTGGCGGCACGGGAACGATCTCCAATGCGATCAGCAAGCGCTGCCTGGAAAAAGGCTGGGAGCTTTATTTGCTGAACCGGGGAAATCATCCGCTGCCGGCGGGGGCCAAATCCCTTTGCGTGGATGTGAACGACGAGGAAAAGGTACGCCAGCTGCTGGGCGATCTCCATTTTGACGTCGTGGCGGACTTCATCATTTTTAACGTGGAACAGCTGGAGCGGGACATTCGCCTTTTCAGCGGTCGAACCGATCAGTATATTTTCATTTCGTCCGCGTCGGCGTATCAGAAGCCGGCGGTGAATCCGTTGATCACGGAGTCTACTCCGCTGTGCAACCCTTATTGGGAGTATAGCCGCAATAAGGCCGCCTGCGAAGACCGGCTGATGCGGGAGTATCGGGAAAACGGCTTCCCCTTCACCGTGGTGCGCCCCAGCCATACCTACAGCGAACGCAAGGTGCCGGTGCCGCTGCATGGCAATTTCGGTTCCTTTCAGGTGGTGGAGCGGATTCGTCAGGGCAAAAAAGTCATCGTGCCCGGCGACGGCACCTCGCTGTGGACGCTGACCCACAGCAATGACTTTGCCAAGGGCTTCTGCGGCCTGATGGGCAATCCTCACGCCATTGGCAACGCCTACCACATTACCTCCGACGAGCGGATGACGTGGGATCAAATCGTGCGCATCACGGCGCAGGCGCTGGGCGTGGAGGCCCGCATTGTCCATATCCCGACGGATGTGCTGGGTAAGCTGAACCCGGAATGGGTCGGCTCCATGGCGGGGGACAAGTCCAACTCCGTGTGGTTTGATAATACGAAGATCAGACGGGACGCGCCGGAATTTGTCTGCACCACCCATTTTGCTGATGGCGTGCGGGAAGCGCTGCATACGATCTATGCCGATGCCAGCCTGCAAAAGTTGGACCCTGCCTTCGACGACTGGTGCGACCGCGTGATCGCTCAATATGAGGCCGCCGTGGAAACGCTGCCTGCCTTTGAGGAATAACAGGTTTTGTTTCCCAAATGAAAACGCCAGCTCCGAGAGTTTTTTCGGAGTTGGCGTTTTATGATACTGCCCTGCTGGGCTCGAGAGAGAAATTTCCAAAACGGATTTACCAGCGTGTCATATTCTTTTCAAACTTGGCTATATAGGCCTCTTTCAGTTCTTGCTCGCTAATTCCATAGCATAAAAGGACGTCGTTGTAATACATGAGCACATCCGCCATTTCCTCAACGAGATGCTGCCGTAAATCTAGATCCTCAACAGCTTTTTGGTCTCCGTTTTTCTTAATGATGTCAATCACTTCTCCTACTTCACCGAGCAGCCATAACAATTTGTGCTTGCCTGCTTCGGGGCAGATCGTTTCCCATTTGTCTTTATATTTTTCCTGCAGGGTCTGCTGCATTGCAAGCATATCTTTGATTGTAAAATCGCTCATCTTTTTTTCTCCCAATCTCGATTGACCCCAATAGATTCTTTGGCCGTTCGGCTTTTTCAAAAGCAGAGCTTGCCGATCAGCACTACGATACCGGCCGCCGCCAGCGCGACGATCAGGTACATCACCGTGGACAGACTCCGCTTCATGAGGATGGTCTTCCACGGCTTGACATAGGGGACGCCGTCCATGCCCTTAATGCGCCAGATTTTGCTGTGGCCTACCCAAAGCCGGTCGATGATGAGTGCGTCAAACCAGTTCACGACCACCAGAAAAAGCGCTGCCTGAAGATAGGCCGTTTTGAAATCCGTAACGCGGTTCCAGAAGGAGATCATCAGGATCGGGGCGGCGAAGATGATGATGCAGAAGGCAATCATAAAGCGCTTGCCGCTTTTCATGACGGCGGCTTTGTCCGCAATTCCGCGGCGGTGCGCTTCCTCAATATATTCCTTTGGATAAAAGTACAGGCAGTGAAGCCCGCTGTCCCTTACGGCGCATTTCACCAGCAGAATATACAGAAGACAGTATAATACGAGTTGAAGCAGGAATAACATTTGACCATCCCTCCTTATAAATTGCGGTAAGTCTCCTTTAACCGCATCGCCTGATTATACCATGGACGGCTGCAGGGCTTCAATGCCAAATGGCTGCTGATCTGGAGCGCCTATATCCCTATCATCCGGCCAAAGCGCCCTCTGTACAGCGGGGGCGCGGTTGTGGTATAATCTTAAATTGCTAACGTATGCAAAAGAGCAATGGGAGGCCGAATGCATGGGAAAGGCACAAACGTCAGCATTTCAAAACCGGGAGCTGAGCTGGCTCCAGTTTAACCGGCGCGTCCAGGCGGAGGCGGATCAGCCGAAGAATCCGCTGCTGGAAAGGGCTAAATTCCTTGCGATCGTCACCTCCAATCTGGATGAGTTCATGCAGGTGCGCTATCCAAAGGTTTTTCGGGCTGCAAAAGGGAAAAAAGCAGAAAAAAAACAACTGGGCGGATTGACCTCCAAAGAACTGTACCAGAAGGTCAATAAAGAGATCCTGAGCCAGAATAACCAGCAGTATCTGCTTTTTGACGGCATCAGCAGCGAACTGTACCTGCACGGCATTCGCCTGTACCCAGTGTTTTCGCTGAGCCATACCCAGTCCGACCGGGAAAAGGAGCTATTTCACGACTCCATTCTGCCCTTTTTGAAGGAGCTGCCGCAGGATGCGGCGGTCAGCCAGAAGCAGCTGCATCTGTGCGTCAAGCTGACCCGCAGCCGGGGCCGCAGGAGCCGCTTCGCGCTGGTGGCGCTGCCCGCGTCGCTGCCGCGTATCTACGACCTTTCCGAAACGAGGGACGATCAATGTCTGATCGGCCTGGAGGACGTGGTTCGCCACCATGTCAACGCTCTGTTCCCCCGGGAATCGGTGGAGCATTGCGCCTTGTTCCGCATCCTGCGCAACCAGAATTTCGAGCTGCCGGAGTGCACGCCGGAGGGCATGGAAGGCGCCGTGCGGGAAATGTTGGGGATGCGCCGCAGTGGTCAGGTGATGCGGCTGGAAGCGGAAGAACGCATGAGCGAAGAAATGTTGACCTGGCTGATGAAGCGGCTGGATGTTCAGCGGGAGCAGCGCTACCGTGTCACGGGCCCGCTGGATCTGAATAAGCTGATGATGGCCGTGTACGGCATGGTCAAGCGGCCTGAACTGAAATACACGCCCATGCCGCCCAAGGCGGTGCCGGAGCTGATGGGCGACGATATTTTCGACCGCATCGAGGAAAAGGACTACCTGCTGTTCCATCCGTACCACAGCTTTGACCCGGTGGTGCATCTGGTGGAGCGGGCGGCGGAGGATCCCTCCGTGCGTACCATTCAGCAGACTCTGTACCGGGTGTCCGGCAACAGTCCCATCGTGGCGGCGCTGGCCCATGCCGCGGAAAACGGCAAACAGGTGTATGTGCTTTTTGAAAGCCAGGCGCGCTTTGACGAGGAAAACAACCTGTTCTGGGGCGAAAGGCTTCGCCGGGCGGGGTGCCGGGTCAGTTTCGGCTTTCCGGGGCTCAAGTGCCACAGCAAGATCACGCTGATCGAGCGGGAGACGGACGCGGGCTGGAAGCGCACGCTCCATCTGGGCACGGGCAATTATCACGACTCCACCGCCAAGCTCTATACCGATTTCGGCCTGTTGACGGCGGACGAGACTCTTTGCCGGGACGGCGCGGCTTTCTTTGAAATGCTGCGGGGCAGTGAAAACGCCGGCGCTGAAATGGAAGAACTGATCCATGCCCCGGAGAACCTGCAGACCACCATTCTGCAGCTGATTGACCGGGAGCGGGAAAACGCCGAAGCGGGCATTCACGCTTCGATCATCGCCAAGATGAATTCCCTGTGCGATGTGCCCGTGATGGAGGCCCTGTGCGACGCGGGCCGGGCGGGTGTAGAAATTTACCTGATCGTCCGAGGTATCTGTTCCCTGCTGCCGGGCAAGAAACACGGAAGCGAGAACGTGCACGTCCACTCCATCGTGGGCCGGCACTTGGAGCACGCCCGGGCCTTCGTTTTCGAGAACGGCGGAGATCGGGAGGTGTATCTGTCCTCGGCGGACTGGATGCCCCGCAACCTGTACCGCCGGGTGGAGCTGATGTTCCCCGTGAAGGACGAACGCTGCCGCCGGGCCGTGGAAAATGTGCTGCGGCTGCAGCTGATGGATAATGAAAAGTGCCGCGTCCGGCTGCCGGGCGGCGCGTATGTGCTGCCGGAACTGAATGGCGCGGAGGAGATCAACGCGCAGGAAATCATGCTTCGGGATATCGACGGCGTGTTTGACGGCACGGCGCTGACGAAAGTCCGGGCAGAAGCGCCTGCGGAGACGGCAGAGGGGCAGGAGGAAGAATGGTCGGCTGGAAAGAAATGATCCGGGAGGACGAGGAAGCGATCCTGCACCGGGACCCGGCGGCCAAATCGCTGCTGGAGGTGCGGCTGTGTTATCCCGGACTGAAGGCGCTGAAGGCCCACAGACGGGCCAATGCGCTGTATCGCAAGGGTCACGTGCTGCTGGCCCGTATCTTAAGCCAGCGCGCCCGGCACAAGACCGGCATTGAAATTCACCCCGGCGCGGAGATCGGGCGCAGGGTGTTCATCGACCATGGCGACGGCGTGGTCATCGGCGAAACCACCATCATCGGCAACGATGTGACCATTTATCAGGGCGTTACGTTGGGCGGCACGGGTAAGGACATCGGCAAGCGCCATCCCACCATCGGCAGCAACGTGACCATCGGCGCGGGCGCGAAGGTGCTGGGGCCCATCACCATCGGCAACAACGTGAAGATCGGCGCGGGTTCCATCGTGCTCAAAGATGTGCCGGACAACTGCACCGTGGTGGGTAACCCCGGCCGCGTGGTGGTGAAGAAAACGCCTCGTCCCGCCGACGGCGTGGACTTGGATCAGGTCAACCTGCCCGACCCCATGCTGGACCGCATGGAGGCACTGGTGAAACGGCTGACCGCACTGGAGGCCTGTCTGCGCAAGCATGCCGACAAGCTGGACTGCCGGGAGTGCTTCGAAAACGAAGTCGAGTCCCGGGAGGGACGATGTACGGGCTGCACCCTGCAAAGCTGTACCGGTTCTGACACCGAAACAAGTTCCGAAAATTCCGAAGGGAAAAAGGAGTAACGAATATGCAGATCTACAACAGCATGACCCGGAAAAAGGAAGAGTTCAAGCCCATTCATGAGGGAAAGGTGGGAATCTACGCCTGCGGCCCCACCGTATACAATTACTTTCACATCGGCAACGCCCGGCCCTTCATTATCTTCGACGTGCTGCGGCGCTATCTGGAGTACCGGGGCTATGAAGTGACCTTTGTGCAGAACTTCACCGATATCGACGACAAGATGATCCGCAAGGCCAACGAAGAAGGCGTGACGGTCAAGGAAATCGCCGACCGCTACATTCAGGAATATTTCGTGGACGCCAAGGCGCTGGGTATCCGCCCCGCCACGGTGCATCCCCGGGCCACGGAGCATATGCCCCAGATCATCGCCATGATCCAGAAGCTGATGGACAATGGCCTTGCCTATGAAAGCAAGGGCGACGTGTATTTCCGCGTCCGCGCCTTCCCGGCCTATGGCCGTCTGTGCGGCCAGAATCTGGAAGATCTGGAAAGCGGCGCACGGGTCAGTGTGGACGAGCTGAAGGAGGATCCGCTGGACTTCGCCCTGTGGAAGGCCCAGAAGCCCGGCGAGCCTGCGTGGGAAAGCCCCTGGGGCATGGGCCGGCCCGGCTGGCACATCGAATGCTCCGCCATGAGCACCACCTATCTGGGCGACACCTTCGATATTCACGGCGGCGGCAAGGATCTGCTTTTCCCGCACCATGAGAATGAAATCGCTCAGGCTACCGGCGCGACGGGCAAGCCCTTCGTCCATTACTGGATGCACAATGGTTTCCTGAACATCGACAACGAAAAAATGAGCAAGTCCAAGGGCAACTTCTTCACCGTCCGGGATATTGCCAAGGAGTTTGATCTGGAAGCGGTGCGTATGTTCACCCTGTCGGCCCATTACCGCAGCCCGCTGAACTTCAGCCGCGATCAGATCGCCCAGGCCCAGAGCAGTCTGGAACGGCTTTACACCGCCCGGGATCAGCTGAAATTCCTCCTTTCCGGCGCGAAGGATCGGGAACCCAACGAGACCGAAAAGGCCTTTATGGACGCCTGCACCGCTTCGAAGGAGCATTTCATCGCCGCCATGGACGACGATCTGAACACCGCCGACGCGCTCAGCTCCATCTTCGAGCTGGTGCGGGAGGTCTTCAAGCTGGACGCTTCCGACGTGAGCCGCAAGGCCGTGGAATTTGGGCAGGAGACCTTCCTTGGCATGACCGACGTGCTGGGCCTTTTGATGAAGAAGGACGACGGTATCGACCCCGAGGTACAGAAATTGGTGGAAGAACGGGCCGAGGCGCGTAAGAACAAGGACTGGAAGCGCAGCGACGAGCTCCGCGACCAGATCAAGGCCATGGGCTATATTCTGGAAGATACCGCTGCGGGCCAGAAAGTCCGCAAGAGCGGTGTGTAAAACCAAGCAGATTCTGACGGGACTTCTGGCGCTGCTGCTGGCTTTGGGCGCGGGCGCTCTGACGCTTTCGCGCTTGAAGCTGGGGCCTGTGTCGTGGAACCTTGCCCCGAAAGCCGCCGCAAGGGCGGGAGAGACCCTGTCTTATTCCACCGCCGAGGGCCGCGTCAGCGCCAACGAGGCGGACGCGGAGGAGCTTTGCACCGTCAAGGGGATCGGCCCCAAGCTGGCCGCCGCCATCATTGGCGAACGGGAACAGAACGGGGCTTTCCGTTATTGGGAAGACCTGCTCTGCGTCCGGGGGATCGGGGAAAAGACCCTGCGGAAGCTGGAGGGCCAGCTGGGTCTCCCTTAAGGCAACGAAGCAAACAAGAGATGGAGAAAACGCGCATGTATCAACGCTATGGGAAACGCTGTCTGGATGTGATCCTGTCCCTGATCGCCCTGATCGTTCTAAGCCCGCTGTTTTTGCTGATCGCGCTGGCGATCCGGCTGGACAGCCCGGGCGGGGTGATCTTTTCCCAGAAGCGGGTGGGGATGCACAAGAAACTGTTCAGCATTTATAAATTCCGCACCATGCGTTCCGATACGCCCCACGACGTGCCCACCAACGATTTGGCGGGCTCTACCAGTTATATTACGCCGGTGGGGCGTTTCCTGCGTATGACCAGTCTGGACGAGCTGCCCCAGCTGTGGAATATCCTCAAGGGAGAAATGTCCCTGATCGGCCCACGACCCGCCCTGTGGAATCAGTATGACCTGATCGCCCTGCGGGATCAGTACGGGGCCAACGACGTGCGGCCCGGTCTGAGCGGCTGGGCGCAGGTGAACGGCCGGGATTATCTCAGCCGCGATCTGGAAAAGAAAGCCCGCCGGGATGGGGAATACGCGCAGCATATCACCTTCTGGTTCGATCTGAAGTGCTTTCTGCTGACCATCGTCAAGGTCATCAACCGGCAGGGCATCGTGGAGGGCAAGGAAGAAAAGCCCTCCGATGAAACGGGAGAAACCAAAGAAAAACGGGCGGAGGGACAGCCGTAATGCGGGTACTCATCACCGGCGCGGGGAGCTATCTGGGCGGCGCGATTTTGGGCGCGCTGCGGAAGCAGGGCGTGGAAGCGGATGAGCTGGACGTGCGGGGGGCGCTGCCGGAAAAAGCCTTTCAGGGCTATGACCGGGTGGTGCACGTGGCGGGCATTGCCCACCGAAAGGAAACGCCTGAAAACCGGCCCCTGTACGAGCAGGTGAACCACCGGCTGGCCGTGGAGATTGCCCGGGCCGCCAAAGCGCAGGGCGTGCGGCAGTTCGTGTTTTTCAGCACCATGAGCGTGTACGGCAAGGTAACGGGCCGCATCACGGCGGACACGCAGCCTGATCCGAAAAACGCTTATGGCGCCAGCAAATGGGCCGCAGAGCAGGAGATCGCCGCACTGGCAGACGAGCATTTCGCCGTGGCGGTGCTGCGCCCGCCCATGATTTACGGAAAGGGCTGCCGGGGCAACTATCAGAGCCTGCGCCGCCTGATCCTGAAAACGCCGATGTTTCCCCGCTGCGGCAATCAGCGCAGTATGCTGTATGTAGGCAATCTGTGCCTGTTCATGGGCCGTCTGCTGGAAAGCGGACAGGGCGGATTGTATTTCCCCCAGAACCGGGAATATGTCTCTACCGACGGACTGGCCCGGGAGATCGCCAAAGCCAACGGGAAAAAGCTCTGGCAGCCGAAAGGCTTCGGGGGATTGCTGTGGGCCCTTGGCCGGAGAAGCAGTCTGTTCGGCAAGGTATTCGGCAGCCTGACCTACGATCAGGCCATGAGCGAATGTTTCCGCGGGGAGGAAGAATGGAATTTTGCTTCCTCCATCGCCCTGACGGAGGAGCAAACATGAAACAAAAGGTGCTGTTTGTGGCCCATATGCTGCGCGGCCATGTGCTGGTATTCCACCTGCCCTATATGAAATGGTTTCAGGAGCAGGGGTACGAGGTGCATCTGTGCAGCTGCAACGACACCGAAAAGCCGGTGACGGAGGTGCCTTACTGCGACCGTTTTTTTGACCTGCCCTTTCAGCGTTCGCCCTTCGGACGGCAGAATCTTCAAGTGTATCGGGAAATCAAAAAGCTGGTGGATAGGGAGGATTACGCCCTGATTCACTGCCATACGCCCGTAGGCGGCATGGTCGGCCGTCTGGCGGCCCGGGGAGCCCGGAAGCGGGGAACCCGGGTTTTGTATACGGCCCACGGGTTCCATTTTTTCACCGGTGCGCCGCTTCGCAACTGGCTGCTGTTCTACCCGGCGGAACGGTTTCTGGCCCGGTTCACCGACCTGCTGATTACCATCAACCGGGAGGACGAGGCCCGGGCCCGGCGCTTCCCGGCCCGGCGGGTGGCCCGCACCAATGGGATCGGCGTGGATCTGAGCCGCTTTGAGCCACCGGCGGACCGGGTGGCCGTGCGGGCAGAATTGGGCATTGGGCCGGACGCCCCCATGGTGATCTGCGTGGGCGAACACAGCGTGCGCAAGAACCACGAGACCGTGCTGCGGGCCTGTGCCGGGGAGAAGGTCGTGCAGGTGCTTTTCGGCGGCGTAGGCGAACGGGAGGATTCGCTCAGGGAGCTGGCCGCAGAGCTGGGCATGGCCGAGCGCACGCATTTTCTGGGTTTCCGGCCGGATGTGCCCGCTCTTTTGCAGGCTTCGGACGTGTTTCTGTTCCCGTCCCTGCAGGAAGGGCTTCCCATGGCCCAGATGGAGGCCATGGCGGCAGGCTTGCCCTGTCTGGTATCCAACGTGCGCGGCAATGCCGATCTCATCGGCCCCATGGACGGGGGAATGCTGCGCGCGCCCATGGACGCGGAGGGCTTCGCACAGGATCTTCACTTTCTGCTGGAGCACCCGGAGGTGCGGCGGGAGATGGGGGAGCGCAACCGCCGCGTGATTCGGGACTATAGTCTGAACGCGGTGCTTGAGCAGATGGCGGCGCTGTACCGGGAAGAGCTGGAGGCAAAAGGCTGATGGCGAATATTCTGTTTGTGATGAAATACCCCCTGAACGGTCAGGAAACGCTGATCCCCAAGTTTCAGGGACAGATGGCGGCCATGGAGCGGCTGGGCCACCGAGCGTGGTATCTGGGCTGGGATGAAGTCGGAATCTGGCTGTGCCGGGACGAGGAAAAAACGCTGGTATGCCGCAGCCGCTTTTCCAGGCTGCCGGGGTACAGCCATACGTTTTTGTTTGACGATCTGATGGAAGGCATGAAAAACGCCGTTCGCCAGATGCCCTTTGCGCTGGTCTATATGCGCTATATGATGACGTTTTCCAAGGCGCCCGCCGCCTTTCAGGCTGTGAAGGAAAGCGGGGCCAAGCTGGTGATGGAGCATCCCACCTATCCCTTCGAAAACGGCAAAAAGACGAACCTGCTGCGGGAACCGGTATTTCGCTATGCCGATTATGTTTTCCGGCAGGTGGAGCCCATGATCGACCTGTACACGCTGATCGGCGAAGAAGCCGGCGGGACGCTGAACGGCCGCCCCGCCATGAACATCACCAACGGCGTGGACGCGGACAGCCTGCCCCTGCACAGGAGCCGGGGCGAGGCGGGCCCGCCATTCTGGCGCTGGCCAGTATGACCCGGGGGCAGGGCTACGATCGGCTGCTGCGGGCCATGGCCCCGGTGCAGGAGGACTATGTGATCTACTTTGCGGGGGGCGGCAGCGACGGCTCGCTGGAAGCGTGGCAAAGGCTGGCGCAGGAGCTTGGTATCGGTGAAAAAGCGCGGTTTCTGGGCCCGGTGCAGGGAACCGCGCTGGACGAGCTGACCGCCCGCTGCGACATCGGCATGGGCGGGCTGGGTATCCACCGGCTGGGACAGACCGTCAGCCGGCCCTTGAAGCAGCGGGAATACATGGCCCGGGGGCTGCCCTTCTTCTACGCCGTCAACGACCCGGATATGCCGGAGGACGAGCGGATGTGCCGCCATCTGCCGGATGACGAGACCATTCCCGACGGCGCGGAAATTCTGCGCTTCGCCAAAGAAAGCCGCCTTGACGCGGAACTTCCCGCCCGGATGCGGGCCTATGCCCGGGAACATCTGGGGTGGGAACAGCAGTTCAAACCCGTACTAGAAAGGCTGGGGATCCCATGGAACGAAACCTCATCTATCTGAATAACTGCGCCGTCCTGCCCAATGGCAAGAACAATTCCTTCCTGATGCAGGAGGCCCGATGGCTCACCGAGCATTTTGAGCGGACGTTCGTGGTCAGCCATACCGGGTTCAGCAATCTGAACCGGGACGGCGTGGAGCTTCCGCTGGCCCGGACCGGGCTGGACAAGCTGCGGGCGTGGCTCGGCGCGCCCTTCTGCCGGGAATTGTGGCAGGAGGCGAACCACCTGCGCAAGGATGGCAAGCTGACGCTGAAGAACTTTCTCAAGCTCTATCTGTTCCGGGTACGGGGGCTGAAAATGCACTACTGGACGGAAAAGCTGCTGCGCAGCTGCGTGGCCTCTCAGACCACGCTGTATTCCTTCTGGATGAGCTACGACGCTTATGCCGCAGCCCTGTCCAAGCGGAAACATCCCCGGCTGCGCTTCGTGGCCCGGGGCCATGCCTATGACATCGACACGGAACGCAACCCCCTGAACCCCTACCTGATGAAGAACTTCATCGCCGCTCAGGCCGACGGGCTGTACCCCATCAGCCGGGTAGCCCGAAAGCAGATGATGGAATACCTGCGCGGCAAGGTGGACGAAAAGCGGATGCACGTTCTGTCCATTGGCTCTGGCGGCCATCCCGTGGAGCGGTGGAAACGCGCGCCCCGGTTCGCACAGGGTATTTTCCGTATTATCACCTGCGCCCGACTGGTGCCCATCAAGCAGGTGCCCATGGTGGTGGAGGCGCTGTCCCAGTGGACGGGAATGCCCATCCACTGGACGCATATCGGCGGCGGCGAGGGGGAAACGGAGCTGCGGCGGTTGGCAGCGGAAAAGCTGGACGGCAAGGATAATATCCTCTATGAGCTGCTGGGCGATCTGGACGCGAAAGAAGTAGAAAAATTTTACGAAAAGCGGGCTTTCGATGTGTTTCTGAACACCAGTCAAAAGGAAGGCGTGCCGGTCTCCATCATGGAGGCCATGCGCTGGGGCGTGCCGGTGATTGCTCCGGCGGTGGGCGGCATCCCGGAACTGGTGACGAAGGATATCGGCTTCCTGTACCAGCCGGAAGAAGGGGCTTACGGCGTGCTGAAACGGCTGGAAGAACTGGCCTCCCTGACGGAGGAGGAAACGGAGCGGATGCGCCGCAGTGCGTGGGAACACTGGAAACACTGCTGCTGCAGTTCGGCTCTGCTGCCCGCCCTTTTCCCGGAAGCGGCGAAAAAAGGAGGAAAAGGCCAGTGAGCAGACGTGCGCTGATCATCAGCTATTACTTTGCTCCTCAGAACACCATCGGCGCGGTTCGTCCCACCAAGCTGGCCAAATACCTGACAAGGCTGGGGTACGAAGTGACGGTGATTTGCGGCACGGGCATGGAGGGCAAGCGGGACGACATTCTGGAAAAAGACGCCCGGGAGCTTCACGACGTGCGGGTACTGAAGGAATGGAACCCGCTTCAGGCGGTGAAGGCGCGGAAAAAAAGCGCCGCCCCGGCTGCCAATGCCGCTGCGCCTGCCAGTGTCCCCGTTTCCGCTGGGCGCGGAGGGCTGCTGCATCGTCTGGCGGACGGCGTATATATCTACCTGCGGCTCTGGACGGATCGAAGCTTTCAGCATTTGGCTGTCCGGGAACTGAAAAAGCTGGACGGCCCCTTCGACGTGGTGTTTTCCACCTATGCGCCGTTGAGCGTCCATCAGGCGGCATACCGGGCGAAAAAGTCCGGTCTTGCGCGGATGTGGATCGCCGATTTCCGGGACGAGGTGGGAATGCCCTTCCGCTGGCTGGAGCCCTTCCACCGGCGGTATATGCGGATGCTGCGGAAAAACGCCGACCTGCTGACTACGGTTTCCAAAGGAATGCTGGACGCGATCGGCATTAGCGACCGGGGACGAATGCTGTCCAACGGCTTTGACCGGGAGGATCTGCCGGAGGCCGAAACGCCACGGCAGGAGGACGGCTGCTTTCGGGTCGTCTACTGCGGCACCATCGAAATGGGCCGCAAGGGTATTCCACCCCGGGATCTCACACCCTTTTTCCGTGCGCTGCGGGGCGTGATCAATCAGGGAATGTTGAAGCGCGAACAGCTTCGGCTGGTGTACGCGGGCCGGGAGGGTGCGCTGTTTACGGACTACGCCCGGCAGTGCGGCCTGGAGGACTGCGTGGAAAACCACGGCCCCGTCCCCCGGGAGGAATCCCTCCGCTTGCAGCGGGAGGCGGATGTGCTGCTGCTGGCCTCGTGGAATACAGCGGGCCGTCAGGGCATTCTGACCGGGAAAATGTTTGAATACATGATGATGAACCGCCCCGTGGTATGCTGCGTAGGCGGCGAGCTGGCGGGCAGCGAACTGAAACGGGTGATGACGGAAACGGGGATCGGTTTCTGCTGCGAGCAGGCTGCCGGGGCAGCCGATCAACAGGCGCTGGAAGCCTATACGGCGGAGCTGGTTCGCCGTTGGCAGGAAAAGCAGCCGCTGATGCAGGAAAAGAACGAAGCGGCTGTAGAACAGTATCACTATCCGCAGTTGGCTCAAAAACTGGACGACTGGATTCGGGAACTGGAAAGGGAGGATGCATGATGAAGAAATTTCTTCGTTGGAACGCGCTGCTGCTGGCGCTGTGCTGCTGCCTGACCGCCTTCGCGCTGGCGGAAGAAGAGCCGGTGGTCATCACCACCAGCGTGGATACCCTGACGGTAGCGGTGGGCCGCATTGTGGACTACGAGCTGTCCATTTCGCCACGGAGCGCCAAAAAAGGCTATACCTTTACCATCAGCGACGAGACCGTGGCGGAGGTGCTGCGGGATGGACGGGTGAAGGGACGCAAGCAGGGAACCTGCACCCTGACCATCGGCAGCAAGGTCGATCCCACGGCCACCAAGGTATTGGACGTGATCGTGGTGCAGCCGGCCAAAAGCGTGAAGGCCCAGCTGGATCAGGAGACCCTCTCCGTGGGGCAGACGGCGCAGATCACCGCTTCGGTAAGCCCGGAAGACGCGACCCTGCAGGGCGTGACCTACGAAAGCCGCAAGCCCGAGGTGGCCACGGTGGATGAAAATGGCGTGGTCACGGGCGTGAGCCGGGGCAGCGCCACCATCCGGGTGAAGTCCGAGGACGGCTATGTCCAGACCAGCGTGACCGTACAGGTGCGTCAGCCGGCGGAAGAAATTCAGCTGGAACTGGCCAAGGCCACGCTGCCCGAAGGCAAAACGGCGACCGTAAAGGCCACTGTGCTCCCCAAGGACACCAACAACAAGAAACTGACGTGGAGCTCTTCGGACGAGAGCATCGCCACGGTGAACCGGGAGGGCCGCGTGAAGGGCATTCAGCCCGGAACGGTCACCATCACCGCCGCCAGCGCCGAGGTGCCGGAAGTGACGGGCTCCATCGACGTGCAGGTGGTTCGGTTGGCCAAGTCCGTGGCCTTTGAGCAAAAGGAATACGACGTGATCCTGGGTCAGACGGCGCAGCTGGCCGTTACGGTCGGCCCGGAGGATACTACCGATAAGTCGGTGACGTACAAGTCCAACAATCCGAAGAAGGTCTCCGTGGACGAGAACGGCGTGGTCACGGCGCTGGCTGCGGGCAAGGCCACTATTACGGCCACCACGGCGGACGGCTCCCGCCGTCAGGCCACGACGGTGGTTCGTGTGATCGTTCCCGTGACGGGCGTACACTTTGACCAGACGGACGCGCGAGTGGGCGTGGACTACTATCGGACGCTGAACGCCGTGCTGGAACCCAAGGACGCGACCAACCACAACATGACTTGGACTTCCTCTGATGAAAGCATTGCCACCATCACCGGTACCACCAACAAGCCCCGGGTGGTGGGCAAGCGCTGGGGACGCTGCGTCGTCACCGGGACGACGGAGGACGGCGGATATACCTGCAGCCTGAACATCAACGTGGGTTCTCTGCGTCACGCCGTTAAGATCGTCAAGCTGGAGCTGCGCAACCATCAGCCCTATCTGCGGCTGAAAAACGTGAGCAACCTGAACCTGACCGGCATCAGCTTTGCCGTGACAGGCACGGACGAATACGACACGCCTATCACCATGAGCTACCGCACCGGCAATACCCTGTATGCCGAGTATCTTGCGGAACTGGCTCCGGATGAGTACACGTCCAGTGAAGGCTTCACGTGGTATCAGCCGGCGGATTTCCGCCATCTGGAAAACCTGTCCATAGCCATTACCGGCTTTACCACGGATACGGGCTATTACGGCAGCGACGGTACGCTCTATTATACCTATAACGTGCCGCAGGACCAGTGGGATTGGGTCAGTGTGCAGACCGATCTGTACCGCGCCACGCCCCGCACCCCGGCGGCGACCGAGGAACCGACGAAATAAGGAAAAACAAAGGAAAGCGTCCTTCGATAAGAGGGACGCTTCTTTTGGTTTGACAGGTTGGTTTTATCTACTATAACAACATATGATGCGCAACAAAAGGCGCAAATAAAAAACAGGCCCGCGGTGGAGGCACTGCGGCCGGAGTGGCGGCTCCTTTCACAAAGAAACAAAATCATCTGAAAATGGTATTACCGTTGGAAAAGAGGAAAATATGCCGGAATATATAAAAATCGGTCGGGCTCCCGCCGTGCTTTACGGTGAGCCGGCGGAGCGGGCCTTTTTATTCGTTCATGGTCTTTGCGGAAACAAGGAAGAAGCGCAGCGCTTTGCGGCGGTGGTCAACCCGCTGGGCTGGCAGGTATTGGCCGTAGACCTGCCCGGGCATAACGGGCGGCAGGACGGCGTTCGGCTGGTGCCGTGGGAGGCCGTCCCGGAACTGCAAAACGTCCGAAATTATATGAAGGAACGCTGGCGGACGCTTGGTGTGAGGGCCGTCAGTCTGGGCGCGTGGCTGGCATTGCAGGCCTTTGCCGGGGAAAGGGTGGAACGCTGCCTGTTATCCTCTCCGCTGCTGGACATGGAGAAAATGATCTGCGGCATGATGGCGCAAGCTGGCGTCAGTGAGGAACGGCTGCGGGCGGAAGGGGAGATCCCGGTTCCCGGCGGGCAGACGCTTTCATGGCACTATCTCTGTTGGGCCAGAGAGCACCCGGTTTCTTCCATCAGCCCGAAAACGTCGCTTCTGTATGGGACGATGGACGAAATGGTCCCACGCAGCACCATCGACGCATACTGCCGGAAATTTGCCTGTTCATTGACGGTGGCGGAGGGCGCGGCCCACTGGTTCCATACGCCGGCAGAAGTGGCCCGGATGAGCCAATGGGAGCGGGAACAACTGGAAAAATAGGCAAACAAAAAGCAGCTCCGTTTCAGCGGAGCAGCTTTTTGAAAAAAGTCGCTTACTCTTCCTCGGAAAGGTTCTCCGTGACAAACAGGTTGATGGCGGCCAGCACCTGCTCCTCGGTCGCGTCCTCGGCGATCGCGCCCACGTTCCAGTAGGCGTAGTTGCCCTCAAACCAGCTCTGCAGATCATTCAGATCCTCCGCATAGCGGAACTCCAGATGCCAGGTGTCCTCCATGGTGTCGGGAGAGAAAGCAAAGTAGGTGAACTGACCCGCGTCAGCGTCCGCCGTCTGATAGAACAGGAAGCCGTTTTCGTTTTCCACGTCCATGGCGGTGTACTCATGACGGAAGATTTCGTTGCCGTCCGCGTCCACGCCGGAGATCGTGTTGCCCTCGACGGTCATCTTCGCCACGCCGCCCAGATAGTAGCAGTCAAACCGCATACTGTCGGGATCAGCTTCGTAAGCGTCGATGGCTTCCTGACCATACAGGTCGCCGGTGCACATATACAGCAGATAGGAAACGGTGTCCTCGGCGGCTTCTTCGCCCACCAGCGGGGTGACGTTGTTCAGCCACGCGTCGTGATACTGTTCTTCGGACAGAACGGGGAACAGCTCCACGAAGGTGCCCTGAATCTGGCTGAGAAAATCAGCGTCTTCAGCCGTCGCAACCGCGCTGAAGCTGAACAGGCATACCAGAGAAAGCAGCAGAGAAAGCCATTTTTTCATGATGGAAGAACCTCCTTCAACAAGGTTAGTTTAATTTAACCATGTGGGAGCATACCATATTTGACGTGAAAAAACTATTCCGTTTTGGTCTGAATAGCCCATTTTGTTTCGTTGCCTGCGGCACAGCGGTAGGCGCTGGGGGTAACGCCGTAGCGGGCCTTGAAAGCGGCGGAAAATTTGCTGGCGCTGTCGTAGCCCGCGTCCATGGCGATCTCCACGATGTGTTTCCGGCTGCTTAAAAGCTCCACGGCCGCCTGTTCCAGCCGGTATTCCCGGATGTAATGGTATACCGGCATCCCATAGACCTGCCGGAACAGCCGCTGCAAATGGGAAACGGAAATCTGGTGCTCCTCTGCCAGCCGGGCCAGAGAAACATAGTTGTTTCGATTCGTCAGCAGATGATCCCGCAGATGGCGGGCCAGTCGGAGTTGCTCCGCCGAGCAGTATTCCCTGGAAAGCTCGGCCCGGGGGATGGTCTCCAACAGGCTGAACAGTTCCAGCGCCTTCAGCGTCAGCGTTCTGCGGTCAAAATAGGGCAGATTTTCAAACAGTTCCCGGAAAACGTGTTCGCACCGGGGGCCTGCCCCGGCCACGGCATACCATTGGGAGGCCAGCAGGTTCTCCTTGAGGGCAGAAAAGTTACAGGCCAGCGGGGCAACGTTGCGGCGCATCCACGCTTCGGCGGGGGCGCAGTCCACCGTGATGCACACGCCCTCATAATAGCCCAGCGGAAAATCGGAATGAGAGTGCAGTCCGTGAACGCCGTCAAAGGTGCTGACCGCCATATCGCCCGGCTTGAGCACCGCCAGATCCCGGGAAGAAAAGTGGCTTTCGAAGCGGCCGTTAACGCAGAAGTTGATCTCCAGCCGGTCCCGTTGGGGTCGGTCTTCGGGGAACCCATGGGTTTCCAGCTGCGTCAGCATGACCGTTACGCCGTCGAACAGCGGATAGACCCGCATGGTTCCCTGACCGTCCGCACAGGGTATGTTTTCCTGCTCCACGCCGCTGAAACCGTCTATGATACGGATGTAGCTCACGATTTTTCTCCTTTGTGCTTTTTATCGGGCGCCTTCCAGCTGAAGCAGCCGGGCCTTGCGCTCCACGCCGCCTGCGTAGCCGGTCAGACTGCCGTCGCTTCCCACCACCCGGTGGCAGGGGATGAGGATGGAGATGGGATTGTGCCCCACCGCGCCGCCTACGGCCTGCGCGCTGCGAACGCCCAGCCGTCGGGCAATTTCGCCGTAGGTCATGGTTTGGCCGCGAGGAATGGTCAAAAGAATGTCCCATACCGTCTGCCGGAAGGGAGAACCCTGCGGATGCAGAGGCGGCAGAAAGCCCGGGTCTTTTCCACTGAAATAAACGTCCAGCCACCGGACAGTTTCGGTCAGAACGGGCGTTTCTTTTTCCTGATATTCAACGCCCGAAAAAGACGGAAAATATTTTTGTGCCTCGAACCAGAGACCTGTCAGGCCGGTTTCATCTGCCGCCAGCAGAATGGGGCCCAAGGGGGAAGCGTAATGGGTCAGAAAAAGCATATGCCGCGGCTCCTTTTTAAGAGAATTGAGGGAAAAGGAAAGAAATACGCTTTTGTTATATCAGCCCTTCTTTCGATTTGTCAAGCGTAGGCCGCTGAAAGACGGTCAGGATAATTTGGCAAAAACGGGGAAGAATCACCTGCGGAGGTGATGAAATCATGAGTCCCAAGGAACTGTTGTATCTCGAAGATGCGCTGGGCCATGAAAAATTTCTGAAGACCCAGTGCCAGCAGGCTGCGCAGGCCTTGCAGAATCCGCAGCTGAAGCAGTGCGTGGCCCAATGGGAGGAAAAACACGCCCAGCTGTTTCAGAAGCTCTACGGCCTGATGTAAGGGAGGAAAAGCAATGAACGCGGACAAGGAGATCATGGAAAACCTGCTCAACACGGTAAAGGGCGTATGCGACCTGTATATGCACGGCACCATCGAGTCCTCGACCCAGAACGTGCACGCCGCCTTTGACGACGCGCTGGAAGAGAGCCTGTGTATGCAAAACGAAATTTACAATCAAATGTCCCAGCAGGGCTGGTATCCCATGGAACAGGCCCCGCAGCAGCAGATCGACAAGGTGCGCGACAAGTTCGCCAACGCCTGATAATCCAAGAGAACGGAAGCCCGCCGGCGTCGCGCTGCGCGGGCTTCCCTTTTGCTCGCAGAAGTCTGTCGAAAGGACGCTTACCTTGACGGAATGGGGCGGAAGTGTTATCTTTATTCTCGGAGTATTGGAACCTGAAGAAGGATCAGAACGGTTCTGCGCTGGGCAACAGGCGTGGAAGAAACGGAGAGGTGAATCCCACCGATGAGTACCTTTACCCCCGGCCCCCGCAGGCGTTCCCGCCGGGCGGAACGGGCGGGCGATATGTTCCGTCCGGAAGAACAGGCCGGAATGGAAACCTATCAGGCTGAAAATGAAAATCCGCCGGAGGATGCGTCCGATTTTTCGCAGGACGCGCCCCAGATGGAGGAGCCAGACTGGTCGGCTTATTACCGCCGCCCGTCAGAAGAAACGGAAAACGAAACTTCAGGCGAACCGGAATACGCCTACGCGCCGCCGGTACGGCTGCGCCATTTCGGCTACGGAAAGGGACAAAGCGGCGAGGAGCCGCAGCTCCTTCCGCTGGAAGATGCAGACGATGGGGAAGAGGCGGACGCTGCGCAGCCGGGCGCGACGGTGTACCATCCCCGACAGGTCTCGTGGAACGAGCCTGTATCGGAAAAGGAAAAACACAAGGGCTACCGCGTTGAAGCGGAGGAAGAAAAGGAACTTTCCGACCGGGCACGGCGGAAGAAGCTCCGCAAAGGAGTCGTCATCGGCTGCGCCGTGCTGGTTCTGGCCGGGGCAGGATATGCCTTTCGGCAGCAGCTGTCAGAGTGGATCGGCAGCCTGACCGGCCATACGCCGGAGGTCAGCGCCCCCGCAGCGGCAGTGGCTACGCCCGCGCCGGTACGCAGCTATGACGCGGCTGTGCCGGTCAGCGTCACCAGCCGCACAAGGGAGGCCATTGAGGCGCTGTGCGGCGGACTGGAACTGGAAAACGTGGTGGTTCGGGATACCAGTATCCTGTCCCGCTGCGCCCGTCAGGACGGCCGGTACGATTATTATCTTTTCAGCGCGGCGGACGGAAGGCTTCTGTGCTATTTTGAGGATCTGGGCCCGGATGACACGTTCCCCATGGCGGGGGGCGGCTACTATGTGCGTCAGTCCCCGTGGCTGATTCAGGACGACGGTTCCGCCATGCTGCGACTGACTGATGTGGAGGCCGCGCTGGGCGAAAAGGTAACGCCTCATCCCATGATGAACGGGTGGGCGCTGCTGGAAGCGGAAAGCGGCGACGAGTGGAATTTCATCAACGCGGACGGAACGCTGCTCAGTCCCCTGTGGCTGGAAAAAGCATGGCCCATGACCGGCGACTATACGCTGGGGCTGGTGGACACCGGCAATCTGAACGACACGGAGACCCGCTACACGCTCTACATTCTGGGCAGCGATGGCAGCAGCGTGCGTTGGCGCAGCGAAGCTACACCCGACGGCGTGGTGATCAGCGCCTGCGGTCTGGCCTATCTGGACGATGGGGAGGTCGTGCAGCTCAGTCAGCCGGACGAAGCGCTGCTGGTCAGCGACGACGTGGCCCTGTACCCCGACTGCGACGCCATGGTGGTCCGTGACCCGGAAAGCGGCAAATACGGCCTGTACGTCCATGGCCAGCGGCAGTATGATTTTCTGTATGATTCAATCGCCCCTGCGGAAAGCGATCTGCAGTGGCGCACGGACGCTTATCAGGGCACGGGAGGAACCGCCGCTCTGCGCTACGTCAGCGGCGCTGCTTATCCCCAGCCGCTTTCTCACTATTTCCGGCTGGAAAAGGACGGGGAGGAACAGTATGTGGCCCTGTCCACCGCATCCGCCTGCCCGGTGGAGCTGAACTGAAATACGGAGGAACCCATTCATGAAACGAATTTTGGCCCTTGGGATGACCCTCTGCCTTTTGCTGGCGGCTTTGCCTGTACTGGCGGAGGAAAGCGCCCCGGAACTGACCCGGAACGACGTCAGCGTTTATCGCAGCCATCAGGAGGAAAATCGAAGCCGTCAGCGCCTGGCAGTGGATTATCCTACCTTTGAATGCACCGACCCTGCGCTGCAGCAGTATTTGAAGGAAGAAATCACCGACCCCATTTTGACCCTGTTCCGGCAGGAACAGTTGGCCGACGACAGCGCCTACGTCGGCGGCGCGACGGACACCATCCGGGGCGGCTATACCGCGTCCATGGATTTTGACGGCATCCTGTCCGTGGAAGCCACAGTCACCCTCAGCGCAGCCGGAGCGTCCGACGAGGAAACGCTGTTTTTCTGGCGGATCGTCGACCTGAACAGCCGCCGTTCGTTGGCGCTGGAAGATTTGTTCGTAGAGGATCGCGCCGCCGTGGAACAGGCTCTGAAACGGGTCATTTTCCAGAATGCGTCCAGTCTGGTCAATGTCAGCGAGGCCGCCAGCGTCCCATTGGGGGATTCCTATCTGGTGACGAAAAACTCGCTGAATGTGATCTATGCGGCGGGGCGGCTGTACGAGAAATCCCTGTCTATTCAACTGCCGTGGGAACTGCTTGGCCTGAACTTCGCCCCGGTGATGCAGCAGACGGCACAGAGCGCGGAAACGCCTGCCCCCACGGCAGTGGAAACGGAAGTTCCGACCGTAACGCCCGCTCCTGTGGAAACCCTTGCGCCTACGGCTGTGCCGGAGCTTACTCCCCAGCCTGCCGCCACACTGGATCCCAACTTCTCCCTGCCGCCGGTGGTCACGCCGACCCCCATGCCGCTGCAGGCGAATGATCGGATCATTGCCGAGGTGCTGACTCACGGCCTGTGGAAGCAGCTTGGGTCGGATGGAACCACCTATTATCAGTTCACCGAGGACGGCAAATTGCTGACGATTCAGGTGTCTGACTACACCCTGCAGGACGGCCAGCTCGCCAGCGGCGCGCTGAACGGAACGGTGGATATCGGCAGCGACAGTGCCTTTACTCTGCGGACGGACGGCGAAGCGCCCAAGGGCTATGTGCTGAACCGCATGGGCGACGCGGTGGCCTCGGCAGAGTTTGTTACGCCCAGTCCCACGCCGGTTCCTACCCCCACCCCTGCGCCCACGGATACCCCTGCGCCGACCGACACCCCCGTCCCCACGGATACGCCCGTGCCGGTCACGCCGGTGCCTACCGCCGCGCCTACGCCGACGCTTTCACCCTATATGCAGGCGCAGGCCGCCGCGCCCCTTCTGTCCCTCCAGCCGGAGGCTTCCTTCCGCCGCCGCCAGACCGAGGCGGTCTACACGGCTCCCTCGGAAAACGCCTATCGAGTAGGCAACGCCCAAACGGACACGGATGAAAATCTGGAGGTTTACGGCGTAACGGAGGACGGCTGGGCGCTGGTCAGTTATCCCATTGGAAACGGCCAGCAGGGCCGCATCGGCTACATCAGCGCGGAAAATCTGGATACGGCTACGGTGGAGCCGCTGTACCTGATCGCCATGCCCATGACGTTGACGAAGGATTGCTCGTTGACAGACGATCCCCTGCTGGGCCGGGAAGCTCTCGCCGCCCTGCGGACGGGGGACAGCGTGACGCTGCTGGCCTTCCTGAACAGCGAATGGGCCTATGTGGAAACTACGATAGAAAATCAGCCGTGCCGTGCGTTCATCCCCCGGACGGCGCTGATGGAGGAATAAATACCATGGATCGCAGAGACGAAATCATCCGTCTGCAAATGGACGTTATCAATCAGATGACCCGGAACAATCTGAACCGGATCGCGGACGATCTGTGGGGCGTACCGTCTGCGCCGCAAGTGCCCTCGCCCTCTGCGGAAACGACGGACGTTCCCGCGGCTCCTGCCGGGAAAGCCGAGGAAGAAAAGAAAACGCAGCAGACTCCTGCAGCAACGGAACAGGTTGAGGAGGAACCGCCGGAGAACATCGAGGATCTGAAAAAAGAACTGAACGAGTACATCGGCCTTGACACCGTCAAAAAAGAGGTGGAAAGCCTCATCAATCTGGTGACGGTGCAGAAAATGCGCAAGGAAAACGGCCTGCCGGTGAATGATCTGTCCCTGCATATGGTGTTTTCGGGCAATCCCGGCACGGGCAAGACCATGGTGGCCCGGCTGATGGCCCGCATTTACAAGAGCTTGGGCATTCTCAGCAAGGGACATCTGGTGGAGGTGGACCGAAGCGGGCTGGTAGCGGGCTATGTGGGTCAGACCGCCATCAAGACCGGTGAGGCCATTCAGAAGGCCATGGGCGGCGTTTTGTTTATCGACGAGGCTTACGCTCTGACCAACCGGGGCGGCAATGACTATGGGCAGGAGGCGGTGGACACCCTGCTGAAGGCCATGGAGGATCACCGGGACGACCTGATCGTGATCGTGGCGGGCTATACGGAGCTGATGGAGGAATTTGTTCATTCCAATCCCGGTCTGGAAAGCCGTTTCAATCGTTTCCTAAATTTCCCGGACTATACGGTGCAGGAAATGATGGATATTTTCGATATGCGCTGCCGTAAGAGTGGCTACGAGCTGGCAGAGGACGCTCGCGGACTTTTACGCAGTCTGCTGGCACTGTTGAGTCTGGACGTGAAGGGCTTCGGCAATGCCCGCGGCGTGCGCAATCTGTTTGAGCGTACCGTGGCGGCACAGGCCAACCGGCTGGCGGCACTGCCGGACGTTACCCGGGAAATGCTGATGACCCTGACGGCGGACGATCTTCGGGCAGCCGAGGGCGGGCAGCTGGCGGAGGACGATCTCCGGGACGCGGAACGGGAAGTGGAAGAAGAAGCCGTTCAGAACGGCGTGAACAACTGCGAAAAATAAGAAAATGGGCGGCAAAACGCCGCGTATTTTGAAAAGATCGAATGGGGCAGCATAAGCTAAATTCGGAGCAAAAGAAAAGGAAGGGCGGGGTTTTCATGCATCGTCAGCCATTGATTGGCATTTCAGGCAGCATGAATACGGAGGAAAATCAATATCATATCAATCGGGACTATGTGCGTTCTCTGACGGAGGCGGGGGCCATTCCGCTGTTGTTGGCCCCGGACATGACGGATGAACAGGCGCGCCAGTGCGCCGAAGAACTGGACGGTCTGCTGCTGTCGGGGGGCAATGACGTTTCGCCCCGCTGCTTTGGTCAGGAGCCGGTGCAGGGCTTGGGCGAGGTCAATCCCCTGCGGGATCAGAGTGAACTGCGGCTGGTCAAGCTTTTTCTGGAAAAAGAAAAGCCCATTCTGGGCATCTGCCGGGGCGTTCAAATGCTGAATGTGGCGCTGGGCGGAACGTTGATTCAGGATCTGCCCAGCCAGCACCGCCGGGAGGAAGGACTGCCCGCCATGTCGCACCGACAGACGGCGCTGGGTCAGTATCCAAGCCACCGCGTGGAAGTGGCGGAGGGCAGTCTGCTGGAGCAGATCGTGGGTCAGCGGGAAATCTGGGTCAATTCCTTCCATCATCAGGCGGTGGGTGAGGTAGCCAGCTGCGCCAATTTGAGCGCATGGGCCGCCGACGGCGTGGTAGAGGCCATCGAGCTGCCGGACGCGCTGTTTGTGCTGGGCGTTCAGTGGCACCCGGAAATCATGACCCGGCTGGAGGACGAAGCATCCCGCCGGTTGTTCGCGACGTTTGCCGAGGCCGCTCGCGGATAAGGATTTATGTATGGTTCAAAGAACGCCCGATTTGCGTTGGCAAATCGGGCGTTTTTCTATGGCTTTGGGGTAGCATTGCAGCGCTTTTTCAGGGCAAATTCATAGAATTTGGGAGTAAGATCGGGATAGGTGAGGTTCTCCGGCAGTGTGTCAAAAAAACGAATTTCCACCATTTCGCTTTCCGGGAGGGCTTCAAAGCGCCACACATCGGCCACGAATACCTGCCCGGTAGCCCAGCCGTGTTCGTCTCCGGCCCAGTAGTCGCACAGGGGAACCAGATCGTATTCTGCCGCGCCGGATTCCTCCCAGAGTTCCCGGCGGGCGGCCTGCTCCGGCGTTTCACCGGGTTCTATGTGACCGCCCTGCGTTTCATAGGTCGTGCGTTGTTTATGGCGGCTCAGCACCAACTGTTCGCCGCAGAAGGACAAAATGACCACGAAACGGTAAGGCTGGCGGGTATGGAACGGGAAAAGTTCACACTGCATGGATGGGCCTTCTTTCGTTGCAATGGGCTTTTTCAGAGAAAGAGAACCCGCGCGGACGATACCGCGCGGGATTTTTTCCGGGATTATTCAGTTTTGTGACCTGCCCGCTTTCTTCTCCAAAAATCTATCGTTACGGCAGCAGCCGGTTGGATGGAAAAAACAGGGGAAAGAAAACTGGTATGGGGGAACAAAAACCGTTAATCGTCCAGTTCGTCGTCGGCTTCAAAGTCAGCCTGAACGACCTCAATGAGCTTTTCGAGCAGGTCGTCATCCTCCACGGGAACGAAGGATTCCATTTCCTCGCCGTCCTCTTCGGATTCCACAACCTTCATGATATACAGGTTGACGGCTTCCTCTTCTTCGTCCTCGTCATGATCATGGTCACAATGTTCGCATCCACAGTCGCAGCAGCCATCGTGAGCATCGCCCAATACAACGTATTCTTCGCCGTTGTAGAAGAAATAGCGAACCACTTCCAGCAGAACATTGTTACCGTCTTCATCGACACCTTCGATGAGATCGCGGGCTTCTTCTTCCTCGGCGGGATTCCCGCCCAAAATCTGATCCTTGCTGTCCAACGGAATCGCCTACTTTCTGTTTTGATCTCGTCTCTTACTTCTTACCCCTTGGTTCGTCTTTATTATACCCGAAGTGCCCGAAAGATACAAGGGCTTTTTCACAAATAAAATCCTTGAGTTTCCGGCGCTTCCGGGTTATAATAGAACTGTTGGGGCAAGCGTCAGTGAAGCTTGTCCGCTTTCTTTTTCAGCGGCGTCAGGCTGCCGTCCGGCTGCTTGACGCGCACATTTTGAAGCACGGCTTCCATGTTCTGGCGAAAACCCGCGATATATTCCTGATGAAGGGCCTTGCGTTCTTCCTCTTCGTCGGCAGTCAGGCTGCGTTCCTTTTTGATTTTGGCCAGTTCATTGATGCGAAGGATCTTTTCATGTTCCATGGTAATCCATTTCCTTTCCAAATGATGAAGGGGGTTTTTGAGATGGTACAGGGCAGATGGTACCCGGTGGGCAGCAACATCGAGCTGCCGCTGAGCATCCGGCGGGCGGTTTTGGGCCGCGGTCGGGACGCGCTGGACGATCAGGCCCAGCAGGTGATCGTTTTCCGGGAAGATCGCGCAGTCGGCTCCGCCCGGCTTTGGTGGCAGGACGGTGCGTTCCGCATGGGGGACGTGGCGGTTCTGCCGGAAGAACGGGGCAGAGGCTTTGGTGATCTGCTGGTTCGGCTGCTCCTTTTCAAGGCGCTGACCCACAATGCTTTGAAAATCACGCTTTTCACCCCACCCGAAACGGAAGCTTTCTTTGCCAAATACGGCTTTCAGGCTGACGAGCGGCGGGAGCAGGGCGTGGAGATGAGCATTCTCGGGGAGAAGGTACAGCTGAGTCACTGCGGCGGGCAGTGCGAGAAGTGCGACCATCCTTCGGAGGAGTGCGTGCCGAAGGCGTTGAGATAAGTGGGTAGGGCTTGACGCGCCGATTCTGGCGCGGGAGAAGGGCTTGCAGCCCTATGGGGCACTCGATTGCTTCGGATGGCGATCCGAAGGTTTCCAAAGGGGAACGAAGGGAAGACGCAAGGCGGGTTGCCCTTGGGCAACCCGGTCTGCCTT
>ERZ824978.1342-NODE-1342-length-27286-cov-5.540597_pt1 | contig 27286 bp, 34 predicted proteins | sample MGYA00519860_ERZ824978 | MGnify/ENA primary metagenome ERZ824978 (study PRJEB31778, sample SAMEA3449184) | human gut metagenome | biome: human gut; feature: human-associated habitat; material: faeces | place: United Kingdom | collected 2010/2012 ... | reverse complement strand
CCCATGTTTAACGTATTGGGAGGAATGTTTCCGTGTTCTCCCCATTTCACACTCTGCACCGGGATATCGACCCGGTAAAGCTTTCCCCCGTTATCAAGGGAAGAAAAACGACTTAATGTACGGCGGTCTTCTGCGGTGTTTAATTCGTCCCAGTGGCAGACTTGCCGGTATGATTTTACAAACCTGGCATTGCGGTAAACGGGGTCGTTGTCTTCGGTGGCTTCGTGTTCAAGGATTGGTTTTGACACGGATTCCGAGTATTTACTCAAAATTTCCGGGTTGTCCGTGTCGAGTGCTTTGTCCGCATTTTTAAGCTGGAGAGTTTCTTCATCGTAAAGCGGAGGTTCAACAATAACTTCTCCGGTACCGGTACCCTTGAAAATGTATTCCGTAAACATCCAAGGATCGTCTACGTTCGGGAAAAGTATCGTTTCCGCATTTAAATCGGAAACTTGAACAAACCGGTAATCCGTCTGAAACTTGTCAACCCAGGTGTTCCAGTCGCTTAATTGCAACGGCGCAGTGTTGATCGGGTAGTAACTCAAATCGTAAAGGGATTCCATCGTACCGCCGGGGCCAACAAGGTTTCCCGGCATAATGTCACGTTCAAACCCAGAACCGTCGCCCCAACAGCTGAACGGAGTAAATGATTCGTGTTCGTGTTTGATCTTTTCATTGTAATCCGGAATGCTTTCGGTTCCGGAAGGCAAATCCGGTTTCTGCGGAATTTTATCCGTGCTTGTAGTCAGTTTGGGTAATTGATCACGAGGAGAAAGCTTATTGGCATAATCGATGTCGTAAACGGTGTTTTCCTGATAGTCAGACCACCGACGTATGGTTAATTTCAAAGGTTTAGTATTGCCGCTTTCGCCCAATGGTTTCTTGAAGAGTGGACAAAATTCAGGATCAATGTAACAATATTCTGCACAGGCCGGTTTCCTGAAATTGTGTTCTCCATTTTCTACTTTAATTGCCATGTATCCGAAATTCCTGAAATGAAAAATAACAAAAAGGCGCTTTCTTTCTTTAAAAACGTGGTTATATTAAAAAGCGGAAAATAAATTCAATCCGGACTGCACAATGGGGTACACTACAAAGAAGTCGTTACTGGAAGAAATTCGCAATGGAAACGAAGTTTCTTGGTTCGAATTCGAACAGACTTATCGACCGCTGATTCTTTTAAGGGGAAAAGATTATAAGCTCTCCGCGCAGGAAAAAGAGGAACTTTGTCAGCAAGTGTTGCTTGATGTTTTCAATGAAAGATTGTATTTTCAATACAATCCCGAAAAAGGGCGTTTCCGGGATTATCTGCGTCGGGTAATTTCCAATAATGCCATTGATATCATTCGGCGACGAAAGGTTGCAGAATGCCTTTCCCCCGTCATAGAGGAAACTGAAGACCTTTCATTGGAGTCGCAATGGGATCAAGAATGGACTCAACATATTTTGAGTCAGGCACTGTTTAAACTCCGTGTGGAAATGGAACCTTCACTTTATCAGGCTTTTCATTTGTATGCAATCGAAGGAAAATCCGCAAAAGAAGTTGCACTTTTCCTGGGAATCAGAAAAAGCGCTGTTTACGTAATAAAAAGTCGTGCCATTTCCCGGTTGAAGCAAATCATAAGTAAAATTCAAGACGTATAACCAAGAAACATCATACTGTATATGAACTCGATCAGTTCCGAAATAGGAATTGCTCCTTACTGGGGCGAATTCGGTGTTGGTTTCATTTGCTGCATTGTTCAAAGTGCCGAAAGCGTCTTGTATTATTACAGAAGGACGATAAGCTGATTCGTGATTTGAAAAAGACGCTTCAATTATTCGAACCGAAGGAAAAAGCCTTACGCAAATGAAGATTTTCGATTATGAACTGATTCAAAAATGCGGTTCCGGGGCATACGGAGAAGTCTGGGTTGCTCGTACCCGCACCGGAAAGCTTGTTGCGCTGAAAATAATTGAAAAATCCGCGCAAATTTCCCGGGAGTTTGTTGGCTTGCGTAATTACTCCAGAGTTTCGGAGTTTCGATACTTGATTCGGGTTTTTCACGTAGGGGAGTCTGAAAACAAGCTATACTACATCATGGAACTGGCCGATAATCTTGGTACTGCGGAAGAGTACGTTCCGGCAACTCTTGAAAACGTATTGAAAAAGAAAGGTCGTCTTTCGCCAAAAGAAACCATTTCAATCGCGCAGAAAATCCTTCGGGGAATCTCCGTATTACACAACGCGGGATTGGTACACCGCGATATCAAGCCGGAAAATATTTTGTTCGTAAACGGAATTCCTAAACTCTCCGATATCGGGCTGCTTCGTTCGGTTTCGCAAACGCTAACGGTAGGCGGTACACTTGGGTTCATTCCCCCGGAAAGGATTTCTTCCGCTTCATCGGAGAGAACGACCACCGACGATTTGTATGCTTTGGGAAAAGTGCTTTATTGCTGTCTTACTGGGAATAAGGTTGAAGAATGGCCTACGTTTCCCGGCACTCTTGTAAACGATGATTACCGGAAGCTGAATCGGGTAATTCTTACAGCTTGTGCAAAGAGTCGGCTTCAACGGTTTAAATCTACGGAAGAATTTGAAAACGCTCTGAACTGGGGAGTCCCGAAACGGAAGTATGTTTTTGCGTGGCTGCGGTATTGGTATTGGATTGGCGGAGTTCTGATTGGGGCAGGATTTTTCTTTTCCGGAATTATGTTTCAAAACCAGCATGAAGCTGTTTCCTTACCGGAAGAAAAGCCTTTGGTTCTCGGAGAAATTGCAAATCGCGTAAACTTCGACTTTGTTGTTTCCGATGGTACTGATGAACATAACACTGGTTCTTTTGAAGACCCTGTGTACCGAAAATACTCTCCGTTTAAACTGGATAAGGAACCGCGTTTGCAAGAAACCGTTTTTATCGATCGTTTTGACCGCTGGACGCACTGGGAAAACGAAAACACTAACGGGTTCAATATTTACCGGAATGTTCTTTCGATCGGGAATCGCGGCACCATTTACTTGAAGCACCCGATAGTGAATCCTTACGCAATCCGTTTTGAACTTGATTGTTCCGAACTGGTCGGAACAGTTGGTTTTCGCGTATCCGCATTCAACCGGCAAAAACATGAGCGTTCCTATTATCAATGCTCGCTTGTTGGTTCAGAGAATGGCGAAATAACGCTTCTCCCATTGGAGTACCAGCCAGAAAATGACCGCAAAATCACCTTCAAACCCATTCGACAACCCGAAGTCCTTACCGGTTTCCGTACCGTCGAAATGGCGCAAACGGAGCATTTCTTTCGACTTTATATTGACGGGAAGCTGATGTTGCACGCACCTTCTTTCTTTTTTGGAGGGACGTTTGGAATAAGTGCGGAGCGTGGTTCTGTTCGAGAAGCGGTTCATATTCGAAATCTTCGAATCTTTCAAATCAAATTTACGCCGGGGTGTCCGGAGGAAAGACAGTACCATCTCCCCGACTTCAAAAAAAATTGAAAAATTTTTCGATTTCATTGAAAGAAATCCCCGGATTACAACGCAATGTTCTTTGAAAGGAGGAAAAGTACATTTAAAAAAGCTGAATCCGGTTGACAAAGCTCTTTTTTATGGTAGATTGATAAAAGGAAGTCGTTCGTAAACCTTAAAAAGAGATTTGGGAAAATGTTAAAGTAACATTTTTACAACTGGCGTCGCTCAGAACTACCACTCTATCATACGCCAACAGATGAATGCCGTTGTAGGGCGCTTGCGTTTGCAGGCGTACCTGCTCGCATGATTCATCTTTGGCTGTGGTAGGCCGTGAGCGACCGTGTGTAACAGGTACGCCTTCTTTTATTTTTAATGAGGGCGCACCGTAAACCATAGCAAGTAAAGGAGCTACGCTATGAAGTTTGTCCTGAGTCGCAAAGGAGCCGATTCCCAGTTCGGAGGAAAGCCCAGTCCGGTCTTGCCTGATGGTACAATGCTTTCGCTGCCCATCCCGGAGCAGAACACTGCCGGTGTTATGTTTGATTCCAACAGAAAGTTTGAAGACCTTGCTTTGCGTGGTTTTTCGGGACTTTCGGGGTATTGCCACCTTGATCCCGATATTCGCAAAGAACTTTACAAGTCCGTTCCGGAAAACTGGGTACCGTGTTTTGGACAATGCGACGCAGCGCAAACTCACCTTTCCAACAACGAAATCGGGGCAGGGGACGTATTTTTGTTTTTTGGTTTGTTTCAAAAAGTGGACGCAAACTTCAACTATACCGGAAAGCCGTTTCATGCGCTCTGGGGTTACATGCAAGTTGATAAAGTGATTTCCGACCCGGAGGAAATAAAAGAGTATTCCTGGCACCCCCATGCACAGGAGCGTTATCAGGATAAAAGCGTTACCAACAACACCCTTTACGTCGGTAGCGAGTTCCTTTCGTTCGGAGAAGGTAAACTTCCCGGCTACGGAGTCTTTAATTGGGACGATCGACTTGCCCTTACAAAGAAAGATTCCGATTGCCTTACGCACTGGGATTACGAATCGATTCCCTGGGTAAACAAGGAGTCGGGACAGTGCAATATGACTTACCATACTGCGGAAAGCAGTTTCTGCCCGGAATATTTTCAAAGCGCAAGCCGAGGACAGGAGTTTGTTATTACGGAAAGTGCAACTCCCGTGGTCGAAAAAAGATTGTTGGAAATTCTTTTGAAAGACTGAAAATAATGTTCAACGGTAGGCGTAATCCGGGACGAGTGGCTTATTACGATTATAAGCTCAGCGTTGTTAAGGAAATCGTGTGTAATTGGCTGCGAAAAGTTCCTGCGGAGAAATTCAGCAGTTACCAGTATACCCTTTACTACGAGAACGACGAAAAACTTTACTCTGATCCGTATGTGAAGCGATGTTTTCTGGCAAAAATTCGGGGTGCAAAAAATCCCTTCGATATTGCCGACTTGCTTATTTCGCTTGATTTTTCGGGAAATGCGCTGGAAATATTTTTGTGTTCCCGCATTGCTTTGGAAAACTGGCGTCATGCAAAAGTTTTAATCCAGTACGTTACGGATGAAGAAAAGGCAAAATCCTTGAACAAGGTTTACAATGATAGTCTTGACAAGGGACTTGACAATGTTGTTTGTTACTCTTCCGACAACGAACCGATTACGTTAACGCAAAATAAGGTTGCCCCGGAGGATATTTTGAGCGTACCGGAATATCCTCTAATTTTGTCTGAAAATCCTTAACGGCTTCATAAGTATTTGGCAAACTCAAATACAAGGAGATTAACGTGGCTCATTTCAGTTTCTGTTGCCATGTATGCGGTGAGTGTATTCGTTCAGAGGAAGAATGGCGTGGTTTGAGAGCATATTATGCCTCTTTTTGAAATCTTTGATTTCAGCATGTTTTAAACTGAAAAAACGGAACTAGGAGATTACCGTGGCGAGTTTTACCTTTCATTGTTCGCAATGCAATCAAATCCTTGAAGCACAAGAAGAATGGCGTGGTCAAGAAACTCGGTGCCCATTTTGTTCTGCAATGATCAAAATTCCAGCCATTGTACAGTGCTGCCCTATCAAACCGCAGTTTCTTGCTTCAAATGAACGGAAATGCCCGAAATGCGGTGAAATCATAAAAAAAGAAGCTGTTTTCTGTCGTTGGTGCAAGCAGTATATTTCACCACAAAATTTTAACTCATACGCCAATATGCCCCCAAATGTTGGTACATACGGACAGGACACCAAAATTTCTTTGACAGAGCGCCTTTGCGGTCGCCATGCGGCACAAACGGGGAAATTTAGCGTTGGGGTTGTTCTTGGTTGTGCATTTGCAGTCATGATTATGCCTATTGTCGGTTGGTTGTTTCTGGTCTTGGGAATTATTCTTATTTGCAAAGGAGAGTCAAAATATTCTGCATCTTTAGGAACAGGGCTTATATGTTTCTGGATAGCTTCTCTTTTTGCATTGGGATTCTGGATTTCAATTTTCAAATAGTTCTCTTTTTGATTATGGGAGGACAATAATTATTTATCGGTTACGATTACATTCCTAATAGCTCTGAAAATTTTTAATATAATATTACCAAATGGTAGTCGAAAATGAAGCCCACGAAAGGAAAAGAAAATGGCTGAAATGAAATTTTATTGTCCAGTTTGTGGCAAACATATTGCTGCAGATGATTCTTTAAGAGGGGTAAAAGTGGACTGCCCGCATTGTAACAAAGAAATTATTGTTCCGCAAACTATTCCGTTTGACGACAAAAATTCCTATGAGCTAAAAGAGATAAGACTGTCTGCACCTTTAAAAGATATCAGAACGATCAAGTCGGGTGAAAAAGTATGTCCATTCTGCGGAGAGGCAATAAAGGAAGAAGCAATTTTCTGCAGATTCTGCAAAAAGGATTTAATTGAACAAAAGAAAATCAAGTTTATTTGTCAATACTGTGCAGAAGAAGTTGAAATTGAAGATAATCAAGATAAAGAAGCTTTTTGTCCCTTTTGCGGACAAAAACTATCAGTAAGGAATAGTTTTCCGCAGAATATAAGAGAAACGAATTCCGTGAAAATACAATCAATAAATTATTCCCCATTGAATCTTTCTCTCTTCCAATATTTCTTGCAAGCAGTTACGAAGAAATATTGCAATTATAAGGGCCGAGCACGTAGAAAGGAATTTTGGGGAACAATGCTTTTTTTAACGTTTTTTGGCGTTCTTTCCGGGCTATTTGCTATAGTCGGAACAGCCACTCATGACGAAACTCTTATTAATTTGGGGGCTGTTATAACTTTTCTATTTTCTTTGGCAACGATTGTTCCGCAAGCCTGTGTTTTGTCAAGGCGTGCAAATGATATTGGACTGAATGGTTTCACCCTTATGGTAGTTTCACTATGCATCGGAGGATTAACAATTTTGAATTCAATTATAACGCTTTGCGAAATAGAGAATAACATTCTTCCTGTTTTTTTAACTATTGTGGGATACTTATGGGGAATCGTTTTCATTGTAATTGGTTGTATTAGAGGACAAGAAGGCGAAAACAAATATGGAGCTGACCCATTACAATGAATCTCGTTAAAGTTTCCAATGCCTGGGGTGCGTTTCGGCGCAGTCTTGATGCTGTGATTCGTTGCGGTCGGTATGAAAATATCAACCAGCAGTTTGAATTGCACCCCGATTTTCGGCACAAAGACTTGAACGATATGATAAATTACCTTGACTCCGCAATCAAGAATCTTCAAATCATTCGGGAGGAGTTGCAGAAATGAGCGGCCCTCAAATAAAGAGTACCTTGGAAGAAACCGTAAGGGAGTATTCCAAGATCAAAGAGCTTTTTAACAACATAAACTCCCTCCCAGATTATAGTGACAACCCGGCGCTTATTCGGAGCGTGGAAGTCATTTACGAAAATCTTCATAAGATAAGAGAGGAAGTCGTAAGGTTTCAACAAACGCTTCCTCCTCCCACCGAAGGTTTCAAAAAGGATTATAAAACTCCCGATATGACTTACATCCAAAACGGGAGTACAAAATCGCGAAAATCCAAACCCCAGTCCGCATTAACCCAAACTTCGGTAGAGCCAGAGGCAAAAGTCTTCGATACTCCGGAAATGCACTTCATGAACAAAATTGTCTGCAAAAGTTCCGGCTGGATTTTGCTGATGATTTCGGCGTTTGCTTGGGTTGCTTACAATATCTTCAAATTCAAATGGGGATTCGAAAATACCGCAGCAATAAGGGGAGTACTTACGTATTACTTTGTTGCCATAGGGATTATTTTGCCGATTCTGGGCTTTTTTGCGTTCAGTAAAAGGAAAGCGTGTTCGTCTTGCGGAGGGGAATGGATTATTACGCCGTTTTCGGTTGAAGGCTTTGAAATTGTGACTTGTCCGGGATGTTCTTCGGTGTTTCCGTTATCGATGGAACTGATTGCTTATCGGTCGACAAAATTTGTATTGGTGTTGTTGCCATTTTACTTGTCTTTTGTGGTTGCCGGGCCAGCATGCTTTGCAATTTGGGGATTCCTGTTCACGAACTTTGTTGTTTCTTTCGCGTTGCAGCAGTTTTTTTATTGGAGTAATCGTTGACGTTATATTTGTCTAATTTCATAAGAAAAGCATTTTGACGGCTTGCTTTTCCTTTCTGAATGCTTTATAGTATAAGGGATTGAAAGGCTATAAAGATGAAAGAAATTAGTCAAAGAAGACGACATTTCAACTTTAAGAGAGGAATAAGACCTTGTACTAAAGAGGATATTCCTTATTTGGAGTGGTTGTTGAATGTAGTTAGCTACGGCGGGAATCCCGAGCATAAAAGAAACCCTGGAGATTTTGGACTCAATCCCCCAAGTAATCCGCGCCCAGGTAAATCCCTTTGCGACACTGTTAAAGTATTCAAAAGGGAACTTGCTTTAAAATTGTTGAAAGAAGGCGTAAGGCGCGGTTTGATAAGTGACCGAATTAATGAATATAACTTCCCTCAAAATATATGGTCGGTAATAGTAATGAAAAATGGGGAAAGGATTCCTTTGGAATCCCAAATCGAGAATCCTTCCGCTGGAGTGTATCATGGTTATCCCGTTCCTCCGACCGATTTTAAATATAAAGAAATTTTAAAAAGGTGGAAGGATTCGCAATGTCTGATTTCAAAATAAAAACCACCTGGATTCCAACTGAAGAAAATGATATTTTAAAGAAAACGCTTGCTTATTTGCTTATTCGGGTTAAAGATTGCACTTTAACCAGAAATGTAAATACCTGGGATAAAAAGATTGGGGACTCCATTATCGTTTCCGCTTATCCCTTAGCCGAGTGGTTTGCTTATTACTGGTGGAAACTCGAAAATGAATTGATGCCCAATTCGGTCAAAGAAATAAATTTTGATTGGAAAGCAGCACACGAAATTAGTGCGGCCAATAACGGTTTTGTCTGGCCACAAATAACATTGGCTTCGGATGGTGAGTTTGTAAATGTTTATTCTCAAATTTTCTCAATGCCGGGGCAGTCGGTAGAGTACATTTATAACTTTGACAGTCCGCAAACGATTTCATTGCCCGAATTCCAAAAGGAAATAACTCGCTTTATCGAATCGACCATCAATAAACTTGGAACCATTGATTCCAATTTGAAAGATTTGTGGGATACCGTTACGGAAGAAAGTCAAGACGAAAAAATCAAACTCACTCGGCAAATGGAAGCTGCAATGGGTTTTGATCCCGAAGAATGCCCGGAAGAACTTTTGCGTTCAGCTTTTGACTTTCAATCTCAAGTGGGAAAAAATTCAATAAAGGAAGTTGCTCCCTTGTTGAAAAGCAATTCTGATTGGCAAAAAAGGATTCGCGAATTAAAGGGATTTGAAATTTCGGTTGACCTTCCAAAGGGAGAATTTGATTTAAATAATTCCGTACTCCCCTGGAAAAAAGGGATAAATACCGCAAGGTCGTTGCGTAAAACTCTGGATTTAGGGGAAGGGGCGGTAAAGGACAATAAAATTTGTGAAATACTTGGTATAACAAAAAATGAATTTAGGAAATTGAGCTCCAACGCTTCACTTCCCATATCGATTGGAGTAAATCTTTCGGAAAACAAGTGGTCTATTCTTCCCCGATATAAAAAAATCAAAACCAGTCAGCGGTTTGAGTTATCACGTTTATTGGGGGACGCTATCATGTATCCTTATTCAAATCGGGAATGGATGGTGGCTTCCGATTATAATTCTTACCGTCAAAAGGCGCAAAAGGCGTTTGCAGCAGAGTTTTTGTGCCCAATAAATTCACTTTGCGATTTTTTGAAAGAAGATTACTCCGAAGAAAAACAGGAAGAAGCTTCGCTTTACTTCGGTGTTAGTTTGCAGACCGTTAATAGTTCATTGGTGAATCATCACGTAATTGGGCGCGACCGGCTTTTACTGTTTAATCGGTAAATAAAGCACTTTAGGAGCGTTTGGAGCGCGTTTAAAGAAATTCCGTCCCCTTGTCTGGTTTCTTCCTTTGAGCGCCTTAGCGTTGGCGCAAAGGGGATTTATAACCGAATTGTTCCTACTGCAATTTTTTGTACCAGCTTACCGCTTCCGGTTAAGGTTCGATAATAATGCTTATTGTCTTCGCTGATAATAACCTCCCGGTCGCGGTAAACTTGGTTCTTGATTATATTCGGATCGATAATACGGTTACCTCCACCTACTGACATAACGAATTTTTCTGCTTTTCCGGAACATTCAAGCCAGCTGAATCGGAAACTTTCCTGTTGTAGTTTTCGTATTGCCGCTTTGACTTTCAGCTTGTCAAGGCAAATCGAATTCGAAGCCAGAGCGGTCATTTTCAAACCATGGTTAAGATTGTATGTTGCAATAGCATAACATTTTTCAATTTCAAAATTTTGTATGTTATTGAGTTTACCATCATAAACCGCCCGAATGTAATAAGCTTCTTTTGCCATTTCAAGAGGAGAAGAATAACTATGAAATCCTCCAATGTATTCGTATAGGAGTTCAAACAAATTCCAGGAACGATCGGAAATAATTTTTTTTGAAGGAAGATCAAACAAATCAAGGTGGCTTGCAATTTTGTTGATTTTCGCTTGCAAACCTGGCTTCTTTTTGGGAGGATATTCGTAATCCACGTAATCAGGGTCGTAATCCATCCAGCCGAGAGGATTGGAATCATCTTTCAATGTAACTTTTAAGGCGATTTCATCAAGCTGTTTTTTCATTTTTTCAAAAGTGTTGCTTCTTCTGTTCATATTTTAAAGCCGTTTCTTTCCGGTTTCATTTGTATATGAAGTGTTTCTCAAAAAATGCAAAAATATAACGTAAACAAAGTTTCTTTGGGAAATATACTGTATCAACCAGGAAAATCAAGATTTCAAAAATTTCCCAATTAACTTTTTGCGGTTCATACATTTCAAAAGGAAGGTGCCGTTATGATTGAACAAGGTAAATTTTTTTATTCGTTAAAAGAACGTTGTTGGAAATGCCGCAAATGCAACTTGCCATTGAAAGTCGTACCACGTGAGGGAATGGCTTGTCCGAATTGCGGGGAAGGAATGATTGAACTTATTGCTGGGAAAAATGTAGAAAAATGAATAATAAATTAATCATTATGAAAATATGCGTTGGAGAAAATAATGACTTTTACTGTTTTTCATGTGGAAAACAAGTTGAAAAACTCCCTGGAGGATGGGTTAATTGTGGGAATGTAGAATGCGAACAATTTGGGATCGGAGTTAGATGCAAATTAAAAAACGTATTGCAAGATGTTTGGATTAAAGATTCTATTTATGGTGAAACTGGTTTTTATTATTCCCAACTTGGCAAGGATATTTATTTTGATATTGACCCTGTTTTTCACCTGCTTTTTTCGACGAAGCTTTATAACATGCCAATTTCAAAAAAAATTATTTGCCCTAATTGTAAATTAGGGTTAATGATTAATCATGATGGGGAATTGATTTGCGATAAATGCAATTATGGTTTCGTAGAAATGTTGCAACGGGTTTAAGTGTTTTTGAAAAATTTTTGATTATTTAAAAATCAAATCCTGTCACCAGCATCTTCGTTAAGAAGCCCGAATGCAAACTCATCCAGCTCTTTTTCACGCTTCCATGCGTAATAGTCCTTCAAGGAAAATCTATATCCTATGTCAGCGGAACAAGTAAAGCGGCACTTTGGATAGTTTGAACATCCCCAGAAAGAACCATATCTCCCTGACTTTCTGCGCATCTCCCATCCGCATTTCGGACATTTGTCATCCGCTTCTTCCATTATTCCACCCCCTTGTTCAACCATTTCGAAATTACCACTTATTCATCTCCTTTGTATTTGTTTTACCGCCGTACTCGCACTCAAACTGTTCTGTACAGCTGTCATGCATTCCCGTACCGGTGCGCCAGACAGGCACAGTGAAATAAAACCACGCGTCACACTCCGGACACTGCACCTCGTAGACCGGAGAGGCGAAGAGCAGCCTTATGACTCGACTGCACACCGGGCACTTGACCTTCAGAGCCATTATTCCGCCTCAATTTTACCAGTAGCAAACTATCGTTTCGCCATCTACAAAATTATCGATAATATTTTCCTTGAAGTGCTGCTTTGCGTTTTCCCCGTAATACGCATCACCTTCATCAGAAAAATATTTTTTCCAGTCGTCCAGCAGGGTTTTCCTGTCAATTACAACTGTGTTGTCATCCCATTTCCCGTCATCGTAGAATTGCTTGTTTGCTCCTTTTCGTTGATAACCGACTTCTTTACCAACAAAAAATCCTTTCTCCATTACAATTTTAGTGGGATATACCTCCTCTTCGAATACTATGGTGTTTTCCTCTATTGTCTTAATATCGGCATTTTCTGTGTCGATGTTGTTAGGGAGGAACTCAAACCGATCATACCCACAACCGCAGCAACTGGCGATACATCTGTAGTCATCCTCGTTTAGCCCCCTGCCTTTAAATAGAGGTCCGAAATCGATATATTCAACAGGTGCTTCTACTTCAAATTTGCTCCCAATAATTGCCGGGCAGTTTTCTGTGGTATGAAATGAACACTCATTTTTAGATTCAAAGGCGGCCACCTTTTCAATCGTATCAAGTTTATCCGCCGGAATTATAGCTTTGAAAACACAAACATCCAGTCCCATCATTGCCTCCAATTATTCTTTTTCAAGTTCTTTGTTGAAATAGCTGATTGTTACTTCTATCGCTGCTTCTTTGGTTGGGAATCCTTTCCAACTATTCTTTCCTACAAGACCGCACCAGAGAAGTTTTCCTGAGTCACTGTAATCAGAATATACAATGGATTCCGCCAGCGTTTGCGGATCGATCGTGATGCTTTCAAAATTGTTTTTAATTTCCTTGAAATATACATCGCGATGATCTTCTCTGTGGTCGCTTGTACAATACGGCATATCTGGGTCGTAACAAACTCTCCTTAAATCACACTCATCGCAATTTGTTTTCCCGGGAACGGAAGAAACAGCTTTGTACAATTTTCCTTCAAAGATGAATTTGTTTTCACTCATTGTTTTTTATCCTTTCAAATCAGTATTCTACTTTGATGATTGCATCCGGTCTCATTTGGGCCATTGTTAGTAATGTGAACAAAGCCCGTTTTGCATTGCCGTCAATCGGTTCCCAGTAATTGTCACTTGTTTGATCTCCAAGAAGCTCAATGACTCTTTTCAGTTCCGGAATCACATTCGCGGCGGTTTTGTTGTTCAAGTCTTTGATATTGAAATTGTGCTTCCTGTAATTGAGATCATAATTGAATGTGATGTTGAAATGCAGTTCTTTGGTGCCGTCAAGTGGAAAAGTTCCTCCACGCATAAAATGAGGCACGTTAAGTTCAAGGGTTTCTCTTGAAACAGGATCTTTGAAATAAATGTCATAGCTCATTTGAAATCTCCCAGTTGAGTTTACCTATATATATGAAGCGTTGAGGAATTTCATCTAAAACTTCGTGTATGATCGATTGAAGAAGGCCTTTTGCTCATAGTCAAAAGGGAAATCCTTCTGAATATTCTTCCGAAAGTGATTCAGCGTATTTCAAAATCCAGTCAGCATACATGGAATTACATTCTTTACCGTCTATCAGGCGTTTCAGAATACGTTCGATCTCTTTTCGTTTGACTTTGGTCTTGAATTTACGGAATTTCTTACTGGTTTTGGACTCGAAATCAGCACAGAGCGCCCTATACCAGTCGCAATTAGAGCTAGAAGCTGCACGAATGCACGCTCCAACATTAGGAGGATCACTTTGAGGGACAAGAATCACTTCCTGACGATGTCCCACGAAGTCGTAATACATATCTCGAAGAGCATCTTTCAAAAATTCAGCGGCCATTTCACTTTCTCCTTTGACTATTTCCTAGGTATATGAAGTGAAAAGGGAAAATCCGGGGAAACTTCATATAAAATCGGAGGTTTTCAAATGAAAATTGTAGAACACAATGGAATCAACGAAATTTCTGGTGACTATCATTTTTCGTTTTTGTTTTTCACGGATTGAGTGGGCGAAGCTCTTTCTGCGAATTTTTTTATGAACCACCAAATTTTCAATTTCTCAAAAATCTTCGAGAAAGCGTTTCCGCAGCTTCTGAAAGCGATAATCTTTTGTTCAAGTATATATTTACGGGAGTAATCTTTTGATACGCTCTATTGCTTCCGAAACGCTTTATTTACGGCATATCATGATATGTTGGCTTTTGTATTGTTACGGAATCTTTTTTCTTCACCGAAACTTCCGGTCCCGCAATCAAATCTATCATGCCTTCAAAACAGACGGGACAAATCATCGCCCCTCTGACGTCTTTTTTGATTGGAACCTGGCAATTACTACAGAGCCACTTCCTAAATTTGATGGAATAGTAGAATTTTTGTTGAGTCGTATTCATGATTCTACCAATTATACGATAAAGAATCTCATAACTTAAAAATATAGTAGAAGATTTATCCTTTCACGACCGCAAGGGGTCTAAGTTTTGTAATAATTTCAACCAGATCTTTCTGCTCTTCCATTACGACGTCGATATCTTTGTATGCTCCTGGAGCTTCATCGAGATCATTAACGTTAGATATTCCGTGTACAATCCCTTTGTTTTCCATTTCTTCCTGAACCTTGGAAAGTTCGAGAGTCTGTTTCGCTTTCATTCTTGACATCTTTCTCCCTGCGCCATGCGAGCAAGAGCAGAGGGACGCGTCATTCCCTTTACCCTTGACAATGTATGAGAAAGATCCCTGTGATCCCGGAATGATCCCGAGAACTCCTTCTCTGGCAAGAGTGGCTCCTTTGCGATGAACAATTACATCTTTACCGTAATGATGCTCAAACGCTGCATAATTATGGTGGATTGAAATTCCGTGGAAAGGAACCATTTCCGGAATATATTTTCGGATGGCGCATTTTACAGAGTGAGCAATCTCTGCTCTGTTTTGTTCCGCAAAAGCAAGGCAAAGATTCATTTCTGCCCAATATTGATTGAACAACTCTTCTTCCTCTCTGGGAATGAATGCAAGATCATTTTTTACAATATCGTTGTAATACCAACGTTTGCAAAGTTTTCTTGCTTTTTCAATGTAAAAATCCGCAACTTTCTTTCCGAGATTACGTGAACCAGAATGAATCATAAACCAAACATGATCGTCATCCCCGTACTGGATTTCAATGAAATGATTTCCTCCTCCAAGAGTTCCCAATTGAAGTCGGGCATGTTCCAACTCATCAAAGCAAATAGGAGCAGCTGCAGATCCTTCTTCATACCAGTGAACTTGATCAAAGAATTCTGTTTCAACAGGTTTTTTATGCCAGTTCTTTCCAAGAGGAACCCGTACTCGGATTTCGTTGACGATCTTTTCCAAGACGGAACGTTCTGGAATTTCAGTTAAATTGGTTTTTACTGCAAGCATACCGCAACCGATATCTACTCCAACAGCATTGGGGCAAACCGCATTTTCGAGAGCGATTACTCCTCCAATCGGCATACCATATCCTTCATGAGTGTCTGGCATTAAACATACGTTTCCAACAAGACAAGGCAACTCTGTAAGATTTTGGGCTTGCTTAATCGCGCCAGCTTCCGGGTTATTGCACCACGAAAGGATTCTATCTCCATACTTGATCATGATTTACTCCTATGATAATTATATACCTGGATAACAGCCAAATTCGATTATTGTATATCTTCTATCAAAGAAGTTTTAATCAATCAACTCATTTTGATGCTGCTTATCTATGCACTCTTTGACAATCTTCTTTACCTTTTCCGTCGGCATTGATGGAAATGTCCAATGATTGTTGTCAATCGAGATAACTGTTTCTTTACCGGTTTGCGTAATTTTAACACTGTGATCTAGGTATGAATAAATTATTTTGTTATGTTTCTGCATATGCTTATAATCCATCTAGTAAATCGTGATTTTTAGCTCGCCGCAGTGAGCAGTCTTTCCAGAAGCATAAAGCTTTCGCCGATGGCTCCTCTTACTTTTTCAGACGTTGAAAACTTCGAGCCGTTGAAAATAGACCAAAATTTGGAAAGCTCTACCAGCTTTTCTTTCACGGCAAGAAAATTTTCGTCAGTCCTCTCCTCCAAGAGTTTTTTGTTCAGTGCACCGATTTCAGAGGACGCGCAATCAAAAAGTTTTTTATACACGCTGATCACCGTATCTTCGTCACATACATCGATTTTGCTCAGCTCGGCTTTGTAATCATCGACAATTCGCTTAACCGCGTTTTTGAAATCGAGATATGCACTTTCTCGATAGCGCAATCCCGCATTTCTAGTATAGATCAACCATTTTAACCACTCTTTCGAAAACGCATTAACATAATATGTCATCGCAGGATTCTGTTTTTCTCGCACTTCTGTAATTTTTACGTCCAGCAGCACCAGTGCTTCCATTATACAAAATGGAATTGCTTTGACCACATCGTAAACATTCAGCATAAAATTTGCTTCTGGATCATCGTTCAAATCTTTCCAATCAATTTGTCCGATCAGCTCTGGATGCTCAACCATTTTACTAAGCTCCCGGCGCTGTTGCTCCCTTTCTTCAACGATCGCTTTTTTCTTATTGAAATCTTCCTGAACTTCCTGATGACAACGGCAGGCTCTTCCGTTTCCATAAGCATAACTGTTCGGCTTTGTAATACCTTCTTTGCCACAAATAACACAAGTGAACGTCTTGAATCCCATTTTAACATCCTTTTAATTATACTTGTCTTGAATTTTCCTGCCGCATACATTGCCATTGTCATCGTACATGGACGCAGCTTCTTCATCTCTGTTTTTCGATACGCTGGGTAAGGTAATCGGTGCATTTGGAACAAAGGTCGATTTCTTCCGGATTGTTGGAACTGTCGTAATCGTCTTTGCGCCCAATGAAAAAGCGTCGTTCACGCTTTTGCGTTATAGTTACGGCAATGCTTATAAGGCTTTCGGTATTGTCGGTTATTTCTTTACCACACCGGTCGCAGACAATCAAGGTCTTTTGCATTCCGAAGGTTCCTTATTTGGTCCCACGGACGGGAGTCGAACCCGTATGGATTTCCCGACGGATTTTAAGTCCGTTGCGTCTGCCATTCCGCCACCGTGGGAAAAAGGTTAATTCAACGATTTGCAATACTCATGAGCGGCGAACAAGTCCTTATCGTCCTTGCGTTCGCCTTTCAAAAAGCATACAACATCGGGCTGATATAACCAGAGGTTTTCTTTGTTGTCAAAAACAAAATAATCACCCGACAGCGGCGACGGCTTAACGGAGTACCTTCCAAAGTGCTTTTCCATTTTCAAAATCTCCTTTGATTTTTTGAAGCGGCCCTTTTGCGCTTCCTTGTTGTTATATGAAGTGCTTCAAATTTTTAAGAGATTTTTGGAAAATAAAAAAACCCGGTAACTTTGACCGGGCCACGTTTCGAATGGGGAAGGGGAGTTATTCGTTCAGGATGTTCTTGGCGATTTCAAGGATTTCTCGTGCGAGTTTTTTTCGTTAGGATAGAGAGGCCTGTTTCTTTGCGTTTTGTTGGGCGAAACGTTGCATGTTGGATTGAGAATCGTCAAGGTAACTTTTCTTTGCAAATATAATCTTGTTCGTTCATGACCGCAAATCCTTCTTATGATTAGGGACGCTCCCCTGTTATACAATATAAATTGTCCTTGACGCTTTTCCAGACAAATTTCTTATTCAAAAGAATACGTCGTATTGTCCTTAACAACAGTAGTACGGTTCAACTGGGATTGCAAATGCTTTTCAATGATTTCGTAATCAAAATCATCCAGCGGAATCGGGGCCGGGGTATGCCAACACTTCTTCATGATTTCGAGCGTAAGGTAAACGTCCTCCATGGAATCGTGGAGTTTGTCAAACGGTACTTTTGCCCCAAGCATTTCGGCAACCGAACCAAGTTTGAAATTCTCCATGTAAGGACGCACGTTTGCAAGGACTCGCGTTGCATCGGACATAAGGTCGATAACGTTTGGCCAGAACCACGACCCAAAGTATTTATCTCCAAGGTCAGTAAACCACTGCCGAAGCACTTCTTTATCGAAGTTGATGTTGTATCCAACCTGAAAGAACTTGTCTTCACGATTGTACTTGTCAACGTGCCGGGAAAGAAGTTCGGTAAAGGTCGCAAAAACCTTTGAAGCTTCCGGATAAGCACGGAGCTGCTCAATGGTAAGGTTTCCAATGTCAAGGGCGCTTTGAGTCACCATTTTGCCTGAAATCGGGCGAATGTGGTAATCAAAGGTTTCAAGGATAGCGAATTCCCTGGAATCCTGATTGTATTGCAAAACCATCCCCGAAAGCTGATGGAGTCCGCAAGTCTTGGTGTTGAGTCCAGTGGTTTCCGTATCGTAAAGCAAGAATTTCATTTTTGAATCACCTTTCGTTTTGTTTTTATGGTCTTATATGAAGCGATAAAGAAAAATCCCCGGAATTTGTGGTTCCGGGGATTTTAGGGAAAGGTGAAATGCTTAAAGCGGATTTTCGCTCCAGTACTTCTCGATTTCGTCGTACTTCTTCTTGATACGATCGGAAGCACCGGGGTGCTGGCCGATGTCCATGACGGTGTGGTCATTGTTACCGTGGGTGTCCGACGGGCAACCGGCCTTCAAGTAACTATCAAGGTAATCGAACTTGGTTTTCTCGGAAGCGTTGGGGTTGGCAGCCGCATTCGGAGCAATATCCCAGTCGTTGCTCTTGACGATCTTGTTCAGGGTCGAATCCGGAGTGCTCGGATCATTGGCGACCTGCTTGATCTTCGACTGCTCTTCGGAAGTGGAAAGGCTCTTGTCCTTATCTGCCTTACCTTTGCTCCAGCCTTTGTCCGTCTTCACATAACCGTCGCCCGGCTTCTTCTTATGGTCGGGATCGTAGATGTAATCATAATCTTCCGCCATGATGCTTTTGGCAAGCCGAACGAGCTGACGCGCAACAAGAATTTTATCCATCAATATCTCTCCTTCTTTTTTTGTAATTTAAGGAGGATTATAAAAAGGATTTTGAATTTCCCCAGTTTTTGCAAACCTTTTTCACTGGTTCCGGAAGGCGCTTTTCAATGTTGAGTACAATTTCTTCCGACATTTCTTTATAAAATGCCAGCGCAATCGGCCCGGTAACGGCAGCAATGGTATCACTGTCACCACCGATTGAAACGGCATTCCGAATTGCGCTTTCGTAGTCTTTTGACTCAAGGAAAGCCACCAGCGCCGGAGGTACCGTACCTTGACAAGAAACATCGTACTCGTAATCGGGACGGATTTCAGCCAGTTTAAAAGAAAGGTTGTAACCAAACCACAATTCGATTTCTGATTTGATAAAATTCTTGCTTTTTCCGCTCCGAGCATAAAAGATAGCAAGTGCCGTGGCTTGTGCGCCCTTGATGCCTTCGGGATGGTTATGGGTACATTCGGCAGACTTCTTAGCTTCCGAAAGGACTTTGGATTCCGTATCAAAGGCAAAACCAACCGGACTTACCCGCATTGCCGAGCCGTTTCCCCAGCTGTTAAAGGGAGTCGGGTTCGAGGATTTAAGCCACTCGTTGAAGCTTTCGCCGTAATCTGCCTTTGGATAAAGGTGTCCCCATTTAAGGTAATAATCTTTGTAATCGCCACCGTTAAGAATAGCTTCGGCAGTGGCGATGGTCATAAGGGTGTCGTCGGTGATTTCAGACGTTTTCGAAAAGAGATTGAAAGCCGTAGTCTTGATATTGTTGTATTCGAAAGCTGAGCCAATAATATCGCCGCCAATGGCTCCATAAAGAGAGTTGAGGTTTTTCATTATTTTGCTTCCTTTATAATTACTTTTGCTAATGAAATGAGTTCTTTGGCAATTCTTCTGCGTTCATTTAACGCGGCTTGCCTTGTTTCGCCTTGACGGGCAAAGCGTTGCATATTTTCCCGAACTTCTTTGTAATGATTTTCCAAGAAATCAGGACTGTGCATACCGCGAAATTCTTTGACGCAAGTAACTTCCCGAACAAAGGCTCCGCATACCATGATTTCACCTTCTTCTTTAAAGTCAAAGGGCCGGTCTTTTCGACCTATGCAAGAGGCAATGCAAGCGCTCAGTGGCACTCGAGCGGTTACTTTGGTTTGCGGCCCAAAAGCCAAATCGGGATTCATAGTCCAGCTTTCAAGGTTATTTCCCTTATAGGGCACTTTTTCACCGCGTTCAAGCTTCTTATCGAAGAACTGCTTTTCATCGGTAGTCCGGTACAAAGTAATCGTGTCATCTTCATTTACGAGTCCGGTCATGCGAATGATTTCCTGCTCGTTGGAAATGTATTGCTTGACTTTTTCGAGTGCTTTCTGGTCATACTTTGGTAACGGCTTTCCTTTGTTCCGGAAATCGGGACTCAACCCAAACAAGTAACCCGAAATCGCCGAAAGTTTACTTGGAGATTGGAGTTCATAATTTTCACTGGCAAACTCAACAATCAAATCATCGAATTCCTTGATATCGTCGCGGTGGTTTCCAAGTTTCTTCGTGACTTCCTGGGAAGCTTTGAAATTATCGATTACACCGAACCTTACGTATTTCGAAACGTCGTTAATGGTACCGGCGGCCCGTTTAACTTGTTCAAGCAGCTCCGGCGAAGGCTTTCCTATTCGGGAAGGATTTTCAATAACTTTGGAAGGGATGTGTCCTTCTTCCTGACGGCTCCCTCTGGCCCATCCCTTTTCGGTTAAGTACCAGCCAGTACCGGAAGGCGTATTTTCGTGTTCGGGATCGTAAACATATTCATAATCCCCGGTGTATCCAGATTCGTCGTAAGCGTTGATAACTTTTGAAACCATCAACATTCCTCCAGGAATTTTAATAAATCTTTCGAGGTTATTTCACCGTTTTCGATTCTTTCCATGAAAGCCTTTGCAAGCACATGGGTAATCATTGGATCACCGTAATCCAAGTCAGCATATTTGCCGAATTTGAAAACACTTTCGAGTTTTTCTTTCCTGCGTCTTTCGATTTCGTTAAAGAAATCGGGGTCTTCGTAATACAAACCTTTGCGATCATACCGATCAGCTACCGCGTTCAAACGGCAAATCAAATCTTCAAGCGTAAGTTTTGGATTTTCTGCTTTTTCCCGTTTCAGTCTTTCAATCAATTCATCGTAATAGTCAAACTTTTTCTTGAAGTCATCTCGATTAAGGTTATGACGCTTGATGCGGTACTCAAGTCGTTCACGTTCAAGTTCGGCTTCATGGTAGTTGTTGGTATTCAGAACATTGGTAGGGCCGCCGTGTGCTTTGTACCATTCGCTGCTCAAATTCGCAGCCTTGTTAAAATCCCCAGTGTCCTTGTAATACTTATAAAAAATGGGATTTTCGCCTTCTTTTACGAATTCATGTTCCATGATTGAAACTCCTTTTGACGCTTTTGAAATCACTTTTCGGGAGGCTATAAATATACTTCACCGCAAAATGAATTTCAAAGTCCCTTCGCCTTCGGGTTTTGTTTGTGTTCGAGATCAAATTCGTATTTTCCCGGATTTGCAAGTCCCAGGTTTTTGATAATTTCGTTGCTCATTTTCAACCCTTTTCGCTTCGTTACTTGAGGGGTTTCTTTTGTTTCCTGAAATTATATGAAGCGATTTGGGAAAATAAGAGAAATTAGAAAAGCTACAAACCCGAATTGAAAAAGCAGAAATTCCCTGTGGTAGTATAAATCACAGGGAAATAAATCTTTTTAAATAAAGCTCAGGGAATACGGAAAATTGCTTTCCGAATTCGTTAAATAGTTGTTGTTCTTCAAAAGCATTTCCAGAATAATTCACTTCCAGTTTATCGGCTGCAAGCTTGTACCGGGAGCAAAAACCGCGTAAGCAAAACCGGCGTTGTTGTTATCGGCATGGTTATGCCGACGCATTCCACCACCAGTACCCCCTCCGGAAAAATCGATTGCAATATTACCTTCCTGCAAAAAGAGTACGTAAACCGCCTTGACGACCGGGGTCATTTCGTAATTGGTGTCCTGGGCGGCACCACCGCTTGAACGGAGTTTTTCCCATGTTATCAAGGCGCTGCAAAGCAGCTTAATGGAGTAACTGTCAAGGTCGATTTCTTCGAGCTTGTCGTTTTCGAAGCGGAGAATTTTGTCCGCGTCATAAATGTAAGCTCCCAACGGGTCTTTTTTAAGCGTAACGGTACGTTCCGTAAGGTTTGTCCAGAACATTAATTGAAGTCCCGGCTTGCCGGGAAGCTTGCCTACGGTTGGGGTAATGGTTTCATAAAGCGGTTCTACAAGAATCGAAGTATCGTTTGCCACTGCCCCTTCTTTATCGAAGGGTACGACTCTCGGAATCGGACTCAATACTCCATTCGCAAGAAAACGACTATAATGTAAAGCCCGGAATTCGCTCCGCTTTTCGATTTCTCCGTAAACAAGTTTGTATTTTGAAAACTCGTAACCCGGAGCAAAATAGGAAACCGTTTCTTTGTTTTCAATAACCGAATTGAAAAGCGTAAAGACTTCCCCGTTTGGGGCGGTAAGCACACAAGCATTACGTCCGATGTCGGCAATCATTGGTAACGCCCTTCGATTTTAAGTTTGATCGGTAAACCGGTAGCCCCATCATTGGTAACGGAAATGGTATTGTCGACGTTGATTTTGCAAGCTACGTTACCGATTGTGTTGTCTGAAATCATCGGGGTTACGAACACCGGGGTAAACCCTTCCACGTTTACAATCGTAGCGGTAGTGCCGGTACTGGCTTCAATGTCGTAATAAACAACCGGCAGTATTTCCTGGCCCTTTACGAAAAGGCTTTGCGTTACTTGCAAGGAGTCCTGCGTTAAAGTTGTGCCGTGCGGATTCGTGGAATCCATGGTATGGGAACTTATATTCTGGAGATACTGTTTATTGGTATCGGTATCGATTACAGGATCGGCACCCGTTAAATCCACCGTGCAGAGCAACACGTGGTTTGGGTCGTTCAATTCTTCGGTTGAAGAAATGATTTGACAAGATTCCGGAGCAGTATCGACCGTATTGGTGTAAACGCAGTAAACGTAATACACGCTTCCTTTGTCAAGGGTTAATTGAACCGGTTCGGTACGGTAAGCAAGCCTTCCGTTAACCACGACAATGAAGACGTAAGTCATTCCAAGCGGAGAAATGTTCAATACGCAAGGATCGATTGCGGGGTCTTGGATTGAATATGAAGCGTCTTCTATGATTGCTCTGGTTGCTCCATAAGTCGCAACGAAAAGCAGCGAATCAACGATTTCAGCACGGCGCTGTTCTTCATCTTGCGTCATGAAATCGTCGGTTACCATGTACGGAATTTGATAAAATCTGGTTTTTCCTCCGTAAGCCATATAAACTCACCCGCATCTTTCAATGTTTGTAGGAACCGTGGATTCCGAATTTTGAAGCCTCACCCGAGTATGCCCACACCGAATCCTGAAAGGAACCGGTTCGTTATCGCGCTGACTTTCCCCGGTTGCCCGGTAAGAATCGATGAAAGTCGCCATATTGTAATGGAACTGGGTATTGTTCCCAATTATTCGATCCGCATAAAGCTGAAAAAGAGAAGTCCCACGCATAAAGTTAAGCTCCCGTGTTAACTTCAAACTTTGCCACCGAAAGCGAAGTCGTCCACTCTTTGGTCTGCATGTTTAAGTTGTGGTTGATTCCAGTAAGGTAAAACGAAACTGCTCCGATCATGATTCGATCAAAAAGGCAGAATGCGTGACACCCCGGAATAGTTACATTGCCCTGAAATATTTCGGAAGTACCGAATTGCACGTTGATCCGGTGAAACTCTTCCAGTTCCTTAATGGTAACAATGCCCGGTTCGGCAAAAGTGTAAATTCGCGACCATGGGTAGTTGTTGGAAGTAATACTGACTTGGGAAAACTTCATACCGGGTTCTTCACCCGCAGGGAACAACGAACCGTCCTGGGTTTCCCTTTTGGCCAATATGCCCATTGTGAGAAACGTGTTGTAGCGGTTTTCAAGGTAAGGCGAAATGTCCATGGAGATAATGTCGTTTTCGGTAAAAATCGCTACGATCGGGCCGTTGTAAACCCATTCCGGACACCCATACCGATCCATGTGGTAGAAATATCCGCAACCATCGGGCTGAATTATGAACTGGTGGTTGATTTTCTTTGCGATTTCCCGCAAGGCATCAAGGCAGGGCGTACCCAGTACAAAGTTTACCGCTGGTGCTTTCCAGTCCCAGGAGCGTGGTAAAATGATGTCGTTTACGCTTACGCCTTGTTTTGAAAACTCCGGTACGTATTTCAAACGACACCCCGTGTAGGAAATAAAGTAGTTCAATACTCCGTCCACTCCGGAAGTAAATACCGCATCCCCGTCCCAGAAAGGGCAGTTTACCAGTTTCATGTCGGCAAGTTTCTTCTGGATTCCAACCAGTCGTACGTTGAGCGTGCTGGAAGAATCGGAAACCTGATCCTGAATTTCCATGGCATACCCTTTGAAGAACTGTCCCCATGGGAGTTCATATTGCTCGTAAGGGACGATTGTATGAGTACCGCCGTTCATGGTGGTGCCGTCCTGGTTGTAAAACCCGTTTTGAGCAACGAGCGTAAGTGCTCCAATAACTTGGAATGGCGATAAGTTCAACCGCATCATCAAGTATTTGTCAAGCGTAAGAGTTCCGGTAGTACCGTCGAGTCCGTGTTGTACCGAAACGTTGGTAATAAACTTTTCCCAGCCCGCAGTGTTATCGCAATTAGCGGCTTCGTTGGTGTAGCCGGTATAAAGTGTCGGGTAATGATTGTACGTAAAGTAGGTTTGGAAATCGCCGTCCTCGTTCAAGACATCGGTAAGTTTCCCGGTTCTCTTTGTAACGTGAATCAAACCAAACAGTTCAACCGGGTATTTTTGAAGTGCGTTGAGTTCAGTCGAATTAAACGAAAAATCCGCACGGAAAATACTGGTTTGCGTTTCTTTGTCGTAAGCAACTTTTCTGGAAACGACTTTTTGCGGAATGGTGTATTTATAATTCTGCCTTCCGACTTCGAGCAGAAAGTAATCCTCAATGCCGGAAATTCCGTCGTTGTTTTGCGTTTGTTCACCGGAAAGCCGGTAAAAGTACGAAAACGAAACTTTGGGTGCATACCGTAATGCGGCAAAGCCAAAGTTCCCGGTACAGTTATACCACGTACACTCCACGCGATTTCCGAACTTGATGTAGGCTTTTCGGGAATCGACTTTGAGTTCGTTGGCTTTCCCGATTTTATGTAATGCCGGAAACTGGTTTATCGGGGGAGTGGTTTCATTGGCAATATTGAGTTCTTTGTCTTTTTTGCAAAATAGGTTCTTTGAGTTCTGTTCCGGGTCGGTAACAAGATCCCCCGTAACCACAATGTTATTTAACAACGAATAAAAGTAAATAACGTTCTTTGTGCTTAAACAATCGCTGTTGGTATGGCTTATTTTCAAGCCTTGTTGACTGAAAGTCAAAGGTCCTTCGGTACCGCCGTTGCTGTTTATTTCGACTTTGATGTTCGAACCGGGGGAAGCGCTTACTTCAACCACGTCCGGCTTCCCGGAAGAAAACTTGTCGTTTCCTTCCTGAAAGAAACGGAACTTCACACCGCAGTTCTTGCCTTCGATGAATTCGTAACTGGTAAAATCAAGCAACAATGCAAAAGCACCTTCTTCGGGGAAGTTGGAAATATATTTTTGCTCGAAGCCGTCCTTATGAATAAGAGGATTTTTCCCGAGTATGGAAATATACGAGTTTACGTCATCCACCTTAAGAACAACGCCGTAGTTCTTGATGTTGGAAATAGCTTTCTTTGTTTCTGGGTCATCGGGATTGGGAGTTTCGGATTCCTTCTTCTTTATGGCATACCAGTTGTATTTATAAGATTTATTGGCGTTATCCCATTTTTCGCGGTCGATTTCGGATTGTTCGGCTAATTCCAATGAATTTTCACCAAAGTTCCGGACGTAAAAGAAGTTCGGAACAATCGTACCCAGCGGCGTAATAAACCCGGAATTCTTTTCGAGTTCGGTTTCGTCGTAAGTGACGGCATAAGAATAATTCGGCTCTTTGGGAGGGTCGGTTTTCCCGTTTATGTTTTTGTGTAGAGTTGCTTTGATCTTTTTGAAGTAAATCATCTGACTCGCATTTTCGAGCGTAGTCATGTCCTTCAAAGGATCGGGGTCGGTATTATCCGGAAAGGTTTTTACGGGAATCCCTTTCAGGGGAATGTGCTCAAACGAGTACCGGCTTCCGGACACTTCCTGTTTAACGAAAATTTCGCCTAATGCGATATGGAGAGGGAGTTCTTCAGGCATTTTGAGATTCCATTCCTTCCCTTGCAATTTGCTTGGCTACACCGGAAGAAGTTACGATTCGTTTCACGGCTTCCTCAAACATCTGGTTATTGAACTTTACTTGCACTTCAATCGAAACGTTTACCGGTGTTGCGGATTCCTCTTGACGGCTTGCCGGAGTTACATTACTTTCTGCCGGAGGTATAGGGGCGTAGTTTTGAAGATCGTTAAGCGAAACTCCTTCGCTTGCGGCAGCGTAACCGTTGGCAAATCCCTCAATCGGACTAAAGGGATTTGAAAAGGCGTTTTTAAGTCCTGCCCATGTCGAACCGAAGAAGCCTTGTTTTTCCGGAGGAGCCGGAATCAAACCTTCTTGTTTCTCCGGTTTTGCGGGAACCAGAGATTGCGGCTTGTCTTCGGTTGGAATAGGTACCAGATCCTTTCGAGGGCCGATTTTCAATTCCTTTTCAATATCCTGAAACGGCGATTTGAAAAAGCGGTTAAATATGACTTTTTCCGGAGAAAAGGATTTTATGAATTTCTCGGCTTCGGCCTTTGCTGCTTGTTGTTTTTCGAAGTCTTCTTTGGAAACAACTTTTCCTTCGGCATTCAAGAGCGGAATTCCCGCTTGGGTGGTTGGGGGTGCTGCTGTTTTCGGTTCCTTTGAACGGTTTCGCGGATCATTAGGATCGATAAACTGTTCTGCATTTCCGGAAACAGTGGTAGTTCCCGTAGGTACCTTCGGCGAATTATTCGAAACGCTCGAAAGTGTGCTCCTTGCAGGAGTTTTGACTTCCTGATCAACCGCAGGACTCGCAACGGCAAAAGTGTCTTTCAAGAGATTGTAAATCTTCTTTTCCCAGAAAACAACCGCTTCCAGTGCTTTGAGTTCGCTTTGGAACTCTTCACCGAGTGTTGACCATTCATCATTACCGGTGGTCGAATTCCCGGCTTGTCCTCGATCGGTAGGCGGTTTCTTTCCTGCGGAAGGATTCTTCTTTTCGTTTTCCGGTACGTCCCCGGAATGCATCGGCGTTTTGCCGTTGCTTCCAGTGGTAAATGCGTTGTTCCCGAAAACACGGTCACGATA
>ERZ824978.1340-NODE-1340-length-27371-cov-5.032911_pt1 | contig 27371 bp, 22 predicted proteins | sample MGYA00519860_ERZ824978 | MGnify/ENA primary metagenome ERZ824978 (study PRJEB31778, sample SAMEA3449184) | human gut metagenome | biome: human gut; feature: human-associated habitat; material: faeces | place: United Kingdom | collected 2010/2012 ... | reverse complement strand
CCCCGTCATAACCGGTTGGGGCAACTATTACAAGGGTTGCGTAGCCGCCAAAACCTTCAAGAACGCAGACGCACAGATCTTCTACAAACTGTGGGCGTGGGCATTACGCCGCCACCGCCACAAGGGTAAGAAGTGGGTTTACAACAGGTATTTTCTGTCGAAGAAAGGCCGGGCGTGGACATTCGGTACGATGCTGAAGAACAACGGGAAACCATTTCCGTACACACTGAAGTATCTATCCGATATTGATACGAAGACCAAGCCTATCAAAATCCGCAGCAAAGCCAACCCATTCGACCCGGAATGGCGACCATACTTTGAGATGCGTAACAGGATGAAAATGTTAAGCTCTCTCAAAGGCAAACAGGGCTTTCTCAGAATGTGGGAGAAACAAAATCAGCGTTGTCCGTTGTGCGGCGAGATAATCGACGCGGATAAAATCTGGACTATTGCGGAGTTATCCGACAAGTCCGGCAAATCCAAAATCATCGCCCATGACAGATGCAGTCGTACACTTACCCGTAAAATTAGAGCTTATGAGCCGGTTTCATAATAGAAACTTTGAGTTGCTTGAGCCGTATGATGCGAAAGTATCACGTACGGTTCTTAGAGGGGAAGGGAGCAGTAATGCTCCCGACCTACTCGACCTGTTTTTGGATAACAGCGACGAGAACCTCAGGCAGTTCGAACGTACGGCCCGTAACATGCAGTCGCTCGCGCAGTACAGCCGTTCGAACCAGATCAACAAGGAATGGATCGACGATTACCTCAATGAGGCGCACTCCTTCTCTCTGACCTCGATACGCGCCCATTTCAATGTCATGGCATGGGGCGAAGGGAGCGAGGAGCTGAAGCAGATCCGTAACGATGTCGGGGCGCAGCTGGCGCTTATGGGGTGCACGCCGCGTCATAATACTGTGGATGTTCCGACGCTTTTCTGGGCGGCGATCCCCGGTAACGAAGGGGATTTTCCCGCCGAAGAAAGTTTCTATACGTTTCTCGAACAGGGCTTGTGTCTGTTTAACGAAGAGACGAACTATCGCTCATCTTTGTCGCCTTTCGGCATTAAGATGGCGGATCGGGTGAGCGGTATCCCCATCCACCTCGACATCTCCGACTACCCGATGAAAAAAGGATGGATAAGCAACCGGAACCGTGTGGTCATCGGGCCTTCAGGGGGAGGCAAAAGTTTTATCCTCAATCATATATGCAGGCAATATTATGAACAGGGCGCACATATCGTGATTGTCGATACGGGAAACTCCTATCAAGGATTGTGCTCGCTTATCCGGCAGAAAACCAAAGGTCGGGATGGAATATATTTCACCTATCAGGAGGATGCCCCCGTTGCCTTCAACCCCTTCTTTGTCGAAGACGGAGTGTACGACGTCGAGAAGCGCGAATCGCTCAAGACGCTGTTGCTGACCTTGTGGAAGCGCGAATCCGAGGAACCGACACGTGCGGAAGAGGTGGCCTTGTCGAATGCCGTGAACCTATACCTCTCGCAACTCAAGACCGGCACTGCGGTCACACCTTCGTTCAACACCTTCTACGAGTTCGTCGCAACGGATTACCGCCGTCTGTTGGAAAAAAAGCGCGTCCGGGAAAAGGATTTCGATATTGAAAATTTTCTGAACGTTCTCGAACCTTACTATCGTGGCGGGGAGTACGACTACCTCTTGAACTCCGACAAGCAGTTGGACTTGTTGGATAAGCGATTCATCGTCTTCGAACTGGATAATATCAGCGAAAACAAAGTCCTTTATCCTGTCATTACGCTGATTATCATGGAGACCTTCCTTACAAAGATGCGGCGGCTGAAGGGTATTCGCAAAGTTTTACTGCTCGAAGAAGCATGGAAAGCTATCGCCAAGGCGGGCATGGCGGGATTTATCAAGTATTTGTATAAAACCTGCCGCAAGTATTTCGGCGAGTGTATGTGCGTAACGCAGGAGTTGGACGACCTGCTGTCGTCGCCCGTCCTCAAGGAGAGCGTCATCGCCAACTGCGACTGCCGCATCCTTTTGGACATGCGTAAGTATGCTAACAAGTTCGACGAGATTCAGGAGTTGTTGGGATTGAGTGATAAGGAACGCAATCAGGTGTTGTCGATCAATCGGGCCAATGACCCCAAGCGCCGCTACAAAGAGGTGTGGATCGGACTCGGAGGCGTACACTCTGCTGTCTATGCTACCGAAACGAGTCTTGAGGAATACCTCTGCTATACCACCGAAGAGACTGAAAAACTGGAGTTGCAACGTCTCACGGAGAAGCTCGGCAGCAATATCGAGCTGGCCATACGCCAGTTGGCCGAGCGAAAACGCAATGAATATCATTAACCTAAAAACCGAAAATCATGTTCATATCCAAAAAAGAACTCGCCGAGCGAGACGAACGGCTGCGCCGGGCGCAGGAAGAGATCGAGTCGCTGAAACAGACCATCCGGGAGTTGCAATCCGAGGTTGCCGACGACCGTATTTGCGGCTGCTGAAAGAACGAATACGGAGAGCGGATCACGATCCGCAAAACGGCTCCGGGATATGCCGCGACGCTTTTCTGCGGCGAGCGTCCCGTGCGGGACATGGTCATTCTCAAACGCGATGACGGTCTGTGGCTCCATGTCTTGTACGGGCAAACCGGCGGATGCGTCATTCATCACACGACCAACGATATTCTGCATATCGGATGTTTCGGGCTTTTCGTCCGCGACGACCGGCCGCAGCGTATAGGGACGGAAGTAATCCTTCAGGCTCCGGTGCGATGGGACGGCGAATAGGCTTCGGCCTGCTGGCAGCGATGCTGCTGGCAGGTCATCCGCTTCGGGCGCAGTGGGTGGTGAGCGACCCCTCGAATCTGGCGCAGGGTATCGTGAATTCCACCAAGCAGGTCGTCGAAGCATCCCGGAACGGAAGTACGCTGCTTCAGAGTTTTCAGCAGACGGTAAAGATTTACGAGCAGTCGAAAAAATATTACGACGCGCTGCGGTCGGTGCATAACCTCGTCAAAAGCGCCCGTCGTGTGCAGCAGACGATGCTGCTCGTGGGCGACATCTCCGATATATACATCTCGAACTTCCGGTCGATGCTCGACGATACGAACTACTCGGCCGAGGAACTCACGGCAATGGCCGCAGGCTATACGAAGCTGCTGTCGGCGAGTGCCGACCTGCTGAACGACCTGAAGCAGATCATCACTCCGTCGGGGCTTTCGATGACCGACAAGGAGCGGCTGGATATTATCGACAGGATCTATTACGAGATGCTCGAATACCGCAATCTTACGGAATATTATACGCGCAAGAATATCTCCGTGTCGTTCCTGCGCAGCCGTCAGCGCGGGGATTCGGAGCGTGTGCGGGCCTTGTACGGCGGCCATAACGACCGATATTGGTAACCTATGACGATGCCGTTAGCCGTAGAGTGGACGAACCTGCATCAGATTCTCCGCTCGTTGTACGCCGATATGTTGCCGTTGTGCAGCGATATGATGGGCATTGCCAAAGGACTCGCCGGATTGGGCGCCTTGTTTTTCATCGCATACCGGGTCTGGAAATCCCTCGCCGCCGCGGAGCCGATCGAGGTATTCCCGCTGCTGCGGCCCTTTGTGCTGGGGCTGTGCATCATGGCTTTCCCGACCCTCGTGCTGGGGCCTTTGAACGGCCTATTGTCACCCATCAGCAATGCCACATCGCATTTGGTCGATCGACAGGCGTTCGATCTGGAAAAATACCAGACACAGAAGGATGAATTGCAGCGTCAGGCGATGCTCCGCGATCCGGAAAAAGCCTATCTTATCAGTAATGAAGAGTTCGACAAACGGCTTGACGAATTGGGCTGGAAGCCTAAAGACCTCATGGCGATTGCCGGGATGTATGCCGAGCGAGCCGGGTATCAATTCGGTCAGAAAGTCCGTGAGGCATTCCGGACGTTTCTGGAAACGCTCTTCCAGGCGGCATCGCTGACCATCGACACCGTGCGGACGTTTTTCCTGATCGTTCTGGCGTTGCTGGGGCCCGTGGCCTTCGCCTTCTCCGTGTACGACGGCTTTCACAATACGCTGGCGTCTTGGTTGGCACGCTATATCTGCATCTATTTGTGGCTGCCCGTCAGCGACCTGTTCGGTGCGATCCTTTCGCGCATCCAGATTCTGATGCTCCAGCAGGACATCGAACGACTGCAAGACCCGACGTTCATACCCGACGGAAGCAATACGGTCTATTGCATTTTTATGATTATCGGAATCGTCGGATATTTCTGCGTGCCGACCGTTGCGTCGTGGATCATTCAGGCCGGAGGCGCCGGAAGTTACGGCGATAAAGTCGCAGGCGCAGGACGTGCCGTGGCGATGGGCGCTGCCGGAGTCGCCGGAGCGGCGGTCGGAAATGTCGGAGGCCGTATAAAAGGGGCTTTGAAGAAACGATAAAACGTAATAAAATATGGAATTCAAAACATTGAAGAATATAGAATCGTCCTTTCGCCACCTGCGGCTCTTCAGCATGCTCTTTCTGGGAGCCTGCACGCTGATCTCGGTGGCGGCAGTGTGGACATCTTACCGCTTCGCGGAAGCCCAGCGGCAGAAGATCTACGTACTGGATCAGGGCAAGTCGCTGATATTGGCCCTGTCGCAGGATATGGCCCATAACCGTCCCGTCGAAGCCCGCGAACACGTGCGGCGCTTCCACGAGCTTTTCTTCACCCTCTCTCCCGACCGCGAGGCCATCGAAGGCAATGTCCGCAGGGCGCTGTACCTTGCGGACGGAAGCGCCATCGCCTATTACCAGAGCCTCGCAGAGAAGGGATATTTCAACCGAATCATCGCCTCGAACGTATCGCAGAATGTCGTCGTGGACAGCATCCGATGCGATTTCGACTGCTATCCCTATGCTATCGAGACCTTCGCACGGCAGAAGATCGTCCGTGAAAGCAACGTCACGGAACGGACGCTCGTCACGACATGCCGCCTGCGAAATGCCGTACGCTCGGACAACAACCCGCAGGGATTCCTGATCGAAGACCTGCGTATTCTCGAAAACAAAGACCTCGGAAGTTATGAACGCTAAGGATTTACAGACGCGGGCCGAAGCGTGGCTGAAGGCCCGCATGAAACGTCTTACGCCGCGCCAGCGGCTCGGGCTGGTTACTGTGCTGCTGCTCGTCTATGCGGCGGTCGCCCTGATGATTCTGTTCGGTGGAATGCGGAGTCGGGAGACGTCGATTCCCGCCGTCGAACACCTCCGGCAGCCACTACTGCCGGAAAGGAGCCTGTTACCTCTAAACACGAGTGAAGATGACACGCAGGAGCGATAACGGAGCAGTTGAAAAACTGTCGCAACTTCTCACGCCGCAGCGCCTCCGGCAACTTAAGTTCGTAGGTGTCGTGACGGTGATGACACTGCTGTGCGGCATTTTCCTATGGTACCTGTTCGCCCCGAAACCGGCTCCGCAGCAGGCGGGAACGGGCGGATACAATGTTACGATTCCGGAAGCGACGGTAAAGCCGGCGGAAACGGACAAACGCAAGGTCTACGAACAGGAGCAGTACGAGCAGCAGCGGCGCGAGAAACTACAATCGTTGGGTGATGTTATGGACGACCGCTTGCCTGTGACCGGGGAAATGGCGGATGCTACAGCTCCGGCAGCACCGACGGCGATCGACGAATCGGATGCTGCCTACCGGAGGATATCGGGTGAAATGGCGGCTTTCTACACCCCGGCCCCTTCTTGCGGCAATACCGAGGTCGAAGCACTGAAAGAGCAGGTCGCGGCCCTGCAATCCCAGCTCGACGCCGAGCGGCAGCAGCCCGATCCGCTGGAGCTGGCCGAGGAGCAGTACAAGCTCGCACGGAAGTATCTCGGCGGCGGAACGGCCGTAGGTGAAGAAGCTGTTGAGCAGGCAAAGCAGCGGAAGGATTCGCGCCTGTCGGTCATGCGGCCCGTTCGGGAGGGTGAGGTCGAAGCCTCGACGCTCGACACGCGGGCGGATTTCACCATCGAGCGCAACCTCGGATTTCTGACCGCGACGGGACGTGCGGCGGAGAATCAGGTACCGACCGTCAAAGCCTGCGTAGCTCAGACACAGGTCATACGTGCCGGAAGCACGGTACAGCTGCGGCTGCTGGAAGCCGTGCGTATCGACGGAGTGACCATCCCCCGGAATACGCCGCTATACAGTCTTGCGACGATCTCCGGAATGCGGCTGCAAGTCACGGTGTCGTCCGTCGAATACGGCGGGCGGATCTTCGCTGTCGAAGCCGCGGCTTACGACCTCGACGGCCAGCCGGGGCTCAACGTCCCGAACTCCCGCGAGCGGACGGCCCTCAAAGAGGCGCTGGCGTCCGTCGGGCAAACCGCCGGCACGAGCGTAAACGTCACCCGTTCGGCCGGACAGCAGGTGTTGTCCGAGCTGGCGCGTGGAGGATTGCAGGCTTCGTCGCAGTATGTCGCCGGGAAGCTCCGCGAGGTGAAGATCACCCTCAAAGCCAATCATCAGCTATTATTGATTTCAAAAGAATAGAACACACATGAAACGAGACCTTATTTATCTGATCCTGATCGTCGCGGCAATCGCAGCGGTAAAGGTTACGGCGCAGATGACACCGGAAACGCCGGCGGAAATTCGTCCCCAGCATATCGAAGCGGGATTCACCAAGACCGTACATATTCTTTTCCCGTCGCCCGTGACCTACATTGACATCGGCTCGATGGACATCATAGCAGGCAAGGCCGACGGGGCCGAAAACGTCGTGCGGGTGAAAGCGGCCGTGCGGAATTTCGCAGCAGAAACCAACCTGACGGTCATCACCGAGGACGGAGGATTTTTCACTTTCGATGTCCACTATGCCGAGAATCCGGCTGTCTCGACCCTCAATCTTACAGTGCAGGAACCGCAACCAGAAAGTATGAAGAAACCGGCTGCCGTGGGCTATCCGCAGCCGACGGCCCCAGCATCCGAAGGCCGGGTGCTGCTGCGCGAGGTAGGGCGCGAGAAACCCGCGACCGTAAAGCGCATGTTGAACGACATATACCGGCAGAACCGCACGGATGTGAAAGGCATTCGCACGAAGAAGTACGGCATTGAAGTCGAAGTGTTGGGGATTTACGTGTTCAATGACGTGATATACATGCACACCTGTATCTCGAACGACACGAATATCTCTTTCGAGGTGGATGCGCGGCGATTCATCGTAGCGGATCGCAAACTCGCCAAGCGCACGGCACAGCAGCAGACGCCGCTCGAAGTCCTGCGCGTATGCAACGATCCGGCAGTCGTGAGGGGACATCAGCGTCAGCGAACGGTATTCGCGCTGCCCAAACTGACGATCTCCGATGACAAGGTGCTTTTGCTGGAAATTATCGAGAAGAACGGAGCCCGGCATCAGACGGTGGAAATACCAGCCGAAGAGTTGTTAGAAGCAAAACTGCTGTAACGGGAAAAATAAGATTCGATGCTCGTACACTTTCTAACAGCTATTTGCCTGACAATGGGAATATTGTCGGTACTGGTCGCCATCGGACTATGTTGGTTGATCCTCTTTCCGGAGTATCCGAAACACAGATATTGATCCGGGGTTGAACCCAATTAAAAGTGCCCGGTAAAACCGGGCACTTTTAATATTTTACAACTTACAATTCTCTGGTGTGGCAGGCAGGTCATTCCACGACTTGTCCGCCATAGTGCAATGTGCATATTTCACGATGTATCTGCCGGCATAGCAGCTCGATAACCCGTTCGGAAAGATCGTGCCGCGCCGTGTGCATGAAGCGGCGATTCTCGATGCGGCTGAACAGGCTTGTGCCGTCTTCGGCGACGGCGCAGCAGATTTGCGCCTCGCGGAAACGGTCGTAATCGGTGAAATATTCCACATCGGGAGCGATACGTATATAAGATTTCATAAGTTCGTCAGATGATGTTTCGACACAATTCGGGGTGGCGGTATGGCGGGAGCCGCGGGCGTCCGCCCGTTCGCGTCTGCGGCAGTCATGCCGCAGACGGAAACCGGGACTTATTTATGGTGTCGCAAGGTCGTTGAATCGCAGTTCGATAGTTGTCAGCAACAATCCCGGCGGACAGGAATAAGTGCCCCTTATGTCCGATTCTTCGGAGAAGATATGCACGGTATAGCGGCGTGCCGCTCGCTCCCGGGAAATCCGGATACCCCAAGTATGGCCGTTTCGGCGTGCGAAAAAAATGTGATTCCCCGCACCTACATGGATCAGATCGAAAACGGCGATTCCATGCCGGCGAAGATCGTCGATAAATTCTTTCAACATGATTCATTCGGTTTTATGGGGACGGCCTGCGGGCCGTCCCCGATCAGAATTTAGGCGGCTTTCTTTGTCGTTTTCTTGGTGCTCTTACCCGTTTTGCCCTCTTTCTTGGCGGCTTTGGTCTTGGCTTTCTCCTGTGCCTCGGCAACGGCAATACGCTCGTCGAGACGGTCGTTGCGCTTCGTGTATTCCTCGTCGAACTGCGCTTTCACAACCTCGTATTTCTCTTTGTGGTGCAAGGCTGCAAATTCCATCAGCAGTTGCTTCCCCGTTTTGTCGAAACCGATGTCGGATGTAAGACTTTTTACCAAGAAATCGCGGGTGATGAGATCGCGTTGTTCGTCGGTCAGCGCATTGACGACAGCGATTTTCTGTTCGGATGTCAAATAATACGCTTCGGGAAATCCCACGGCGGCGAGGTGCTCGCGCCGCAGGCTTCCGAGCATGATGTAATAGAGAATGTTGTCTTCCAGCTGGGTAAACGGCGTCGGAGCGATCTCCTCGTCGCGGACGATCTGCCGGACGGCTTCGACGGTTTTTTCGTGTGCGAGTTCCGTGTTGCGGATTTTCTTCTCCTCAAGGCGGGCAATCAGTTCCCCGGTCGATTCCCTGCCTTTGGCGGCTTGGTTCACATAGACCAGCCGGGCGTCGTCACGCGAGGTCTTGACGAAGATACGGATCGCCCCGGCGTCGTGCTTGGCCAGCAGGTCGGCGGTCTTTTCCTCGGCAGCCTTTTTCTGCTGTTCATAGATTTGCATTGCCGCGGTATAATCGGCATCGGCGGCATAATCCGCCGGACATGGTTCCGCGGGTATAGCGGGCATTTCCTGCACCTGCCCGTATTCGAACGCCTTGCATTCGACCCCGTTTTCGGTCATATGCTCTACGGCCTTATCATGGTCGTCGCATCCGTAACGGTCTTTGCAAAGGATGAATTTCGGGTTTTGCGCAAGCAGTTCTCCGCTTTTTCGCTCGATGAATTCGCGGTTTTTGGCCTCGAGACATTCCCGATTCGTACACCGTCCGCTTCCCGTGGCGAACATATCGTAGGTATTTGCGTTGTACTTGCATGCGGCACACGCCGTTCGGTCGAAGCGATACCGGGCCAGATCGTTCGTATAATGGGCGTCCACCATCCGCTTGAACTCCTTTACGGAGTATTTCCGCCACCCCTCCTCGTCTTTGAGGCGGTCTTTGCAGATCGTCTTTTGCAAGTCTTTCCCGTATCGTGCCAACTCCATAGCGAGACCCAGCGTAATGGAGTTCCCGCGCAGGAGTTTTTTTGCATCGGGGATCAGTTCGTTGAGTTTCATCCGGTAGTAGATATACTGCTCGCTCTTGCCGAAGCGTGCGGCCACGGCGGCGGCATCCCCGCCGAGGGTCTGCATGGCGGCTTTGTAGGCTTCGGCCTCGTCGAGCGGCGGCATCTCCTCGCGCTGAATGTTCTCCGAGAGCGCGAGGTCGAAGATCGCCCGTTCGTCGGCGGGCGCGGCATCGACGATGGCTTCGATTTCGGTCTGGCCGAGCAGTTGCACGGCGCGGTAGCGGCGTTCTCCGCAGACGATGATATAACCGCCTTGTTCTGCGGCTCGCACCCGGATGGGCTGAATAAGGCCGTGTGTGGCAATGGAAGCGGCCAGTTCCGCGAGGGCATTCTCGTCGTAACTCCGCCGCGGATTGTTGGGGTTGGGATGGATTTTGTCAATGGAGAGCAGAACGGTCGATTTCGTGCTCTGAGCGGCGATTGCGGTCGTGGTGTTGGTTTCGTTCGTTTTCATGGTGTGATGATTTTAAGATTATTTTGAAAGGTATTTGATCAGTTGCTTGTGGCGGTCGTACGGTATTTTGAACAGCAGGTAGGTAATGCCTATGCCGTTACGCGATGCGTTGTGAAGGAGTTGCCGCAGATCGGGGTCTTCCCCGGCCATGACGCCGAACACCTCCGGCATGTATTTTTCCGGCAACTGCGTGCGCATCATGTAGTCGAAATCCGCCGTGCGCTGTATGATTTCTTCGTATGATTTCATAATAAAGTCGTTAAGAATGAGAGAATCGAATCGCCGGACATGGCATGCGCGTTGTCCCAATTCCGCCATTGTTGTCCGTCCTTGTTCTGTAACGAGAGGTTGAAAAGAGGGGCTTTCCCCTGCGACCACTTGCCGGAATAAATCCGGATGCTGAAAGTGTGTACATGGCCGCTGAAATCGAAAAAGGCGGTGTATTTTTCTTTGCCGTTGATCTCCAGCAGGAGCGCGGCGATAGCTGTTATCTGTTCGTTCATGGTTTCGGGTGTTGTGGGGCGGACGGATGCCCGCCCCGGGTTGAATGTTATTTGAGATAGGCGGCCAATGCGCTGCGCACCTCTTGTTCTCGGCGTTTGGAGAAAATCCACCCGGCGCACCGGGTGCCGTCGTGTGTAAGGTAGGCGCGGAACAGCCCGTTCAGATCGCGGAGCGTGCCGCGCAGGGGTTTCGTGTCGCCGAATACGGCGATCGACTTCGCGGAGTATTCCACGATCTCGACACGTGCGTCGGCCACGGTTTCGGGGGCGGCGGTCTGCACGGGTGCAGGGTTCTCGATACATACGTTCTCGGGATTTCCGGCCACGACGGCGAAACGCTTTATAACGCCCTCTTTGTCGCGGCACGATTCCTTGCTGACCTGCCAGCCCGAATAACGGTGCGTGCCGAGGTAATAGCCGTGCCCCATGCTGTACTTTTCACGGTGTTCGTACTCGGCATTACGCTCGGCTAGGTGTGCCGTGCCCTCGAACCGTGCCGCGGCCTTGCGCATTTCGGGGAACAGATCGCGCGTGTGGGTCGAGAATCCGAGGATCACTGTGCGCACGATACGCGAGCCGAAATAGTCCGTATAGGGGTCGCATTCGCTTTCATGCTGTTCGCCGATGATGACGGCCACGGCATCGTCGGGAACGATCTGCCGCAGACGCTCCGCGCCGATGGTGCGTAACCGTTCCGAGTCTTCCGCCGCCGCACGTCGGACGGCTTCCTGCTCGGCTTTGAGGGCGTCGGCACGGGTGCGGAGCGCCGCAACCTCGGCGGCATCCATAAATTCGGGGTGCTCGTCGTCGTAATAGTGCCCGATACCGAATTTGTCCCGCAAGGGGCGGATCAGATCTGCGGAGTGCTCCTCGGCGGTTTCGAGGTCGATCAATCGGTAATTATAACCGGATTGTGTGTGTTCGATTCCGGCCACGACCATGCGGCAATACTTGCTGTAAGGGCCGTCGAAAATGACGATTTGATTCTCCCGCACGCTCTGTACGTCGGTGTCGTAACTCTTTCCTGCGAATAACAATGTGACTTTTCCCATAGTTGTAAGGTGTTGAATATTAGTAAAACAGCCGCAGGAGAAACCGCACGAAGACAACCACGGGGGAAAGAACGAGACGCACGATGTCCCGACACCGCTGCAAGAGCCATAACGAGAGGCAGAAACCCCAAAAACCGCCCGCACCGAAATAGATGCCCGCGAGAAATTTGAACGCCGCAAACGCGCCGAAAAGCGCAGCCGCGAAACTTGCCGCAGACCTCCAAAACCCGCAGATGCCGGTGGGAGCGGTGCCGCTCCGTTTCAAAATTTCCCGTATGTCTTTGTGCGGTTTCATAACTACGACCTTTTTTTTATGCCGTATGGGCCGCGTTTGCCTTGCTTCCGTTTCTGTGGGCTATATTTCAGAGGGGCGGAATACAAACAAGATTTCAGGACAAATAAATCAGCCGCAACTTATATATTGCGGCTGATTTATTTGTCTGAACCCGAAGGGCCCCGATCTTGGTTGTTTTCCGACCCCCTGCCATAGCTTCGCCCACGGAAACGGAAGCAAGGCAAATGCGGTGCATAACGTGCTAAACGGGGAGTAGGTAGTCTCGGAAACAGCACAAAGACATACGTGGAATTTTCAAATCATTTATAAATAATTGATAGCCATTTTATCAAGCCTCAAATTGAATCAGGATTTGCGAATGTCGAAATATTTTCTCTAACTTTGTATTATAAAGAAAAAGGCCGCGTGGGTTCAAATCAAACTGACATACGATTTTTGGGCGACGACTTCAACCGTTATTACCAAAGGTGTGTCTTGTTTGCGAAATCTTATACTTATGATTCTGCCCAGGCTGAATGTATGGCCGCTGAAGCCATGGCTGTTCTGTGGGAAAAGATGGCTGCCGGTGCACAGGTCGAGTTCGTGCTTCCGTTTTTGTTTTCGGTCATCCGCAACAAAGCGCTTCACTATTTGAGGCGCGAGAGCCTGAAATATCAGATACACGGAAGCGTCGGATCGGATGCTTCCCGGGAAATACAGTTCCGAATCAATACGCTCGAAGCATGCGACCCGCATGCGCTTTATGCCGAGGATGTGCAAACCATTCTGCACAAATCGCTGGATGCGCTGGGAAGGCAGACCCGCCGCGTTTTCATGCTCAGCCGGTTCGAGGGAATGTCTAACCGGCAGATAGCTCAGGAACTCGGCATCAGCGAAAAGAGCGTGGAGTACCATGTTACCAAGGCGCTGAAACAACTTCGCACCGACCTGAAGGACTACCTGCCGCTCATCTATCTTTTTCTGGGGATTTAACCACCCTTCAATACATTCGTTTTTTGCGGGTTAACGTGTCTGCGGTGCATTTGCCGCAGTTGTCGCCCGGCTTTTTATTTCAGCAATCGGCCGAAAAATATTATTTTTCGTTTAGGGTTTCCCGATTCTCGGGGAACTAATATATACATGCGCATATTTCATTTTTATGAAAAAGAATTTTAATCTGATCGGAAAATATCTGCGGGGAGATGCCTCCTTGGAGGAACGTATCCAAGTGATGAAATGGGCTGAAGGGAATGATACGCAGCGCGATGAATTCAATGCATTGCGGCGGATCTACGATGCCACACTACTCATGGATGATGACATTGCAATGTCGAAGCGCCGGACAGGACTCCGCCGTTACTGGAAGTGGCTCGCAGCAGCGGCAGTCATTGCTTTCGTTGCGGGCATCTCTTATCTCCCGGAAAATTTCAGGGATGATCCGACGCCGCACTTGCAGTTCCGATCGCTCTCCGCGCCGATCGGTCAGCAAACCAAAACGGTGCTTTCCGACGGTACGGTCGTATGGCTCAACTCCGGATCGGAACTGGAAATTTGCGAGCAGGCCGAGGGCGAACGCCGGGTGAAACTCTGTGGCGAGGCATATCTGGATGTTGCGCGCGACATCGACCGTCCCTTTATCGTGGAGACATCGCACATGGAGGTCCGGGTTTTGGGTACCCGATTCAACGTCAATGCCTACGATGAAAAACAGTCTGTCGTGCTGGTGTCGGGTTCGGTGGATGTCACCGCTCTCGAACAGGGAGAGAGCAGCCGCATTCGCCCCGAAGAGATGTTCACCTACGACGCCCGCACCGGGGAGCGGCAGATACGCTTGGTGGATACCGATAATTTCGTTTCCTGGACCGAAGGCTTCCTCCAGTTCAAAAGCGCGCCTCTGGAACAGGTGTTTATGCAGTTGCAGCATTTTTACGGAGTTCGGATCAATTGCGATTCGCACCTGACGGAAGAGATTATGATCAGCGGCAAACTGGAACTCAGAACCGGATTCGAAAGCGCGCTGAACCATCTCAAACTGTTGGCTCCCATTTCCTATACGCGCTCCGGCGAACGGGAATTCGACATCACGATTCGACAATGATACATGCGCATGATATTTACCGACTTAAATTACTGCCTATGACGATACGAAAACCATCCTGAACTATGCGCGAGAACCGTTCCGTTCTTTGCGAATTCCGATAGTGTTATATCTGAAAATCAAACCTGTATGAATCAAAATCTACGAACCCATGTTCTGAAAAAGGGATGTTTGCTTTGCCTGTCCTTCTGTTTGTGGGCAGGCGGCGCTCTTCTGGCTCAGAATACGAGTATCTCCCTGCGTGTGAAAGACAAACCGCTGAAAGAGGTGCTCAACCAAATCGAAACGGACGAAGGTTATATTTTTCTGTACAAGGACAAGACGATGGATCTTGAACGGAAAATAAGCCTCGATGTCCGTAACGCCTCGCTGGAAACAATACTTCGTCGAATCCTGGATGAGAAGACCGAATTCGGGATTTCCGAACGGCAGGTCGTCTTGTATACGCGGAAAGAGGCAGCGAAGACGCCTCCGGCCGATACGCCTTCCCGTAAGATTACCGTTCGGGGAACGGTCAGGGATGCCGGCGGCAATGTATTGATCGGTGTCTCCGTCGTCGAGAAGGGAACGACGAACGGAACTGCCACCGATGCCAACGGTCTCTACTCCATCGACGTAAAAAGCGCCGAAGCTATTCTGACCTTCTCTTATCTGTCTTATAAGACAGTTGAGTCTGCCGTTTCGACCCGTACGCAGCTCGATGTTACGCTGGAAGAGGATGCCGCGCGGCTCGACGATGTGGTTATCATCGGCTACGGCACGCAGACCAAGGCGTCGATTACCGGAGCTTTAGCGACCGTCGATACCAAGGAACTGGTCAAGGCTCCCGTTGCAAGCATTACCAATGTATTGGCCGGTTCGGTTCCCGGCGTGGCGACCGTACAGACCTCCGGACAGCCGGGTAACGACGCCGCAACGATCTATATCCGCGGTGTTGGTTCGTTGAACAGCAATTATGCGGCTCCTCTGGTGCTGGTCGACGGCGTGGAACGCGAATTTTCGCAGATCGACCCGAATGAAATAGAGAATTTCTCGATTCTGAAAGACGCTGCCTCGACAGCGGTTTTCGGTGTTCGTGGTGCCAACGGCGTTATTCTCATCACGACCAAACGCGGACAGGAAGGTCGCCCCTCAATCTCCGTCAGTTCGATTACAGGTGTGCAGCAGCCGCTTTCCTATGTCCAGCAGACTGGCAGCTATGAGTATGCCCGCTTCTGGAATATCAAACAACAGAACGACGGCGTGACTGACAAAACACAGTATTTCAGCCGGGAGGCCATCGAGGCTTATCGTACTGGTTCCGATCCGATTATGTATCCGAACGTCCGGTGGAAGGATAAGATGTTCAACAGTGTTTTTCTGCAAACGAAAAATAATATTAACATTTCGGGTGGCGGTCAGAATGTGCGTTATTTTGTTTCGCTCGGTTATCTCTATCAGAACGGCGTGTTGAAACAGACGAAATACCTCGATTACGACAATAATTACAGCTACAACCGCTATAATTATCGGGCGAACGTGGATTTCGATCTGACGCGGACGACTGCCCTGAAAATCGGCATCGGCGGCAATGTGGGCAAGAGTCAGAATCCGCTGACGGTCGCTGATGGCAACGAATGGGTCTATGCAACGATTTGGGCCGTGCCGATGTCCAGTCCGGGCTTTGTCAACGGTAAAAGAACGTTGATTCCGGCCGGGTTCATTCCGTCTACGATCGAACTGCGCGACGGATACAGCACTTTTTTCGGCTACGGGTATGAGCAGGTCTACCGTACTACGCTTAATTGTGATGCGGAGATCGTACAAAATTTTGATTTTCTGACAAAAGGCCTGTCGGTTTCGATCAAAGGCGCTTACGACAATCGTTTTAATCTAACGAAAAGCCGTACTGCCAATGGATGGCGGCAGGAATATCAGAGGGCTTATTATAAATCGTATCTTGAAGATCCGACCAAACCACAGACTGATCCGGATTACGATAAGACCATCGTTTACATTCCGGCCTCGGAGGCTGCACCCGATTATAGCAAAGATCAACCGCTGAATTATTCGGAAAACGATTATGGGCGTGATCGGAACTGGTATATCGAAGCCAAAATCAATTATTCGCGTTCGTTCGGTGCGAGCGGCGACCACAAGGTATCGGCCATGTTTCTCTACAATCAGTCGCGTGACTACTATCCTGTGGCGGGCGGCGGTACGTTTCAGTATATCCCGCGCAGTTATGTGGGGTATGTCGGCCGGGTGACCTACGGCTATCGGAACAAATACCTCGTCGATGTGAATATCGGGTACAACGGATCGGAGAATTTCGCGCCCGGGAAAACACGTTACGGAGCTTTTCCGTCGGCATCAGTAGGCTGGGTTTTGAGCGAAGAGGGATTTATGCGTCATCAAAATGCGATCAGCTATCTCAAATTCCGTGCATCCTGGGGACGTGTAGGTAACGATCAGAGTGGGTCGCGTTTTATGTATATGCCGAGCGTTTGGTCACAAAACGGCTCTTATAGCTTTGGTATTAACAACCCGAACAGTTTGGAAGCTTACGGGGAAGGTACGTTGGGCAATACCGATGTAACATGGGAAACGGCCGACAAGCAGAACTACGGTATCGACGCAAACTTCTTCTCGGATCGGCTTTCCCTGAATTTCGATTATTTCTTTGAACACCGTACGGGCATTCTCCTGTCGCCTAACTCGACCCCTGGCATTATTGCGGCGGGCCTGCCCGCGCTGAATATCGGCGAAGTGGACAATCACGGTTACGAAATCGCCTTGGGGTGGAAGGAAACGACACGGCGCGGATTCAACTATTACGTCAATGCCAACGTGTCGTTCGCCCGGAACAAGATTCTGTACATGGACGAGGTGAAGAGCCAGTTCGCCTATCAGCATCAGACCGGCGGTCCGACCGGACGCTATACGGGACTTTACAAATTTGAAAGGCTGTATCAGAATAGCGACTTTACGGTTGATTCCAAAGGAAACATGGTTCTCGATTCTTCCTTGCCACAGCCTTATGTCGCTGTTGCACCCGGCGATGCCATGTATGCCGATCTGAATGGCGACGGGATTGTGGACAGTGACGATACGATGGTGACCGGCTACTCGACCCGACCCGAATACGTTTTCGGTCTGAATGCCGGATTCAATTGGAAAGGGCTTAACTTCTCAATGCAGTGGACGGGAGCGACGCACGTCAACAAGATGATGGAGATCGAGTACCGTATTCCCTATACGAATGCGGGTGGCCGCGGGTTACTCCAATATTTTTATGATGATTGCTGGACACCCGAGCATCAGACCGGAACGTTACCGCGTGCTGCTGAAAAATCGGAGGTTTGGAATTCTTCCGCTTCTACGCTTTGGCTACGCAATGCCCGCTATCTGCGTCTGAAAACATTGTCGGTCGGTTATACGTTCTCGAACAGCAAACGCCTCGCTTCGGTAGGAATCAAAAAACTGGGCATTTCGTTGACTGGATACAACCTGTTGACATTCACTCCACTTGATTTCATCGATCCGGAATCCCTGACTAACAATAATGGAGCTTATCCGCTGGTCAAAGTGTATAGTGTCGGTCTGAATGTCACCTTTTAAATCTTTCTGATTATGAAACAAATCCACATATGGGCAGCGGTAGTCTGCCTGTTGTTAGCGTCGTGTTCGGATATCCGTTTCGGAGATGATTTTCTCGGCGACCATCCCGAAAGTTCGGGAGCTACACTCGACGAAATGTTCAGTTCGGCGGTCAATGCAGACCGAGTCCTGACCAAAGCGTATACTTATTTGCCTTATGGTTTGCCGACAGGAGATCGTCCTTATGACAAATTAGGGGTGAATATTCTTGAAGCTATTACGGATCTTCATTACAGTTTTCGCAACAATATGAGTGATGGTCCGGTCAACCTTTATTATAACGGTGCGTTGAGTTCCAATATCGGCACGAGCGATCTTCAAGGACGCGAAGCCTATCGCTTCGGTACGGAACCGGAATACAACGCGATCCGTTATGCATGGATCTATATCGAGAATGCGGACCGGATTCCGGATATTACCTCCTCGGCCCGCAGGGAACGCGTGGCCGAGGCGAAGATGATCATTGCGCTTGCTTATGCCGAAATGTTGCGTTATATGGGCGGCGTGCCATTGTTAAAACATTCGGTTGCGGCCAATGAAGAGATGCATTATCCGCGCAATACTTTCGCAGAAACGGTTGATTATATCGTGCAGCTGCTCGATGAGGCGGCTCCAGCTTTGGAGTGGAAAGCATCTGATACGGATGCAGGCCGTATGACGAAGGCCGGGGCTATGGCTCTCAAGTTAAGGGTATTGTTGTTCGCCGCGTCCCCGACTTTCAATTCGGCGACGCCGTACCATGCCAAAGCCGATGCATATTCCTGTTACGGGAATTACGATCGGGAACGTTGGGGCAAGGCGGTTGAAGCGGGCAAGGCTTTTTTCGACGAGTTGGATAAAAACAGGCAATATGAATTGGTCCGACCCGTAACGGAGAAGCCTGAAGATCGTCGACAAGCATACCGATCCGGATATTTCGAACGCAGCAGTCCGGAAATTCTTATTTCGACCCGTCGGGGATATGACAATTCGATTCATGCGGATTTTTATAAAGAGCGCGTACGCTCCGGCCCGACGCTCAATTACGTCAATATGTTCCCTTGGGCCGACGGCGCGGAGTTCCCGGAAGATTTCGACTGGGAGCGTCCTTCGAAACAACCGTTTTTCGCATTGGACGGCACACCTACGAGAGACCCGCGTCTTTATGAAACCTGCGTCGTGCCGGGTGACACCTATTACGACGGGACATTGGCTCCTTTGTATACCAACCATTTGAATTATGTCAGCCCCAGCAGCGGATTCTTTCAGATGAAATTCATTTTGAGAGATTTCAATGACCGCAACGGTCAACCGGCACATTGGCCTTATTTGCGTCTGTCGGAAGTATTGTTGAGCTATGCCGAAGCGATCAACGAGTATGTCGGCATGCCCAATACGATGGCCTATGATTGTGTCAATGAAGTTCGAGAACGTGTCGGATTGTCTGCGCTCCATGAGAAAATGGGGAAGGACGAGTTCCGGGAGGCCGTGCTGCGCGAACGGGCGCTCGAATTCGGGTTCGAGGAGGTTCGCTGGTTCGATCTCATCCGCTGGGGCCGCGAAGCGGATTTCCGTAAACAGCTCTATGGGCTGACATCGACCGGAAACAATTCTCAAAACCCTACGGCTTTCTCTTTCAAACCCTTTGTGTTGGATGACCGGACATGGAGAAACACCTGGGATACCAAATGGTATCTGGCACCTGTCCCTCTTACGGAGATAAACAAGGGATATGGCATGACCCAGAATCCGGGCTGGTAGCATGTGGGGTCTCTAAATAATTACAGAATATGAAAAATACCATTATAATATTGCTGTTTGCGGGGTGTCTGTTATCTGCCTCCGCCCGGCAGAACGAAGGTTTTCCGGTCGCAGGTGCTCCCGATACCATAAGTCTCGGCTACGGGATCGGTGTCGACCGGGATCGGAGCGCCTGGACACAGGCGGGAGTGGGCCGCGAAGTGCTGGACAATGCGCCGCAGATTGATGCGGCCAAAGCCCTTTACGGACGAATCGCCGGACTGAATGTTTATCAGGGAGTCGGCACGACGGCCGATAACATCGCTTCGCTGTCGATTCACGGACAGGCTCCGCTGGTACTTGTCGATGGTTTCCCGCGGGATCTTAAGAATCTTACGGTACAGGAGATCGAATCGGTCGTCGTGCTGAAGGACGCCGCAGCGGTTGCACTCTACGGTGTGCGCGGTGCGAACGGGGTCGTGATGGTCTCCACGCGGCGGGGAACGCCCGGCAAGCTGAAAGTGGGTGTCGGCTATCAGTACGGCGTCAGCACGCAATTTCGCGCACCGGAATTTGCCGATGCCTTTACCTATGCCCGTTCGCTCAACGAGGCGCTTACGAATGACGGCCTTTCGCTTCGTTACAATGCCCACGAACTGAATGCGTTCCGCAGCGGAAAATATCCGTCGTATTATCCGAATGTTGATTGGTGGAATGAAGTCTACAACACCACAGCGTCGAATCATCGCCTCAATCTTACATTCGATGGAGGGTCGCGCAAGTTTCGTTATTATACGGCCGTGGATTATATGCACGACCGGGGCTTTTTTCGCAGCAATGAAAACGAATCCCGGTACAAAACCGATCCGACGGATGTTCGCTTGAACATTCGGGCCAACATCGATGTGGACATAACCCGTTCGACGCGGATGCGGCTGAACGTGATGGGCAAGATCGCTGAGACAAACCGTGCCAATTACGGAGATATTTACAACATCCTTTATAACACGCCTTCGGCTGCTTTTCCCATACGATACGATGACGACGGCCTTTACGGCGGTACGAGTATTTACGGGGCCAATAATCCGGTAGCTTTGTTGATGGACAGCGGCAATTACCGGCAGACCATCGGAATGCTTTTGGGGGATTTGTCGTTACGACAGAATCTTGATGCGCTGACTCCCGGCCTCTCGGCAGAGGTGTCGGTGGCTTTCGACAATGTCGGCTCCATGTTCGATCAGGCGACGAAGACTTATCGTTATAAGGATGCGCAGGCCTCCGTTTCTACGGACGGAACGCTGATCACCCATCCGGCCGTTTACGGCAAGGATTCGGAAGTTGTCGGCCACAGTCAGAGTTTCTACTCGTTATACATGCGGTCCGATTTGCAGGCTAAAATCGGTTATGACCGTTGTTGGAGCCGACATCATGTGCAGGCGGCCTTGATTTACGACCAGCAGGCCTACACGGCCAACGGTCGGAATAACTCGGTTCGTCGGCAATCGGCTCTCGCCACAGTCGGCTACACGTTCGACAATCGCTATACGGTGAATATCGTCGGCAATTATTCGGGTTCGGCCTATCTGCCCGAGGGCGATGCATTCCACTTTTATCCAGCGGTAAACGCCGCCTGGGTCCTTTCCGAAGAACCCTTCCTGCGAAACGCGAAGCAGCTCGATCTGCTCAAATTATCCGCTTCTTACGGCATTTCGGGGTGGGACGGGAATCTGTCGCACGAACTGTGGCGTCAGTCGTTCGGGAATACGAATGCGCACGGTTACTATTTTTCCAACAACGTCGCGGCCTATTCCGGTTTGGCTGAAGGGAATCTCGCGGCTGAAGGGCTTGTCCCCGAGGAGTCCCGCCGGGTAACCGTGGGGCTCGATCTGCGTTCGTTCGGTAATCGTTTCACGGCTTCCGTCGAGGGATTTTTCGAGCGGCGCAGCCATATCCTGATCTCTTCCGGGGCCACCGTGTCGGGTATCATCGGCATCGGCGTTGGGCTGCAACCGGCCGGCGAGCATGAGTACCGGGGATTCGACGCCTCGATTGCCTGGAACGACCGCCGCAAGGATTTCTCCTACGGAGTTTACGCCAACGCCTCCTATCTGGACAGCGAGGTGATCGCTGACGGTCAGGAGTATCAGCCCTATGATTATCTCTACCACCGGGGCAACCGGGTGGGACAAAGTTACGGACTGGAGGTCGTCGGCATTTTCCAGAGCCAGATGGAGATCAACGAAAGTCCCGTACAGACGTTCTCGACGGTGCGTCCCGGCGATTTCAAATACCGCGACCAGAACGGCGACAACCGGATCGACGATCTGGATATGGTCCGGATGCACGGATCGAGTGTTCCCCGTTTCTATTTCGGCTTCGGGTTCCATGTCGGTTACAAAGGGATCGAACTGTCTGCCGATTTTCAGGGCATGACGGGGCGCACGGTCAATCTGCTCGACTGCCCGCTCTACAAACCGCTGATCGGCAACGGCAACATTTCGCAAACGCTGCTCGATCACGAGATCCCGTGGTCAGCCGAACGCGCTTCGGAGGCGACCATGCCGCGACTGACAACCCTGTCGAATGCGAACAACTACCGGAACAATTCGTATTGGTATCGGGACGGTTCCTTCATCAAACTGCGTAACCTGACCGTTGCCTATACGCTGCCCAAACGGATTCTTCGCTTCGCGGATATGAAGATTTATCTGCAAGGTACGAACCTCTTCAGTCTGGACAATCTGAAAACCGTTGATCCCGAACAGTTGGGGGCTGCGTATCCTTCGGTGCGGTCGTACTGGGCAGGCGTGAAGTTCAATTTTTAACCGGTATACAGGATGAAAACATATCGAATCATAACGACCTTGTTGAGTGCTGCCGTTTTCGTTTCGTGCAATTACCTCGACTTCGACGAAACGAACGGACTCAATACGCACGACAATATCTATAAGTATTTCGACAATACTAAGCAAATGCTCACCAACGTCTATTCGTACATCCCTCAGGATTTCGGGGCGGTCGAAGAGGCGATGCGCGACTGCGCCTCGGACGATGCCGAATTCGGCAATACCGGAGGCGGAGTGCAGGATTTCAACAATGGCAACTGGTCGGCGCTCAAAACGCACGATACCGCTTGGTCGCTCTATAACGGCATCCGTGCGGCGAACGAATTCATCGCTTCGATCGCCGATGTGGACTTTTCCCGTTTCGAGTACGGACCGAGTTATCCGAACTGGGAACGGCAGCTCCGCTATTTCCCCTACGAGGCTCGGATGCTGCGGGCGTTCTATTTCTTCGAACTGGCCCGGCGTTACGGCGACATCGCCATGCCGACCCGGATGCTGACCATCGAGGAGGCCAATACGATCGGCAAGACGTCGTTCGACGAAGCGATCGGGTTCATCGTCGCCGAATGCGATGCGTGCGCCGCCGACGGCAACCTGCCCGATACGTATGTCGGTGAGCCGGGCAACGAGACGGGACGTATCACTCGGGGCTTTGCACTCGCACTCAAATCCAAGGCGCTGTTATATGCGGCGAGCGAGCTGCACAATCCTTCGATGGATGTCGAGCGTTGGAAACGTTCGGCGAAGGCAGCGCTGGATCTGATCGAGACGGGTCTCTATTCACTCGATCCGGCGGATAAAAGCAATAACATCACTTCGCCGGAGGTCGTCCTGCTGCGTATGAACAGCGATGACAACACGTTCGAACTTCGCAACTTCCCGATCCGCTTTACCGAAGGCCGCCGAACGACTGCCGCCACGGGGACTTTCCCGACGCAGGAATTGGTCGATGCCTTCCAGACGAAGAACGGCTATCCGGTGACTTTGGGCGTGAACGGCTGGCAGTGCGACGACCCGCAGTTCAATGCTCAAACTCCGTATGCAAATCGGGATCTTCGTTTCGCCCGGACCATTCTCGCAAACGGCAGTCAGTTCAAGGGCTCGATGATCGAAACTTATGTCGGCGGCAGTGATTATGCGTCGATTGCCGAGGGTGGTTCGCCCACGGGGTATTTTCTGCGCAAATATATTCAGGAATCCACGGATCTCAATCCCAACACGCCGGTTTCCAACAAACACCATTGGATCGTTTACCGTTATGCCGAGACGCTGCTGACCTATGCCGAGTCGATGGTCGAGGCATTCGGTGACCCGGACTACACGGATGAAACCTATCCGTATTCGGCCCGGTGGGCGATCAATCAGGTGCGTGCCAATGTCGGAATGCCCGATATTACCGTCACCGGCAAGACCGACTTCATTGCCGCGCTCCGCAACGAGTGGCGCGTGGAGTTCGCTTTCGAGGATCACCGGTTCTGGGACGTTCGCCGTTGGAAGATCGGCGACGCGACCCAGCGCCGCATCCACGGCGTGGAGATTACCCGCACGGGGAGCGAGTATACGTTCCGTCGGAAAGTCTGCGAACAACGGACATGGGCCGACCGGATGTATCTCTATCCGATCCCCCAGTCGGAACTCTACAAAAATCCGAATCTCGCTCCGCAAAATACGGGCTGGTAACGGACCCCAAGCAAAACAGTACGAAAAAAATCAAACAACCTATTACGATTATGAAAATTCGAAAATTCATGCAGTCATTCCGGTTAATGACCGTTATCGCAGCTGCGGCAGGGTTCGTCGCCTGCCAGGAAAATACGGTGGATACGCAGGGCGAAATCCTGCCGAAACTCGCTACGGACGCCCAAAATACGTATGTCGCTGATCCGACATTGCCCGAGAACATTACTTTCAATGTCAGTTCCAATACTCCATGGCGAATTACGGTTGATTGCGGCGAGGGTTTCGCCGAGCGTCCGTGGTGTTCGGTTTCGCCTTCGTTGAGTGCTGTAAGTTCGCTGGTCGAGGTGGTTACGATCAAAATGAAAGACAATCCGACTTATGAGAGCCGAACGGCTGTTATTACGATCGAGGCAGACGGAATTGCCGAGCCGACGGTTATTACGGTCAGACAGACCGGTCAGGGCAATCTGACGCTTTCGGAGCTGCAACCCCGGGAGGAAATTTCAAAAGATGGCGGTTCTGCATCCTTTACCGTGGTTTCCAACCGCGACTGGACAGCCGAGTCGGACCAGAAATGGCTGACGCTGGACAAGTCATCCGGTACTGCGTCGGACGACCCCATAACGGTAACTGTAACGGCTTCTGTCAGCGACGGTTTGCGTCGTACTGCGGTGGTGACGGTGAGAACCGATCTCGAAACCGAAACTATCGAAGTCGTACAAGAGGGATGGAGAATGGAGTTTCGCCCGTTGGAAAACCCCGAAACGGAGCTGTTTTTCGGATATGCGGGTGACACGAAAACCTACTATGTAGACGCCAATGTCGAGTGGACCGTATCTTCGGAGAATGCATATGCCGAGGTTGAGAAAATCGACGGGGAGTCGTTCTCGGTGAAACTTCCTTTTGCCCGGGCTTTTGCGGATGAGGAAATCGCGATTGTGCTGAAGGCGGCGGCTGAAAATTCGCCGCTTGAGACACAGACCATGACCGTTACGCAGGAGACGGCCGTTACCCCTGAAAGCGGGCAATTGGACGGCAATACGCTGACCGCAACCGCTGGCAATGCGCGTGTCAAGAGCAAAGGCGAGTACAAGTACGGTGAGTTTATCTGGAAATTCTCCGAAGTAAATCTCGAATCGGGTTATTTCTCGATCAACAATTGGGCCGGTAATGTGTATCTGATGCTGCGTTTCGGCAACAACGATCATCAGCTGTCGGCAGGAGGTGAGCTTACGGTTAACGGACAAAAGGTTTGCTTCGGTTTTGACAACGGTTGGGGCGGACTTTGGAATGACACCAAGCAGTTTACCGACGGCTCGTATCCCACGGATGTCGCGGAGCTCCGGTCGCTCCGTTTGCGGATCGAACCGACCGAAAGAAGCGGCACCCAGCAGAACAAGACCCTTTCGAGAAAGGTCTGGATCAATGACGTGCTGGTACTCGACAACAGTACCAATGTCGGCGATGTATGGCAAGAAGGCAGCACGCAAGCCGGATTCAATTATCTTTTCGGCATCGAGTCCGGCACCGGTACGATGACGATCGAATCGTTCGAGTATAAGCCTCTCTAAAATATATCTGGCATGAAACTCCTATTTCGAAAATCTTACGGTCGGAGCGTCTTCGCGGCGCTTCCGGCCTTGCTGACAATGCTGTTCGCGGTGGCATGTCAGGACGACGAACCACAGAAATGGGTCGATTTGCGCTATAAGACGGAGGATGCTTACATCCTTGAAGCGACCGCACCCAGTCCGATCCGATTGCAGGTGAAATCGACCGATCCGTGGAGAGTCTATGGACTGCACGACGATTGGTGTACGATTACTCCCGCCGAAGGAACATCCGGTGAAATTTTCGATGTCGAAGTCCGCTATTCGGACAATTCGGCCCTCGACGACCGGATCGATACGCTGATTATCCGAAGCGATTATTGGATCGGTAAATGGATTCAGGTCCGACAGAAAGGAATCGCTTATCTCGATCTGGAAGATGCCGATAACGTCGAATTGCTTCAGACCGGCAGTTCGGGTAGTTTTAAGATCCGGTCGAATCAGGATTGGAGCGTGCGTCTTGGCGAGAATGCCTCGTGGCTGAATGTTTCGTCGGATTTGGCTGGCTCAGGCGATGGTGAGATCGCCTTCTCTGCCGGTGAAAATAAGGGCGAACGGCGGTACGCTGATCTTGTGATTTGCGACCGCCACGGCGAAACGGTACATGTGGTAACCGTAGCACAAGTCGGCGTACAACTTGATCCGGCGGAAACATTAATTAAAACCGATTATACGGCGAAAACATATAGTCTTGATGTTGTTTCCAATGCTTCATGGACTGTTTCACGTGAAGACGAACAGCAGGAGTGGTTCTCGTTTGAGAAAACCTCGTTCGAAGGCTCGGATAAACTGGTTATTACGATCGGTGAAAATCCGAACACCTCGATCCGCAATGCGACGATTATCCTCCGGACAATCAAGGCGGAAGGCGTAACGCAGGTCGAAAAGCGCATTGTTCTCCGCCAGGCGAACGATCCCGTTCCGGAACATTACGAGTTCAACAGCGGGGAACAGACCAAATGGTCGGTGAATCAGGGAACTGCTTCATTTGCCGACGGCGACGTTACTTTCTCGCCGGGTCGATTGCTGCGCTATGAGTTCCGTACGGGAAATTACAAGATTCGTATCAAGAAATGGGATGCGACGGCAGTGTCGACGCTTTATTTCTGCAACGGCGATTTTGAAATCCGCTGGCATCTGAATGCCGGAAAGAAAACAACGGATATATCGGTGCGTAACGCCAATAGTACAGCCGTGCATAAAAATATTGCATTCGACCCTTCCACGCCTCATGAAATCGGATTGCGGATGTCGGAAACTGTTGACGGATACACGCGTTACGAATGGCTGCTCGACGGAGTGGCGTTCAATTCCTATGCCGCCGACGGGTCGGACGGAGGATCGAGCAAGATTAAGTTCGGCAGTAAATATTCCGTATTCCTCGGATGCTCGTCCGGAACGGTGACCTATGATTGGTGGGAGTATGCGATTCCCTATGAGTATTTCGATTGGGATGATTGATGAACCTAAGAATTAGAATGAATATGAAAATAAATGCTTTATTGCTCGGTGCATTGTCTGTTCTGACGGCAGCTTGCTCTTCGGACAGTCCCGGAGAGCCGGCGGATGATGCACTGCTGAAATCGTTTGTTCTGACGATCGGTGAGTTGAATTATCATGCCGACATCGATCCGGACGACCATACGGCTCGTATCGGGGAGATTCAGTACGGCGGACAGATAAGCGGAGTGGATTACCGGCTGGCCGAAGGGGCCACTATCGCACCCGATCCCAAGTCGCTTGTGGGCGAATGGCCCGAAAGTCAGGAGTTCGCTGTCTCCAAAGAGGGGCGTTCCGAGAATTACACCGTATATCTTTCGGCTTATGTCGCCAAATGGCCCGAAGCTGAGAACGAAATTATTTTCTACGATGATTTCGATCAGGCAGACGGGTTGGATTACGATA
>ERZ824978.1334-NODE-1334-length-27452-cov-3.220937_pt1 | contig 27452 bp, 19 predicted proteins | sample MGYA00519860_ERZ824978 | MGnify/ENA primary metagenome ERZ824978 (study PRJEB31778, sample SAMEA3449184) | human gut metagenome | biome: human gut; feature: human-associated habitat; material: faeces | place: United Kingdom | collected 2010/2012 ... | reverse complement strand
AAACACTCCGCTGATTACCTTCAATACCGATTCGCCCGAAACCCGCCGCCGCTTTTTTATCGGCGGAAACGCGCGTCAATCCGGCTTCGTCGGCGCGGAATTGCTCCAAATGATCGTGAACGATAACGCTCCCGTCGCCGTGCTGGGCAATTTCGCACGTGCAATGCCGTTTCTCGAGCGCTTCGGCGGATTTTTCGAATATGTCCATGCGTCTCAAATGCGGGTCGACCGCTGCGTCGAATGCCCCGGCGATCCCGACCGCGCATGCGAAAGCCTGATTGCCGCGCTTGAATCCGACAAAAGCATTCAGGGCGTATTCGCCACCGGCTATTCCTCCACAATCGGCGCAGTGCGCGCGCTGAAGGCGCTGAATCGCCGCGATATTCGTCTGATCGGCTATGACCTGACGAACGAAACCGCCGAAGCGCTGCGCGAGGGCTGGTGCGACCTGCTGCTGGATCAGCATCCGTTCGATCAGGGCTATCAGGCGGCGCGAATGCTCGCCCGAATGCTGATTGAAAACTGGGCGCCCGCGCAGGAAAAGCTGTATTTTGACGCTCAAATCGTCGTCCGCGGCAATATGGAGGGACTTCTCAACCGCCGCGGCAACCCGTTTGTAGGATAAGGAGGGAATGAACCGTGAAACCGTTTATGGATTCCGAATTTCTGCTGACCACCCCCGCGGCGCAGACGCTTTACCACGATTACGCCGAGGAAATGCCGATCATCGATTACCATTGCCATTTAAGCCCCGCGGAAATCGCCGAGGACAGGCGCTTTACTGATCTTTCCGAGGTCTGGCTGGGCGGCGACCATTACAAATGGCGGCTCATGCGCGCATGCGGCGAACCGGAGAAGTTGATCACCGGAAACGGCGACCCATATGAAAAATTTCTCGCATTCGCACGCACGATCGAGCACTGCCCGGGCAATCCGGTCACGCACTGGGCGCATCTCGAGCTGCGCCGGTATTTTGATTGCGATCTGATTCTGAATCCCCAAAACGCCCCCGAAATCTGGGCGCATTGCAATGCCGCACTCGCCCGTTCCCTCTCCGCGCGCGAAATGATCCGCCGCGCAAACGTGACCGACCTGATGACTACCGACGATCCGACGGACGATCTTTCCCATCATGAAAAAATCGCCGCGGATTCAGCGTTCGAAACGAACGTCTATCCCGCCTGGCGGCCCGATCGCGCGCTCGCGATTGAAAAGAGCGATTTTTCCGATTATATCGCACGTCTCGGCAATCCGAATACGTTTTCGGAGCTTTGCGCGCTCCTGAGCGCCCGCATGGACGTTTTTGCCGCCCACGGCTGCCGCGCGTCCGATCACGGCATCTCCGCATTCCCCAAAGCCCGTGCGACGGAGACGGAGCTGAACGCCATTCCCGCCCGCGCGCAGGAAGGGCGCGAAATTTCTCCCGACGAGGCGGACAAATACCGCTTCGCGCTGATGCAATTTCTCGCCCGCGAATACGCCCGCCGCGGCTGGGTAATGGAAATGCATTTCGGCCCCATGCGCAATATCAATCGCGTGATGTTTGCCCGTCTCGGCGCCGATACCGGCTTCGACGCCATCTCGCCGCGCGTCGAGCTTTCGGGGCTTGCGCCGCTTTTAAGCGACCTTGCCGCAGAAAACGCGCTGCCGAAAACCGTTCTATTCTCGCTTTCGCCGAACGACAGCGCGTTCCTGAACGCCCTCGCCGGATGCTTCCAGAAGGAAGGCGTTCGCGGCTGCGTCCAGCAGGGCGCGGCATGGTGGTTCAACGACACGCTTTCCGGAATGCGCGCGCAGCTTTCTTCCATGGCGGACGCGTTCCCGATTGGCAATTTTCTCGGCATGGTCACGGATTCGCGCTCGTTTCTGTCCTATGCGCGGCATGAATACTTCCGCCGCGCGCTATGCGGTCTGTTCGGCGAATGGGCGGAAAACGGCATGATTCCCGATCTGAACGCGCTCGGCAAAACCGTTCAGGATATTTGCTACAACAATGCCCGCGAATTTTTCTCTCTGGGAGGTGCGCAACAATGAAGACGTCCATGCGCTGGTACGGAACCGGCTTCGATACCGTCACCCTTTCGCAGATTCGCCAGGTTCCCGGCGTAACCGGCGTGATCACGACGCTTTACGATTCCCTGCCCGGCGAGGTCTGGCCGCGCGAGCGGATTCAGAGCATGATCGCAGAAGTGGAATGCGCCGGTCTTTGCGTCCACGGCATTGAATCCGTCAACGTTCACGACAGCATCAAAGCCGGCGCGCCCGACCGCGATCAATATATCGACGCTTACATTCAGACCATTCAGAACCTCGGGCAATGCGGCATTCACATGGTCTGCTATAATTTCATGCCCGTGTTCGACTGGACGCGCAGCGACCTCGCCAAGCCCCGTCCGGACGGCTCGACCGTGCTCGCCTATGATCAGGCGAAGATCGATTCGATCGATCCCGAACGCCTGCTCGAATCGGTTCAGGAGAACGCGAACGGCGCGATTCTTCCCGGCTGGGAGCCGGAGCGACTTTCCCGAATCCGCGAGCTGTTCAAGCTGTACGCGAGCGTTTCGGAGGAAGATCTTTTCCAAAACCTCGTCTATTTTCTGAAAGCGATCCTTCCCGCGTGCGAAAAATACGGCGTGTTCATGGCGATTCATCCGGACGATCCTGCCTGGCCGGTGTTCGGGCTTCCACGAATCGTCACGAATCAGGCGCAGATCACCCGCCTGATGCGCGCGGTGGATTCGCCCTACAACGGCGTGACGCTCTGCACAGGCTCGCTTTCCTCCAATCCCGAAAACGATATTCCCGCAATCATCCGTTCGCTCAAGGGGCGAATCCCGTTCGCTCACGTGCGCAATACGCGACAGAACGGCTATCGTTCGTTCGAGGAAGCCGCGCATCTGTCGAGCGACGGCTCGCTGGATATGTATGCAATCATGAAAGCGTTCTATGAAATCGGCTTCGACGGAATCATCCGCCCCGACCACGGCAGAATGGTCTGGGGCGAAAAGGCAATGCCGGGCTACGGGCTTTACGACCGCGCAATGGGCATTTGCTATTTAAGCGGTCTTTGGGAAGCGATCGACAAGCAGGCAAAGGGGGAATGAACCGTGCGTCTGAACTGCAAATCCATCCGGAACGCCGAATGGTGGCGCGCGCGCAATATCGCGATTCCGGAATATGATATTGCCGAAATGCGCAGAAAAACAAAGGAAAAACCAGTCTGGATTCACTTCGGCGCGGGCAATCTCTTCCGCGCATATATCGCCCGCATCGCCGATTCGCTGCTGAACGCCGGGCTCGAATCCCGCGGAATCATCGCCGTGGACACCTCAGACGGCGCGCTCATGCACCGCGTTTACCTGCCGAACGACCTTCTGACGCTTTCGGTCACGCTCCATTCGGACGGTTCCGCCGATCGCGCAGTGCTCGGCAGCGTCGCCGAAATCATCGAAAAGACGGATTTGAATCGCCTTTCCGAAATCTTCTGCGCGCCGTCGCTTCAAATGGCGAGCCTTACGATCACCGAAAAGGGCTATACATCCGAGGGCACGCCGCGCCTGCTCGCGGGTCTTTTATACGAACGCTTCCGCGCCGGCGCGTTCCCGATTGCGCTCGTCAGCATGGACAACTGCTCCCAAAACGGCGAAAAGCTGAAATACGCCGTCCTCGCCGCCGCAAACGACGAGCCCGCGTTCCGCGATTACCTCGAAAGCCGCGTCGCCTTCCCGTGGACGATGATCGATAAGATCACCCCGCGGCCGGACGCGCGCGTGTTTGAATCGCTTGCCGAGCTCGGCATTGAAGGCATGGAAATTCAAAAACGCGAGCGCGGCGCGGCAATCGCCCCATTTGTCAACGCCGAAGCCGCAGAATACCTCGCAATCGAGGATGCCTTTCCGAACGGCAGACCGGCGCTCGAGCGCGCGGGCGCAATGATGGTTTCCCGCGAAACCGTTAATCTCTGCGAGCGCATGAAGGTCACCGCGTGCTTAAATCCGCTGCATACCGCAATGGCAGTGCTCGGCTGCACGCTCGGATACACGCGGATTTCCGATGAAATGCGCGATCCCGACATCATTCACCTGATTCGCCAAATCGGAAAGGAAGGGCTGCGCTTCGTTCAGGATCCCATCGTCTTAAATCCGCAGGCATTCCTGAACGAGCTGATCGACAAACGCCTGCCGAATCCGTATATTCCGGATACGCCGCAGCGCATCGCGTGCGACACCAGCCAGAAGATTCCCATTCGCTACGGCGCAACCATCCGCGCATGGCATGAAAGCGGCGAGGGGGAGGCGCTCACCGGCGTTGCAATCGCCATTGCCGGTTGGCTGAGATACCTTCTTGGGCTGGACGATCGCCTGAATCCTTTTGAAATCAGCCCCGATCCGCGCCTTGCCGAGCTGCAAAGCGCGCTCGCCGGCATTCAAATCGGTAAGCCCGTTCCCGAAGGCGCGCTGAATCCGATTCTCTCCGACCCCGCGCTGTTCCCGATCGATTTAAGCGCTTCTCCGCTCGGCAAAAAGATCGCGCGCATATTTTCCGAAATGTGCGCATCCGCCGGCGCAATCCGCGCAGCCATTCAAACGAATCTGAAGGAGGCTTCATGATGAACGCACTTGAACGCATTCACGCCTGCGGCGTTGTTCCCGTCGTCGTACTCGATCGCGCGGAGGACGCGGTTCCAACCGCCCGTGCGCTGCTGGAGGGGGGCGTCAATGTGATGGAAATCACATTCCGCACCGCCGCCGCGGAGGAATCCATTCGCCGCGTCGCCGAAAGCTGCCCCGAAATGCTCGTCGGCGCGGGCACGGTGATTTCGCCCGAACAGTGTGCGCGCGCAATCGACGCAGGCGCAAAATTCATCGTCTCGCCCGGTTTTGACGATGAGGTCGCCGAAATGTGCATTCAAAGGGCAATCCCGATCACGCCCGGCTGCGTTACGCCCACCGAAATCATGCGCGCGCTCCGCTTTGGCATTCAGGTGATCAAGTTCTTTCCCGCCGGCGTTTACGGCGGTGTGAAAGCGATGAAGGCGCTCGCCGCGCCGTTTGGAAGCGTAAAATTCATCCCGACCGGCGGCGTCGACGCGGGCAATCTCGCCGAATACGTCGATAAACCGTTTGTCTGCGCCGTCGGCGGCAGCTGGCTCTGCCCGAAAAGCGAAATCGCCGCCGGAAATTTTGAAAGGATTGCGCGTCTCTGCCGGGAATCGCAGGAAATCGTCCGCAAATTGCGAATTGAATAAGCGCAAGGAGGGGGGAATATGAACGAAAAACGAACCGAACAACGGAAGATCAACCTCAATTTCCTGATTCTGCTGGCATTCATCGCGGTGCTGGGCACGATTCTGATTCTCTTCGTCCCCGTCACCGGAACCGGCGATCGCGAATTCGTGCCGACCGTGATGATCGCATTCGCCGTCGTCTGCCTGATCGGGCTGCCCATCATCCGCGCCCAGAAGAAAAAGAACACGGAAACGCCCGAACAGCCCGCATCGACGCGCGCGCTCGCCACTGGTGTGCTAGCAACCTACGCTGTCCTGCTCGCGCTTGCAATGATCTATTCCAGATCCAACCACCTCATCGCCAGCGCGTTCCTGCTTTCCGCAGGTATCGTCTTCTTCTGCTTAAGCTTCACGCAAATGATCTATTCCCGCAAAAAGTAAACCAAAAGGAACCGGACGCAAATCCGGTTCCTTTTTAGTCCCGCCGCTTCCCAATGCGATGCTTTATTCTTCAAAGAACTTCGCCTCGATCATTGCGCACAGCGCGTGATACACCGGCAAATGGTATTCCTGCACCTCCGCAGGCGCATTCGCCGGTACGCGAATCGCACAATCGCTGATTGCCGCCAGCTTGCCGCCCTTTTCGCCGGTTAACCCAATCGTTTTCAATCCAAGCGCGTTCGCCGTCGCCACCGCCAGCGCCACGTTCTTTGCGTTGCCGCCGGTGCTGATGCCGATCACCACGTCGCCGGGCTTGCCGTAGCCCACGACCTGCTGCGCCGGCGCGAGCAGCGGATCCAGATCGTTCTGAACCGCCGTCGAAAGCGCCGCATGATCGGTTAAATCAATCGCGGGCAATCCCTGCTGGAACATTTCCGCCGCGCCGGGCAGCAAATCCTCTGTCGCCGCTCGCAGCGCTGCGCGCCTTTTCTCGTCCAGCGGCCGCTTCAGCCAGAAGCCCTTCATCAATTCGCCCACGATGTGCCCGCAGTCCGCGCAGCTGCCGCCGTTGCCGACCAGCATCACCTTGCCGCCCGACGAATAGCATTCCTCCAGCATCCGATACGCCGTCATCACCTGTTCGCGGCAGCATTCAAGCGCCGGATAGCGCTTAAACAATTCCTCAAACCGGCGCTGCACCGCCTGATTGCATGAATCCGATTCCCGCATCGGATCGATATTCAGCTCGTGCAGCGCCACCATGATGCTCGCGTAATCGCCCAGTGCTTCGCCCGTTCCGGCGGGAAGTACGCGCAAATCCTGAAGCGAATACGGAATCGCTTCTTTTTTCAACTCCGCCTCCATGCTCTCCCTGAGCAAATCCTCGCAGCGAACGAATATGCTGCCGATCACAACGCATTCCGGATTGAACGCGTCCACCAGAAGTGCAATCCCGCGCCCCAGCATTCGCCCGACGCCCTCGTAAAACGCCTTCGCCTGCGCGTCGCCCGCGTGCGCGTATTCCGCCATCAGCTTTGCGGAAATGTCATTCAGGGAATGCCCGTCCTGAATCCATTTCGGCGTTTTGCCCTCGGCGATCAGCTTTTCCGTAAGCTCGGCAGCCTGCCGACCGATTCCGCCGCCGCTGGTATAGCCCTCGAACGAGCCCGCCTTGTAAAAGCCGACCGGACCGTCCTCCGTCAGGCGCAGATGCCCGACTTCGCCGCCCATATCGTTATGCCCGCGCAGCAGCTGTCCCTCGGCAATCACGCCCGCGCCCATGCCGGTGCCCATTGTAAGGAAAATCATGTCCCGCGTGCCGCGCCCCGCGCCCAGCTTCCATTCCACCAGCGCGCAGGCGTTCGCATCGTTCTGAATAAAGGTCTGAACGCCGTATTTTTCAAAGAGCATCCTCGGCAGCGGGATATTCCCCCAACCCGGCAGATTCGGCGGGCAAACGATCAATCCCCTTCTCGAATCCAAAGGCCCGCCGCAGCTGATTCCAATCGCGCGCACGCGTGAAAAATCCAGCCCGTTCCGCGCAAGGATATTCTCCATTTCCGCGCAGAGCCGGTCGTACGTCGGCTGAAAGCCGCGCTCCGCATGGGTATCGAATCGAATTTTGTCCAGTATTTCAATGCCCTGATTCAGCCGCGCCAACAGCACCGCGCATTTCGTTCCGCCAATATCAAGTCCAAGCCAGCGATCCTTCACCGCAACTCCTCCAATCAGAATCCCTCGAATTCATCCAGCCCAAGCTTTTTCAGGCGCCTCATGTACCATTCAAAATCATATTTCGGCTTGCCCTGCAAGTAATGGTTCCTTCCCTTTTCGCCGTCCCCGGTTTCCCAGTCGATGGCGTAAAAGTGAATCCCGCCGTCGTCGCGAATCGTTTTCAGCGGAACGGAAACGTCCGCCCCGACCACGCATTCGCCGCCGGCAATCGCCTCTCCCGTGTCCGCGTCCGTCACGCGGAACGAAAGTTTCTTCTCCGCCTGATTGTCGTTTACGGCATACAGCACGAGAGATCCGGACTTATCGTCCATCATCAGGCAAAGCGGCTGCTGGCTGCGGCGAATGAAGAAATACGCGAGCTTCTTCACGAAATAGTAATCCACCACCGCGTCCGAGAACTGCGGCCAGCAATCCATGATGTTCCACCAGATCAGCCCCGTGCGCACGCCCTTATGACTGCGGAAGGATTCAACGAAGTATTTCTTCGCCTCCGCCTGGCAAATCTGGCTCATGCGCGCGTATTCCTCCAGATTTTCGGGCGCTCTGTCAAACACATTCCGAATCTGTCCGGACATCAGCGGAATCCGATACGTATACGGCGAATCCTCCGTCTCCGGCGATGCGCAGTGATATTTCCACATATCGTTGTCCGTCTCCGGCCAGAGCGCGTCCTCGGGAATGAATCTGCGAATGCTTTCGGGCGAATTGCAGCCGTGATAGCCCATTTCGCTGGCGAATGTCGCATTGTGGTCGTGGTAAAAATGCCCCTTGAAATAATCGCGCGGACCCCATAAATGCTGCTCCGGCGTTTCCATCGCATGTCCCGCGGCAAACGATTCCTTCGAAATATACGGAGAGCTCGGCAAATACGGCCGCGACAAATCCTCCGCGCGCAGCACGCCCGCAATCACCTCGCGGGTCAATACATTCTCCGAAGGATCCAGCCGCCCCGCCGCCTCGAAATAATAGGAGCAATCGCATTCGTTATCGCCCGCCCACAGGCAAATGCTCGCATGGCGGCGCAGGCGGCGCACCTGAACCGTCGCCTCCTCGCGCAGCTGATCCTTCATCCGTTCGGTATGCGGGTAAACGCCGCACGCCATCATGAAATCCTGCCAGAGCATAATGCCGTTCGCATTGCACCAGTCATAGAATTCATCGCTTTCATAAACGCCGCCGCCCCATACGCGCATCGCGTTGCAGCCGACGTCCTTCACCAATTCCAGAATCTTCGGAATGCGCGCCGCGTCGTTAGAATGAAATGCGTCCGCCGGCACCCAGTTCGTGCCCTTGACGTATACGCGCCTGCCGTTTACGATAAAGCAGAATTCCGCCTCGGCGTCTCCCGTAATATACTGATCGTATTTCAATTCCACCGTGCGCAGCCCCTGCCTGAAGGAAATCGCATCCACGATCTCGCCATTCTTCAGAAGCGTCGCCGTAATCGCATACTGATTCGCCTCTCCATAGCCGCGCGGCCACCAGAGCGCCGGATTTTCGATCTCAAATTTCATTCGCCCGTGAATATACCACAGCTTCTGCGATACGGAGAACCGGCTTTTCCCGCAAACGCCCTCCAAACGAACTTCATACGGCTTTACCGGCCGGCGACCGATCTCCACATCAAACGTCGCAACGCAAACCGCTTTTCCATCCGCTATTCCGTCCACCCAGAGAAAAATGTCCTCAATTCGCTCCGCTTTTTTCCGGACGACCTTGACCTCCCGCCAGAGTCCCGCAGACACGATTCGCGGGCAGATATCCCAGCCGAACATATGCGTCGCCTTCCGGATCACCAGCGATTCATAATTGTATTTGAGAATCGAATTCTGCGCCGCAATCGGATATTTCCGCGCCTCAAGTACCGCGGGCAGGATATGCACCAGCAGCTCGTTTTCGCCTTTTTTCAGCCCGACCGCCCTGAATTCATGCGGAATGTACATATTCTCCGCGTGTCCGATCATCGCGCCGTTTAAGTAAACGTCCGCCACCGTGTCAATGCCCTCGAACTTAAGAAACGTATTCTCATCGGGCGCGCTGTCAAATTCAAACCGCACGGCATAAAATACATGGCTGTTTTCATAATCGCGCAGCTTCAGATAATTGTCCCCGAAATAGGGATCCTCCAGAAGCCCCGCGCGTAAGTAATCCAACGGCCAGTCGCCCGGCACGCGCGCCGCCACCACAGGAGAATCATATCTCGAAAAATCCGCCGCCGAACGAATCTCACCTGCCAAATCCGCATCGTCCACCAGCATCAGCCGCCATTCGTCCGAAAGCACTTTTTCATAAGCATAACCCATAGCCTCACCTCGGAATTCTTCAAATTCGTCGCATTCATAATAAACGAATTCCAGTGTCCCGTCAAGAGAATATAACAAAAGAAACCGGCTCAGCGTCCGGTTCCTTCTATTCTGTCCAGAATTGCGTCCAGCAGCTCGTCGCCTCGGCGACCTACGGGGTAAATCGGCTTTCCCAGCGCGGCGGAAACCTCCTCAATCGGGCGATCGTCCAGAAATTTATCGCCCTCGTTTCGAAGCATACATTCCGTAATCAGAACGCACTCGCATTCCACGCCCGCCAGCCGACGAATCAGATCGCCGCCCGTCACCAGCCCCGACACCGTGACTGAAGGCCCGAAAAAGCGATTTTCCACCGGAATCACTTCGATCTCCGCGCCCGCAATCGGATGCTCTTCCGTAAGCTTTTTCAGAAAAGCGCCCGCGGAAACGCCGCACGCAATCGCGATCTTCCTCCCCGGCGCGCGCGTCTTCATCGCCGCCGGCAGCGCGTCCCACGCCTCGGCAAATTCCGTTTCGGTCTTTCGCAAAAGACCTACGCCGTCGTCGATCTGCCCGTAATCCTCGTATTCGTCGTCCGCAGGCACTTCCATGCCCGCCTGCAAATAGAATTCGTCCGACGGGAACACGAACCGCGTCCCTCTCTCCGCCAGCAGCCGTTCGCGCCAGACGTTCGCCTGTTCGATCACGCGCCGCGCTTCGTCCCGATTGTATTTCCGCAGCGGATACAGCCCTTCTCGGTGATCCGTCAGGCCCACCGGCACCAGCGCCAGCGAAAGCGCGCCCGGCAGCGCGGTCAGCCTCCGAATCGTATCCTCCAGCGCGTCCCCATCGTTCAGTCCCGGACACAGCACCGCCTGACAGTGAAATTCGATTCCATTGTCGGACAGCTTCTGCAGCTGATCGGCAAGCATCCTCGCCCGCGGCGTCTGCAAAAGCTTTTCGCGCAAATCGGGATCCATCGCGTGCACGGAAACGTACAAAGGCGACGCATGACGCGCAATAATCCGATCCAGCTCGCGCTCGGTGATGTTCGTAAGCGTCACATAATTGCCCATCATCAGGCTCATCCGCCAGTCGTCGTCCTTCACGCGCATCGTATCGCGCACGTGCGCCGGCAGCTGATCGACGAAGCAGAACAGGCAGTGATTCAGGCACATCCGCACCGGCGACATCATCGGAAGCTGAAAATTCAGCCCGAGCGATTCATATTCGCCCTTTTTTACCTTCAGATCGATCTTCTGCTCCCCGCGCCGCAGATTCAGCGTCAGCCGCCTTTCCGCGGAAAATTCCTGATAATCCAGAAAATCGACCACCGTTTTCCCGTCGATACCAACCAGCCGATCGTCCACGCGGACGCCCGCCTTCTCCGCAGGGCTCCCGGGATCGACCGAAACAATGCGATGCGCCATTACAATCTCCTGTCATTGAAAAACTTTTCATTATATATTATCCCGCGGTTTCACCAGTTCGTCAACCGCCCGCGCGCTAATTTTCCGTCAAAATGCGCGCAAAGCTGCAAAAAGTGCATACCAATTTACGAAAATCCTCTTGAAAATTTATCATTTGGGTTGTATAATAAGATGCTTTTAGACGAGCGGTATTCAAACCGGTCGTCATTGTTCCAATTTTATTTTCAGGAGGAGTACCATGCAGAAGTACGTCTATCTCTTCAGCGAAGGCAACGCGCAGATGCGCAATACCCTCGGCGGCAAGGGCGCGAACCTTGCCGAGATGACCAATCTCGGTATGCCCGTCCCGCAGGGCTTCACCATTTCGACCGATGCCTGCACTTCTTACTACGAGAACGGCCGTCAGATCACCGATGAGATCATGGGGCAGATCGAAGAAGCGCTGAAAAAGATCGAGGCGATCAACGAAAAGAAGTTCGGTGACGCCAAGAATCCGCTGCTCGTCTCCGTTCGCTCTGGCGCGCGCGCGTCGATGCCCGGCATGATGGACACGATTCTGAACCTCGGTCTGAACGACGAGGTCGCCGAAGGTCTGATCGCCGGCAATCCCGATCCGAAGTTTGAGAGATTCGTATACGACTCCTATCGCCGTTTCATCCAGATGTTCTCCGACGTCGTTATGGAGCTTTCCAAGAAGCGCTTCGAAGTCATCATCGACGAAGTTAAGGAAGCCAAGGGCATCACGCAGGATATCGATCTGGACACGAACGATATGAAGCTGCTGGTGAAGAAGTTCAAGGAATTCTACCGCGAAGAAAAGGGCGTTGATTTCCCGGTAAGCCCCAAAGAGCAGCTGCTCGAGGCGATCAAGGCCGTGTTCCGCTCCTGGGACAACCCGCGCGCGAACGTCTATCGCCGCATGAACGACATCCCCTATTCCTGGGGCACTGCCGTCAACGTTCAGCCGATGGTATTCGGCAACCTCAATGAGAAGTCCGGCACCGGCGTTGCGTTCACCCGCGACCCCGCCACCGGCGAGAAGAAGCTGTTCGGCGAATACCTGATCAATGCGCAGGGCGAGGACGTCGTTGCCGGCATCCGCACCCCCAGCCACATCTCCCAGCTCGCCGACGATATGCCCGAGGTTTACGCGCAGTTCAACGACATCGCGCATCGCCTCGAGGAGCACTATCGCGACATGCAGGATATGGAGTTCACCATTGAAAACGGCAAGCTCTACATGCTGCAGACCCGCAACGGCAAGCGCACCGCCGCGGCCGCTCTGAAGATTGCCGTCGACCTGGTCGACGAGGGCAAGATCACCGAGCAGGAAGCCGTTATGCGCGTAGAGCCGAAGCAGCTGGATTCCCTGCTGCATCCGATGTTCGACGCGAAGGCGCTGAAGTCCGCCAAGCCCGTCGGCCAGGGCCTCGCCGCGTCCCCGGGCGCTGCGTGCGGCCAGATCGTATTCACCGCTGAGGACGCCAAGAAGTGGGCAGAGAAGGGCCACAAGGTCGTTCTGGTTCGCCTCGAGACCTCTCCGGAGGACATCGAAGGCATGGTCGCCTCTCAGGGCATTCTGACCGTTCGCGGCGGCATGACCTCGCATGCGGCGGTTGTCGCGCGCGGCATGGGCACCTGCTGCGTTTCCGGCTGCTCCGAGATCAAGATGCGCGAAGGCTCCTTCGAGCTGGGCGGCAAGGTCTATTCCGAGGGCGACTGGCTGTCTCTGGACGGCTCCACCGGCAAGATTTACGGCGAAGCGCTCCCGACCACGGAAGCCACGATCTCCGGCGATTTCGGTCGCTTTATGGCGTGGGCGGATGCGGCGCGCAAGCTGACCATCCGCACGAACGCCGACAACCCGCGCGATGCTGCGCAGGCGGTAAAGTTTGGCGCGGAGGGCATCGGTCTTTGCCGCACCGAGCATATGTTCTTTGAAGGCGACCGCATCAAGGCGGTTCGCGAGATGATCGTCTCCAAGACGCTGGAAGACCGCAAGATGGCTTTGAACAAGCTGCTGCCGTATCAGCAGGGCGACTTTGAAGCGATGTACCGCGTACTGGAAGGCCGTCCGATGACCGTGCGTTATCTGGATCCGCCGCTCCATGAGTTCCTGCCCACTCGCGAAGAGGACATCGTCGAGCTGGCGGCTGAAATGAAGATCTCCGTCGATGAGCTGAAGGAAACCGTCGCGAGCCTGCACGAATTCAACCCGATGATGGGTCACCGCGGCTGCCGTCTGGCGGTCACGTATCCGGAAATCGCCGAGATGCAGACCAAGGCGGTCATCGGCGCGGCGATCAACGTCATGCGCGAGCATCCGGAATATGCAATCAAGCCCGAGATCATGATCCCGCTGGTTGGCGAAGCGAAGGAACTGAAGTTCGTCAAGAATGTTGTAACGAAGGTTGCCGATCAGATGATCGCAGATGCGGGCATCGAGATGGAATACCACATCGGCACGATGATCGAGATCCCGCGTGCGGCGGTAACTGCGGACGAAATCGCGAAGGAAGCGGAATTCTTCTCCTTCGGCACGAACGATCTGACGCAGATGACCTTCGGCTTCTCCCGCGACGATGCGGCGAAGTTCCTGGGCGCTTACTACGAGCACAAGATTTACGAGTTCGATCCCTTCGCGAAGCTGGATCAGGTTGGCGTTGGCGCGCTGATCAAGATGGCAACTGAAAAGGGTCGTTCCGTTCGCCCGAACATCAAGCTGGGCATTTGCGGTGAGCACGGCGGCGATCCGTCGTCGATCGAGTTCTGCCACAACATTGGTCTGAACTACGTATCCTGCTCTCCGTTCCGCGTGCCGATCGCCCGCCTCGCCGCCGCGCAGGCTGCCCTTAAGTCAGCGACTTAAGGCGATTGCTGCCGCGTTTGATCACGACGATTTTGAATCGAGAAGCGATTCAAAATCTCGGTCAGTACAAAGCGTGATCATCTACCCATAACCTCGCGAATCGCGCCGGACAACGGCGCGATTCGCTTTCTTGCCAAAAGAAAACCCCCGCTTCGAGCGGGGGTTCAGGAAAGCTTAAAGCTATGAGTCCATTCGAAAAGCCCTGTGCTATAATAAAGGAGGTCTGCCAACCAAGAATAGAATAGCAGGAGGGAAAACGAATGGACAATAATAGTTTAGCACATACGACATGGAATTGCAAATACCACATTGTATTTGCGCCGAAGTACCGCCGGCAGATAATCTATGGAAAGATCAAAGCGGAAGTAGGGAAGATATTGCGCACGCTATGCGAGAGAAAAGGAGTAGAGATACTGGAAGCGGAGGCGTGCCCGAACCATATCCATATGCTGGTAAGCATACCGCCGAAGTACAGTGTATCAGAGTTTATGGGATACCTGAAAGGGAAAAGTTCGCTGATGATATTCGACAGGTTTGCGAACATGAAGTACCGATATGGGAATCGACAGTTCTGGTGCAGAGGGTACTATGTGAATACGGTAGGACGCAATAAAAAGGCAATAGAAGAATACATCCGGAATCAGCTGAAGGAGGATAAGGAGTACGAACAGCTGACGATGAAGGAGTTGTTTGACCCGTTTACGGGTGAGCCGGTAACAAAGGACAAAAAGTAAGCCCGAACAGGGCAGTCGGTATAAGGAGGCGCACAATGCGCCGCTTTAGCGGCTGCCCGTGATCAGGCTTGCGGTTGGCAGACTTTCAGAGCGCGTGAGCGCTGCCGGTCTTATGCCCTTATAGGGCTTGGTCAAACCACCGGCTTAGCCGGTGGTCATGATTTTGGGAGGTATTTATGGAGTTTTATGATGATGTGATTATAAAAGCCAGTGGAAAGCGCGGGATGATTGTCGACGATGGCATATCCGAAGGATTGCACATTTTATCATCGAGCTTGATGATGCCGCAAACCTTCCCGACGGTGAGGACATTTTCCGCTGCGGGAAAACGATCTGCTCCCTGTCAAAAAATAGAAGCAATCGCATTATTTTCGCGATTGCTTCTATTTTTTCACCAGCGCGGTTACTCCACCAGCAGCACCGTCAGATCGTTTACGTTCGTGCCCGTCGCGCCGGTTTTAATCAGATTGCCGATTGCGTCCAGCGCGCGATACGCGTCGTTATTCCGAAGCGCCGCCTCCGCGCAAACGCCCTTTTCGCGCATTTTGCGAATTGTTTCGCCGTCACACCAGCCGCCCGCCGCGTCAGTCGGGCCGTCGGTTCCATCGGATCCGATGGAGAACAGCAGCGCGCCGTTCAGCCCTTCCATGCCGCGCGCCGCGCTGAGCACGATTTCCTGATTGCGCCCGCCCTTGCCGTTTCCGGTCAGATGAACGACCGTTTCGCCGCCCAAAATGAACGCGCGCCGCTCGCCCCTGCCAGCGTGTTCGCGCGCAATCGCCGCAAGAAACGCGCCCGCCTCCCTCGCTTCGCAGTTCAGGCTTGTCGTGAGTACCTCGGGGCAAAAGCCGAGTTCGCCGCACGCCTTCTCCGCCGCCGCGCAAAGCCCTCGGACGGAACCGGTCACGCAAACGGTTGAATTCGAAAGCATCTTCGGCGTTTCCACATTCAAACATTCCTGCGCCCGCTCACTCATTTCGAGCGAATATTTTTCCGCCGCCGCGCGCGCCTGATCGCACGTCGACGCGTCCGGACAGCTCGGGCCCGACGCGATTACATCCGCCGCGTCGCCCAGCACGTCGGAAAGCGCAATCGTAAATACCCGCGCAGGCGCGCAGAGCTGCGCAAACCGACCGCCCTTGACTGCGGAAAGCCGTTTGCGAATCGAGTTAATTTCAGAAATTTCCGCACCGCGCGCAAGCAGCTGCCGCGTAATGAACGCCAGCTCGTCCGGTTCAATCAGCGGCGATTCAAACAGCGCCGACCCGCCGCCGGACAGCAAAAACAGCACCTGATCGCATTCGCCCAGCCCGCGCACCGCGTCCATCGCAGCGCGCGTCGCCTGAAACGAGCGCTCATCCGGTACCGGATGCCCTGCTTCAAAAATCCGCAAACGGCCGATTTTTCCGAGCGCGTGATCGTATTTCGTAATTACAACACCCTCGTCCGCACGCGCGCCGAGCATCTCATGCGCCGCATTCGCCATGCGCCACGCTGCTTTCCCGACGGCGATCACAACCAGCCGTCCCTTTTCCCGCGGCAAATCGGTAAGCGCCTTCCGCACCGCCGCCTCCGGCAGCGATTCCGCAATCGCATACCGAATGACCGACTCCATCGCAATATTCAAATTCATAAAACCATCCTGTCAGAGGACCGAGCTATTCAATCCCAAATCGCTCGCGAATCATTTCCAGCGTTGGCATACATCCCTGCGCGCCGAGCGCGGTAACTGCCAGCGCACCTGCGGCGTTTGCCAGACGGACGCATTCTTCGATCGGTTTGCCCATCGCGAGTCCCGCGGCGAGTCCGGCATTGAAGGTATCGCCTGCGGCAGTGGTATCCACGGCTTTCACCTTAAATCCCGAAACCGGCAAAACGCCATCCTTCGTTCCGATGAACGCGCCCTCCGCGCCGCGCTTATGAATCACCATTCGATTGCTTTCGCCCACAAGTCGGCGGATCCGCGCTTCGACCGTCGCATTCTTCGGCAAATCGCCGGTCAGGATCTCCAATTCCGTCTCGTTCGGCGTGATGTAATCCGCACACGCGAGCCATTCCGCGGGCAGCGGCACCGCCGGCGCGGGATCAAGAATCACCGTTTTTTCCATTTCACACAGCTTTTTCAACGCCGCGCCGACCGTTTCATGCGGAATTTCCAGCTGAAGCAGGAAAATATCACAGTCTGAAAGCCGTTCAAGCGCCGCATTCAGCCAATCCAAATCGCATTTCGCATTCGCGCCAGAAATCGAAATGATGCTGTTTTCGCCCGAATCCGCTACCCAGATATCCGCAACGCCCGTCGTTTCGCCCGTCTCCACGGCGACGCAATCGACGTTCACCTTTTCTTCAATCAAATGCTCCAAATACTTTTTGCCGAACAGATCGTCGCCGACCTTACCCGCCATGCAGACCTCCGCGCCCAGTCGTGCCAGCGCGATCGCCTGATTCGCGCCCTTGCCGCCAAACTCCGTGCGGAACACACTTCCAATGATCGATTCGCCCTGCGCGGGAAAGCGCGGCGTACGCGCAACCATATCCGTATTGATCGAACCGATTACGGCGCATTTCTTCATCATAAATCCCCCTTACGCCCGCGCGAGCTTTTCAAACAGGTCGCGGAAAATCGGGTTGCGGCGGCAGAAATACGCCTCGCGAATCAGATGCCGTTTCTCGTCGTGCGCCCAGTGGCTGTCGTCGGTCAGCAGCGGACTGTGAACAATCTTCGTCGGAACCCATTCGGGATTGATCAGATACGCGATCGTCGATACGTCCCAAATCTCCTTTGCCCACGCGAAATGATCGTCCGAATACGCCGCGAACAGCTCCACCAGCGCATCGCACAGCGGATTCTTCCCGCCGATGCACGCGCTCAATTCCTGAACGCTCGTCAAAAGGTGGGTCGCCACGCCCAGACACGGCACCAGCGTCAGCGGGCATCCGCAGTCCAGCACGATTCGCGCCGCGCGGACGTCCTGTGAAAGGTTGAATTCAAGCGCCGTCGGATAGCTCGTCGGATGCCCACCCAGCCATACGACTGCGATTTTTTCGCAAATTTTAGGCTCCATCAGGATTGCGGAAGCCACGTTCGTGATCGCGCCGATCGCCACCACGTAAAGCCGCTCGCCGTCCGCCCGCGCCATTGCGCGTTCCACCAGATCGCGCGCCGCAGGGCTGTCCACATATCCGCTCTCCTGCAAAAACGCGTCTGAACCGCGCAGCACATTCTCCGTTCGATTCATTTTGCCAAGCAGCCGCTGAATTTCCTGATAGCTCTTTTCCATGCCATCCTTCGCACCGGTCGAACGGCTGTTGTAAAACGGTGCGGCGTAGATTGCCTCTACATTCAGTCGTTCAGGCGACAAAAGCGCGTATGCGAGCGCAAACTGATCGTCCACCTCGTTGAACGTGTCCGTATCCAGCACCATATCGATTTTGCCCTCAGGCAGTTCCAGCGCCCGAACCTGTGCTTCTATCGGCGGAATAGCCCAATCAAGCCCCTTTTTTTCAAACCACATATTCATTTCTCCTGTGCTTTCAGATATTCAATGCACACCCGCGCCTCATCCATGCCGCTGGGCGCGAGCGTTTCGCTTTCAACGACCATCGGAACGCCCATCTTCAGCGCCTTCCGATAAACGTCGGCAACCGGCGCTTCACCCCTTCCGAGCGGCATTCCGCGTCCGTCCCTGAATCCGTCCTTAATATGGATCACGCGCAGGCGTTCCTTCAGCCGCTCCATCAGCTTCAATGGATCCACGCCCGCGGCAAACGCCCAGAACGTGTCGATCTCAATATCGATCTTCGTTCTGTAAACGAGCTGATCGTGAATCATGGAGCCGTCGGGGTTCGGCTTAAATTCGTGCGAATGGTTGTGGTATCCCAGCCGAATCCCCTCGTCGGCAAGCCGCGGCTGAAATGTATTCACCATTTCGACAAACGCGTCCAGCTTCGCCTGATCGGACAAATCCGCACCGGGGATGATGATATTGCGGTTCCCAATCGCTTTATGATACGCGACAGTTTCCTCGAACCGCTCGGCAATCTCCTGCCAGCCGGTGTGCGTTCCGGAAACGGTGAGATTGTATTTCTCGAGCATCGCGCGCACATCCTCCGCCGAATGTCCGAAAAAGCCCGCAAATTCAACGAACCGATACCCGAGCGCACTCACCTGCCGAAGCGCATCGTCCAGATTTTTCTCCGTCAAATCGCGCACGCTGTAAAGCTGAATCCCGTATTCCATAAATTCCCTCCTCAAGCCGTATTACGCTGAAACCATGATAGCGCACCCCGACGTGTTTGTCAATGAAGAAAGATATTGAAAAGACTTATATCCGCAACTTCCGGGAGAGCTCGAGAGAGGCGAAACTGTCGACGGCAAAATCGAGGATTTTGACGCGGCGCCTGGCGGGGGAGCAAGCTCCCCCGCCACAAGCATTTCAAAGCACGCTTTGAAATGCTTACTTGTGAACATTTTTTGAAAACCATGCGCATACATTTTACTTTTTAATCGCGATATGTTATAATTGCGATGATTCCGAAAACCGGAAAGCATGATCATGAGGAGGATTTTCCCAATGCTGAAGAAAATACTTTGCCTGTTCCTTGCAATCGCCTGCCTCGGCACGCTGGCGTTTGCGGAAACGACCGAAGACCTTCAGGCACGCATTGCCGAGCTGGAGGCGCAGGTCGAGCTTTACAAGCCCTATTACGACGCGCAGGTAATCGTTGAATACGATGGCGGCGCGATTTTCCTGGACGACGTGCTCGAAGAGTATTCCTATTACGAGCAGATGTATTCCCAGCAGTACGGCATCGATCTGGCTTCCTACGGTCTGGACGCGCAGGTCAAACAGCAGGCGGCGCAGCATCTGATGGAAGAAGTCGTGAAGCACGCGAAGGCGACAGAGCTGGGTCTGGACAATCTGGACGAGCAGACGCTTTCCGATCTGACCGCGCAGGCGGACGAGATGTGGGAGACCTACATTCAGACCATCGGCGAGCAGATGAAGACCGACGAACAGACGCTGGACGACGTGCGCGATCAGGCGATTGCGTATCTCGAGAGCATCGGCTACACGCATGATTCCGTGTTCGAGAATCTGAAGCATAACTACATTGAAGACAAGCTTTACGAAGTCACGACCGCGGATGTGACCGTGACCGAAGAGGATGTTCAGGCGGCATACGAAGCGCAGATCGAATCCGACAAGGAGAACTACGCGAACGATTCAACCTACAATTCCGCGCGCAATGCGGGCACGACGATTGCGTGGAATCCCGAAGGCTATCGTGCGGTGAAGCACGTTCTGATCAAGTTCGACGATGATCAGTCCTCCCGCTACAGCGATCTGACCAGCCAGCTGAACAATCTGAACGAGGCTCTGGACGCAGCGCTGAATCCGGAACCGACGGCTGAGCCGACTGCGGACGCGGACGCGACGGAAGAGCCTGCTGAAGAGGAAGTTGTCGAGCGCACTGCGGAAGAGATTCAGGCGGACATCGACGCGGTACAGGCACAGCTGGACGCGCTTTACGCGGAGCTGATGCCGACAGCGCAGGAGGTTATTGACAAGTTCAACGCCGGCGAAACCTTCGAATCCCTGATTGATACCTACAATGGCGATCCGGGCATGACGGCCGAGCCGACGAAGTCGCAGGGCTACGCGGTGAAGGCGGATTCGACGGCGTATGATGCGGCGTTTACCGCCGGTGCGATGTCGATTGCCGAGCTGGGCGGCATTTCCGAACCGGTCAAGGGTGCGTACGGCATTTACGTGATCAACTATTTCGCGGACGTTCCTGCGGGCGAGGTTCCTCTCTCGGACATTCACGATGCGCTGGAATCCTCGCTTCTGGACTCCAAGATCAGCGAGACCTACTCGAACGCTCTGACGGAATGGATCTCTGCTCTGAACCCCGTCTACCACTACGACCGTCTTGGCAGTGCCAAGTGACATTTGCTGCCGCGCAGGATTGCATCCTGTAGCACTTGCTGCCGCGCTGATCACATCGAAATCGGGTCGGGAAGCGACCCGATTTCTTTCTTTATTCTCGAAGGAAGCTTTGTTCCCATCTCGGCGGTCGCTGCGCCGCCGTGGTGGCGGCTTACGCCCTATGTTTGGGCGGGCAGTACCCGCTGACACCTGTCGCCGCGCAGGATTGCATCCTGTAGCACTTACTGCCGCGCTAGTCACATCGATTTTGAATCGGGAAGCGATTCAAAATCTTTCTAAGCGGACAGCATCACATAGTTCCCATTTTACCACAAATCGCGCCGGACAACGGCGCGATTTCAGGCTGTCAAAGAAGCCAGATTGCGAACCAGCAATCTGACTTCTTTGACAGCCTGCGACCGCCGAAAAAATCGGCGGTCAAATTTTTGGGAATCATATTGCTAAGAGCAAAATAGACAATCAAACGGCACAAACAAAGCGCGCAAGCCGTCACCACGACGGCGCAGCACGCGGAAAATTGGGAACAAAGTAATGCTCCGAACTAAGCAAGATTTTGAATCGCTTCCCGATTCAAAATCGATGTGATCAAACGCGGCAGCAAATGCCAGCGGCGGCACGCCGCCCGCCTTGATTTTTGGGGGAGGGGCGTGTATAATGTTTAATGGAGTTGTTTGGACGGAGGAGCGGATGGTGAGAAAAAGGGGAGCGGCGCACAGCGTCGGGATTTATACCGCGATATTTGCTGTGCTGGGCTGCGTCTGCTATGGCGGAATAATCTTGAAGGGCGCCGTCTGGAATGTAGACGGATTGATGCAGCATTATCCGTTTATGAAAGTAATCGGCGATTGGATTCGGAACGCGCTCTCCGGAAATTTCAGAGCGTTCGATTTCTCAATCGGCTTTGGCGCGGATGTGCTTACCAGCCTTAATTATTACGGACTCGGCGACCCGCTGCTCATGATCATCGCCCTCGCCGCAGGCGCGAACGAGTGGGGCTATGCCGTCCTGATCGCCGTTCGCATATGGCTTGCGGGACTTGCCTGTATGCGCCTTTCAAGGGAGCTCGGGTTTTCCGAAAAACAGCGCGTTATCGCCGGCGTCCTCTATGCGCTGAGCGCAGGAATGTTCGCGGGCGCCGCCAGCCGGCAAATTTTGTTCCTGAACGCCTATATCCATTTCCCCGTGATGCTCACAGGGGTTGAATGCGCAATCAAAAATAAGCGCGCGGGATGGCTTACCCTGGGCGCGTGGCTCGCCGCATTGAGCGGGTTTTATATGCTCTATTGCGAATCGGCATTGCTGCTCGTCTGCGCAATCGTCCGCTATTGCACGCAAAAGGAGCGGAAAACCAGCTTCACCCGCGCTGCGGGACGCGCAATCGGGCAGTACCTGATCGGTATCGCGCTCGCTGCGGTCGTGTTTGTGCCCGTGACCCTCGGTTTTCTGGACGGCCAAAGGCTCTCCGGCGCGTTTGACCTGAGCCATGCGCGAGTCCTCTACGCGCTTAAAAACTATGCCCAAATGCCCGCCGCGCTGCTGACCACGCATGGAACGGGCGCGGCGCAGCCGATCGTTATCGTCGGGCTGATCGGATTGATTCCGATGCTGAAAAAGGATAAATCTGCACGCGCTTTCGCTATTATTGCGCTGCTCGCCGCGCTTACGCCGCTGACCGGCTGGGCGCTGAACGGATTCAGCTATGAAACGACGCGATGGAGCTTTGCGCTTTCGCTGCTCGCCGCATTGCTCGGCGCGCGCGCGATCGATTGTGCGGAGACGCTCGAAAAAAGAGCGTTGAATCGCATCTGTGCGGCGATTGCGGCTTACCCGATCGCATTGCTGATTGCGAGCGTTTCAGGAGTAAATAAAATCGTCGCGGCAGCGCTGGTTGGCGGCGCGATGATCGTTTTCGCGGGCTGGGTACTGAAAAAACGGGGCGACTGGCGCGCGGCGATTGCGCTGCTGGGACTGGCTTTTACCGTCTATGCAGGCGGCGGAATGCGCAGGTTGATTCCTGCGGCAATGCTCGTGCTGATTGCGGGCGCGTGGATTGCGCTTCGCGCGCGCGGGCGGATTGGAAAAATCCTGATCGCGGGCGTTTGCGCGGCGCAGCTGATTTTGAACGGCTGGGACGTGTGGCAGGATCGCGCGGGCGAAATGATGCGCTGGGGCGAGAGCCGGACGGCTTATGAGGAAAGCGCGTTTGCATCTCTGAGCGCATTCCCGCGCACAGATGCGTCGCTTTCGGCAGTCGCGCCGCTTTTGAATGCGCCGACATGGTCGAGAGCGGCGGGAACGAGCGTTTACAACAGCACGATCTCCGAACGCGTGTTCCGGTTCATGCAGGATTTGGGCAATTCCGGACTGATTCAGGTCAATTCGATTTGTGGGCTGGACGGGCGCACGGCGCTGGAGACGGTCTGGGCGGTCGGAAGATATGTCGGAGATGGTGCGCCGTATGGATTTGAAGCGGTGGACGGGATTTATGAGAATCGATATACGCTGCCGATCGGATACGCGTATACGGATTCCATTTCGAATGAGGAATACGCGGCGCTTTCGCCGCTAGAGAAGCAATGGGCGCTTTTGCAGTGCGCGGTTCTGAAGCAATCCAGCGGCGGAACGGCGAAGCAGAGCCTTGCGGACGTGCCGATTGAGAAGGTTGAATGGGAGAACATCGAGCGCGAGGGCGAGATTCTGAACGTGGGCGAGGATGCGTGCATTCGCCTTACGTTTTCCGCGCCGGCGGACTGCGAATTGTATCTTTCGATCGATTCGCTGGAATATCACGGAAGTGAAATCGCGTTGGGAAATTATGTTTCATTTCAATCGGGCGCGGGGCAGCGCATGATTCACCTGATGCCGGAGGATTTTGAACTCACGATTCGAGACCGCGGAACGTTTTACATTTGCCTCGGGTACGATTCCGAAGTGCGGACGACGGTGGAGATTCGCTTTGCGCGTGCGGGTGAATACCGAATGGGTGCGCTGAAGCTGATTGCGCAGCCGATGGCGGATTACGAGGAAATGGTATCGGCGCTTCAGGCGCGCGGGCTTCGGGACGTGGAGATCGGAAACGATCGCGTTTCGGGAAAGATTTCGCTGGATGCGGCGGGCACAGTGGTGTTTGCGATACCGTATTCATCCGGCTGGACGGCGACGGTGGACGGCGCGAAGGTCGAAACGACCTGTTCGGCGGGAACGATGCTGGCGGTGCCGGTTTCGGAGGGCGAGCACGAGATTGTGGTTGCGTATGAGACGCCGGGACTGCGCTTGGGCGGCGCGATTACGCTGATTGCGGCGGTCGCCGCGGGAATTCTGCTGCGGAGGAGAAAGTAAAATGGAAAAGACGACGAAGACGCAGAGAGTGATTGCGATTGCGCTGACGGCGATTTTCATTCCGATGATCGCGGTCGGCGGCGTATACGGCGCAATTTCCAACCGAACGGAGATTGGAAAATCGATTCGCTACAGCTATGCGCAGAACTATCTGACCAATCCGGACGATCCCGGTTTTTTTGAAATGACGCGCGCGCGCATTCAATCGCTGGAAACAGCGCTGGGCGACGGCATTCCGCTGAAGGAAGAGCTGGGGTATTTCAACGCGTCGTTCCAGTACGGGCTGGGCAAGGAAATGGTTTTGCAGGGCAGCGAGCAGATCGTTTCGCTGCCGCACGATCAGCTTTATGCGCTGACGACCACGGAATCGCTTGCGCAGCAGGCGGACGAGGTGGTGCGGTTTTATCATGCGGCGAAGGATCGCGCGCCGTTCCTGTTCGCGTATGTGCATCCGCAGTTTTACAGGGGCGGAGACGAGCTGCCGGCGGATTATAAGGCGATCGATACGGGCGATTTTCTTGCCGATCAGGTGCTGGACACGATGAGAAGCGAGGGTGTGGATTCGCTGGATAGCCGCGATTTCTTCGTCGATTACCCTGAGTATTCGGTAAACGATTTGCAGTACAAGACCGATATGCACTGGACGACGCTGGCGGCTCTGCTGGCGACGCAATCGTATGTGCGCGAAATCAACCGTCTGACGGGCGCGAAGCTGGATGCGTCGAAGCTGGATGTTCAGAATTTTGATACCGAGGTGCATAAGAACCTGTTCCTGGGAGAATACGGTCAGCAGGTGGGCGAGATGAATTCCGGTCTGGACGACATTACGATCTTTTCGCCGAAGGAGGATTCGACGTTTACGCGCATTACGATCAATCGCGACGGCACGGAGGAATCCGCGCACGGCGGTTTCCGCGATGCAGTGATTCACTGGGACGCGTTCGATACGGAGCCGGACGGCACGAACATCAGCGGTTACATCGCGTACGGTCTGATCGAGCGCTATGAGGAGCTGATCAACGAGGGCGACTGCGAGGACCTGACGATACTGATGTTCAAGGATTCGTATTCCGCGCCGATCGGCAGCTTCCTTTCGCTGCTGGCGCGCCGCGTGGTGATGGTGGATATGCGAACGACGGATTTGAGTGCGATGGATTATGTGAATGAGGTTAATCCCGACATTATCATTTTCTCGTTCAGCCGCCAGATGTATGAGGATCATCATTACGATTTAGGCGTTTGATATTTTGCTCCCGAAGCGAATGGTTCGGGAGCTTTTCATATTGAAAGAATAATCGAATCGCCCGGGAGGATGAACGCTCCCGGGCGATTTTTTGCGCGCGTGGCGCAAATTACATTTCTGAATCCAGCTTCGCTGCGAGGGCGAGGGCGAGTTCTACGATCGCGTATTTCTCATCGACGCTTTCGTGATTGCCGAGGCTGCGCGCATCCCATTTTTCGCTATCGAGGTTATCGGCGGCGTAGAAAAACTGGGCGATCGGCTTGTTTCTGAACTGCGAAAGCGCGGCGAACGCGGAACATTCCATATCCACACAGACGCAGCCCTCTGCCTTTCGGCGGGCAACCTTTTCGCGGGTTTCGCGATAAATCGCATCGGTGGTCCAGACCTTACCGACAGTATAATCGACGTTTGCGAAATCGAAAAACGCGCGCATGGCGGGGAGGGCTTTCGCATTGACGGCGATTTCGTCGGACGCGGGCGCGTAATGATAACTCGTGCCCTCGTCGCGGACGGCACGATCGGGGAGAATGATGCCGCAGGACGCAATGGAACAATCGAGCACGCCGCAGGTGCCGAATACGACGATGCGCTCCGCGCCCATTGCGAACAGCTCTTCGTATTCCGCGACGGCGACCGACGCGCCGACATAGGTCATTGTGAGCGCGAGATCGCGATCGTTGAAGCACAGGCGGTGAATCGGGGTTGCGCCGTTGCAGGTGGTGTGGTTGCCGATGATTTCGGAGGGATAGCGGCTGGCGGCATATTCGATTAAGTTGTGTGCGAAACACGTGACGATTGTTTTCGGCATTCCGGGAAGCGGCTTTACGACGTGGTGCGGGTCGAATACGGCGTTCTGCGCGGGATCGAATTGATTCAGAATCATGCGTTTTCTCCTTCGCTGAGGTATTCGAGCGCCATTTGCGCGAGCCACGCGGCGTTTTTCGGCAGCGCGGATTCGTCGATGCGGAAATGCTCGGAATGGTGCGCGTGGCGGGAATTTGCGGCGTCGCTGCCCATGCCGAGGCGGGCGTAGCAGACCGGCGCGATTGCGCGGTAATCGGCAAAATCGTCGCTGAGTGCGCAGGGAACGTCGTCTTCTGCGCCGGCGGGATCGATTTTTTTCGCGGCTGCGCGGGCGAGAGCGGTCAGATGCGCGTCGTTCCATGTGACTTTGCAGGCTTCCTTCAGATCGAGCGACCATGCGCAGCCGTAGCAGGCGCAGGTGGATTCGATGATGCGCTGAAAATATTCGTGCATGCGATCATAGGTTTCGGGATTGAACGCGCGGAGCGTGCCCTCGAGAACGGCGGAGCCGGCGATGATATTTCCGCGCGTGCCCGCATGAAAGCTGCCGACGGTAACGACGGTCGGGTCCATGGGCGAGGTCAGGCGCGAAGGAATCGTTTGCAGCGCCTGAACGAGCGCGCTGGCGCAGACGATTGCGTCGACGCATTTTTCAGGCATCGCGCCGTGACCAGCGCGGCCGGTGATCGCGAGGGTGAACATATCGCAGCTCGCGGCGACGCCGCCGGGGGAGACGTGCATCGAGCCGGATTCGAACGGACTCCAGACGTGAATGCAGAAGAAGGCGTTGACGTCGTCGACCAGACCGGTTTTGAGCACCTCCTGCGCGCCGAGCTCGCCTTCCTCGGCGGGTTGAAAGATGAGCTTGACTGTGCCGGGGAGATCGACGGAATTGAGACTTTTCGCCGCGCCCAGCAGAGCGGAGATGTGCGCGTCGTGACCGCAGGCGTGCATCACGCCGGGATTCTGCGATGAGAATTCGAGGCCGGTCTGCTCGGTCAGCTGAAGCGCGTCGGTGTCCGCGCGGAGCCCGACGACTTTGCCGCCTTTTCCGATTGTGGCGATCGTGATGTTGTCCGCAGGGGCAGAATAGGGAATGCCCATTCGATTCAGAATTTCGCGGATGCGGGCATGAGTGCGTGTTTCATGGTGCGAAGGCTCGGGGTCGCGATGAAACGCGCGATAGGTATCGGAAAGGAACGCGCGCTCCGATTCAGCGCGGCGGAGAATGTCCATATCATTGCCCTCCTGAAGAATTTGAAGGTATATTCGCCATTGAGGGGGCGTTTTCCTGCATCGTGAAAACGAATACGAATTTGAAATGGAATTGTACGATTTGAATCGGTTGAATATATATTGCATTATGAATAGGATAAAGTTCCCCTTTTTGTGCGT
>ERZ824978.1330-NODE-1330-length-27527-cov-7.920282_pt1 | contig 27527 bp, 19 predicted proteins | sample MGYA00519860_ERZ824978 | MGnify/ENA primary metagenome ERZ824978 (study PRJEB31778, sample SAMEA3449184) | human gut metagenome | biome: human gut; feature: human-associated habitat; material: faeces | place: United Kingdom | collected 2010/2012 ... | reverse complement strand
ACGGGGCTTACAATTTCCCAGGTTAGGTCGCGCGTCAACGCGCTCATTGCTCAAGGCGAGCTCGAGCCCACGGCGCCGGCGACGAGCCGCAACCGCAAGTATCGACTGTCGGAGCGCGTGGGATAGATGCGTTAGTGGACGAGGCGACCCAATAATCGACCCTCGATTGGCGTCCATTAAGGTAAAGCGGTTGTTGCTCAGTCGACGGTGATGCTGAAGACTCGGCTTACGCCGGCATGGCCCCGAACCCGTCCATCAAGAACAGCCTAAGAACCAGCTTGATGACATATCCCGGTTTGACTTCTGCCGCGCCAAAGACGTGGCGCTCGGCGAGCTCGCTGCAGTATGCATAGATGTCGTGGATAAGGCCCGCGCCCGAAAGCGTAAACATGTAGCCTGCGTCTGAAAGCGCATTGGGTGCGGCGGGCAACTTGGCTATGCGGCAAAAGGTCAACAGGTCGGGCGCCATAACATTCTGGTAGTCGAGGTGGCCGTTGGCATCCTGTTCGGCAAGCTCCAATTGGCGCACAAAATCCAGCGCCGCTGCTAACACAAAGCTCGGCGTAGGCGCATTGACGTCCTGAGTGGTCGCCACAAGCCTGCCCGCCGCCTGCGTGACAAGCCAAGCGACCTCGCGCTGGCAACGCACGGCCTTGCGCGTAACCGGCTTGATGGACGAAGAAGAAACGCTCCCCTTAGGCGGATTCGAAGCAGCCATAAGACCCTCCCATGAACAATCCGGCCCAACAAGCCCGGATGAAACACGTGCTACATCAGTATACAGGGGAGTGGGGTAGCGGGGTACAAGCACGCCAGCGGCAAACCGAGAGCATCAACGATGTGCCGATCGCGGAATGAGATCTCGTAATAATTGACTCTCGGCCATATTATTGAGGGGCATGACTCGCGTTCGTATGGTTGTAGGTGCTGGCGATGAACGACATTGACCTTGCTGTTCCGTTGATGGATGGACCAAGCTATGACCGCGCCTGCAGTCTCGTGCCTTCCGAATACGTTGAGGCATGGGAGTGGTTTCTGGGTGAGGAACAGCGCGGCGGCGTTTGGACCAGCCTTCCGCACCACACCAAGGAAGATAGCCCTCAGTATCAGTACCGTTTGAGAATTGACTCGGACTTCTTTCCCGTAACGCGGGATTCAGGGATCTTCTGGCCGGGCCAGGATCGGGTGAAGCAAGATCCCAATAAGATCTTTGCGCTTTCGGTCCATAACTCTAAAAAGAGCTTCTACACCGATGTGCCTCCGCTCTATTTGGATGACGGTACGTGGGTCATTAAGTATTCGGTCCAAGCGCCAGGCGCCGTTGGTTCTCGAGACCAGAATTACAACCGTAAAATGCTCAACTGCATGGAATGTGGCGTCCCAGTCGGAGTCATATTTGCAACCGAGGTGGGCTATAAGGTGCTCGGCCTTGCGTTTGTTGAGCGGTTCGAGCCCGAAAACGGATGGTTTGTTCTGCACGGTCCTGTTCATAAAGGCGGACCGGACCCTCGTTTTGCGCCCGACATGAGTTATCTGAAGCACATACCCGTCGATATTGAGTTTGCCGGACAGGGTGTGACCGACGACGAAAAGGTCCGCTATGCGTTAAGGCGCGAGCGATTGGGGCAGCAATGGTTCCGCAAGCAGCTCGTTGCCGCCTATGATGGCCGTTGCGCGGTGTCGGACTGCGGCGTCAGCGAAGCTCTGGAGGCTGCACATATCGAGAATTACTCGGGACCCAAATCGCAGGTTGCCAGCAACGGTATTCTGCTTCGGCGCGATCTTCATTCCCTATTTGATGCTCACCTGATTTCGTTTGAGCCTGTTTGCGGCGAATATCGGCTGTGCGGATCGTACCTGCTGGATAAGACCGACTACGCTTTCTTTGCGGGTGCGACGCTAAGGCAGCCGAATGAGCGTCAGTGGCGACCCGATACGGTGTTTCTTGAGGCCCATCGCATTGAGTTCGATCGCTCGGAAAAGAAGCGTGAAAAGGCGGGGCTTCTGCCGTATTAGCGTATTTGGCTTTGGCATTCTTTGACGATCGTGTTGTTTGATCGGATCGCGTGGCGATGCAATCTCGCGCCCGCCCGCCGGTGCATGCTCTTCCTGATTTGTATAGCGAGAGGGGAGCGTGTATGAGCTGGCGAGGCGATATTGCGATGGGGAAGTACGGAAAACTGCCGTGTGCCCTTATAGACAACAATATGTTTCCGAGCGTAGAGGTTGATTGCGGGTCGTTTGTCGTCACCTGCCCTTGCTGCGGCTCGCAAATACCGTGTCTCGACATTCGGTTTATCGATGCGCGCGACAGACTCAGCGACGAAGTGAGAAAACGGACAGGCGTTCATATGCCGGTGTATCCGGAGAAATGCCCTGTTTGTGGCCTCGATATCGTGTACGACGCCGGCGACGAGGGATAGGTGATGCGGAGGAGTTGGCTGTGAGTGTCTTTTGCCTCTACAAATAAATCCCCTCACCGAGTTGCTTGTGGAACTCGGCGTGATGGTCGCGTGCCCAGGTAAAGAGCGCCTGGTCAAAGTCGGTACGCGTGGCCGGGACGCCAAAGACGCCGGCAACTTCGACGCGTATAAACTCCAGTGCCGGCAGCTTGTTGATGGCAGTGAGGGCAAACGGGGACGAGGGCTCCTCGAACAGATAGCGGCTGCCTTGCAGCGCGTCGCAACTGGTGCACGTGTTGCCGAGCGACGGGGCTTTGGAGGCTCGCGCGCCTACGGGCTTGTAGCCGCAGCGCTTATGAAGGTAGTCGCGGATCTCGCCCGGCACGCAGCCAAGAGCGGGCACGATGGCGAGTGCGTTGGCGTTGGCCGTGTCGATGGCAATGTACCTGGCTTCGTTGGGCGCGTGCGCGATGGCGATGCTCTCGTCGTTATCGGTTCGATAGGGAATGCCGAAGGCCGCGACCGAGGTCTCTTTGTGACACTTCCAGCACTCGCGCTTGCCCAGTACTAGATATATATACGGCGCTGAGGGGTCGGATCGGTCAACACCGGGCAGCCACTCGGCAAAGGGCTCGGGGTTGACGCCGCTGGGTACATACCAGATCTTCTTGGTCCGGTCCCATTTGGCGCCCAGCGCCTTGGCTTCTTCTTTGTGCGAAAAGGGGACATCGAGCTCGGTGCGCATGGCGGCTCCTTGGTGCTGCAGGTGCAAGTGGCTCAAGGATACCGCAGGGCGCAGACATCGCGGCGTTTTGCTGAGAAGTTGCGGTGCGGACTGATTGGTTATGCCGATGAATAGATCGGCAAGTAGATGGTCGGCTTTTGGCTAGTTGGGCGGTTGGAGCTGCCAGCGGATTTGGCGACATAAAACAAAACAGCCCAGAGGACATAGCCTCTGAGCTGCGAACATTTGGTGGGCGTTAGAAGATTTGAACTTCTGACCTCTTCCGTGTCAGGGAAGCGCTCTCCCCCTGAGCTAAACGCCCGATCAAGGGTGCGCAAGCGCGCAAGGGATAATATAACGGAGCCTGAACTCGGTGGCAAGAACATTTTTAAAAATCGCTTACATTGTGGAATTCGGGGGCTTTGTCATATCCATTTCAAAAGAGCCTGCTGCCGCGATTTGGCTGTCGCATAATGCAAGGCCATTGCGGTATCGAGCTATGGAAAGACGCCTGCGGAATTGTCCTACCGATAAGCGGACAAGCCTCCAGCTGATGCCTTCGCCGTGGTAAGGTAAGCCGAATTGTTTCCAGGCTGTTTCGGGGGAGTGGAATGAGCAAAGAGTGTGTCGAGCAGGTCGAAGGCGCAGAGGCTTCGGTGCCGATGACCGATATATCGAACATTGATGTGCCCGAGGGCACCGACGAGCTCAGTCGCAGCACCCGCCGTGCATGGCGCGATCGCCTCAACGATGCGTCGTCGCGCAAGATGGCATTGGGCGTCTTGGCTACGCTGGTGGGCGGTTCGTTTTGGGGCTTCTCGGGCACCAGCGCGAGTTTTTTGTTCGATACCTACCATGTCGATACGTTGTGGCTTATGAGCATACGGCAGATTCTCGCCGGTCTACTCTTTATGGTCGTGGTCGTCGCGCGCGACCGTGCACGCCTGGTCAAGCTTTGGACGACGCCGGCCGACCGCAAGCAGCTGTTGCTCTTTACCGCCTTTGGCCTGCTGTTCAACCAGTTTTGCTATCTTTCGGCCGTGTGCCTGACCAACGCCGGAACCGCGACGGTCCTTCAGTGCCTGCAGCTGGTCATCATCATGGGCTACACCTGCGTGGTCGATCGCCGCATGCCGCGCGCTCGCGAGGCGATCGGCATTGGTCTGGCCCTTGGCGGCACGTTTTTGATCGCCACCGGCGGCGACCCCACGAGTCTGAGCATCTCGCCGCTCGGTCTGGTGGCGGGTCTTATGTGCGCGGTGAGCGCCACCTGCATGGCGGTGATTCCCGCCAAGATTCTGCCCGAATACGGCAGTCCCATCGTTACGGGTTCGGCTATGCTCACGGCGGGCATCGTTTCGTGTGCTTTCGTTCGCCCTTGGGCGCATATGCCGGCGCTCGATGTTGCCGGTATCGAGGCGCTCGCGGTGTTCGTGGTCATCGGTTCGTTTTTTGCCTACATGCTCTATATGCAGGGCGTTAAGGACATTGGCTCGGTCCGCGCAAGCCTCATCGGAACCGTGGAGCCGGTCTCGGCGACCATCACGAGTGCCGTTATGCTGGGCACGGTGTTTTTGCCGACCGACCTTATCGGCTTTGCCATGATCATCGTGATGATGTTCCTCACGGTGTAGCTAGCGCCGCTGCCAAGACGGAAAAGGTGTTGTGCCGCATTTTCGCCAATTGATGTCCGTGTCTGGAGTTTAGCTGTCGATGCTCAAAATGCCATAAACTAGTAACGTTATGGACTTTTTCATTGCGACTCAATTGCGAGGATTTCTTTATGGCTGGTAATCACTTTAAGGGCAGCGATAGCGGTCGCCCTGCAGTTCCGCCGCGTCCGAACGGGGCTGGTAAGGCCGGCACGCCGGGCGGCGCTGGACAGGGCGGTTCCGGTAAGCGCGTGTCCCCGGGCGAGACGGCGATGTTTACCGCTCTGTACGAGCAGTCTCAAAAGGCAAAAAAGACCGGCCGTGCAAGAGGAAATGTCTTTGCGGGCGGTGCAACCTCTGCGTCGCAGCCGAGCGGGGCTCCTTCGGTACCTGCGAACAACGCAGGTGCTGCCAACGCCGCGAATGGCGCCGGCAACGTTAATGCCGGCAAGGCCGACAACAATACTCCCTCTGCCGGTGGCGCGGGGCTTACGGGTAACCTCGGCACGATTTACACCGGCGCCTCCGAGACAGGCACGTTCGCCCGCCTGGATGATAGCGGTGCCGAGTTTGCGGGCTCGGGTTCCAAGGAAGATTATTACGATTTTGGCTTGAACTACGGTAGCGACGCTTCGTCGAGTTCGACCTCTGACGGTCTGGTCCGTCATCGCCATCGCAAGGGCGAGCGCAAAAAGCGTCACACCGGCGCCATTATTGCCGCTGTAGTCGCGGTGCTTCTCGTTGCGCTTGGCGCAAGCGGCTTTATGCTGCTTAACTCGGCAAAGACCGTAAAGAGCGAAGCGAAGGAGGCTGTCGAGATCGTCGGTGGCCTTAAGGACAAGGTCACGTCGGGCGATTTTTCGACGCTGCCTGACGACGCGAAGAAGATCGATGAGCTCTGTAACAGCATGAAGGCGGAGACCTCGAGCCCGCTGTGGACGGCGGCTTCGTTTATCCCGGTGTATGGCAGCGATATCAATGCGGCCCGCACCATGATTGACGCCCTGTCCGATGTCTCGAGCAATGCGCTGGTTCCCATGGCCGATAACCTTTCGCAGGCTACGCCCGGCAAGCTGTTCCAGGACGGCATGATTAACGTGTCCGCGCTGCAGGCGGTCGCCGATTCGCTTTCCAGCAGCTCGAAGGTGTTCAAGAGCGCCAACGAGAAGGTCCAGGGCATTGGCGATACTCATATTTCCCAGGTGACCGAGCTGGTCGATAAGGCCAAGGACGGCTTTGCCACCCTCAACGGCGCGGTTGACGCGGCGGAGAAGGTCGCCCCCGTCCTTCCCCAGATGCTCGGCGCCAACGGCCAGACGCGCAACTACCTTATGTACGCCATGAACAACGTCGAGATTCGTGCCTGCGGCGGCTTTGGCGGTTCGCAGGGTCTGATTTCGGTCACCGACGGCCAGATGTCGATTGGCGAGTTTGTTCCCCGCATTGGACTCAGCGAGGATGAGGCAGTCGAGAGCGTCGACGAAGAGGATGAGGCGCTGTTCGGCAACCACAGCAACCTGTACAACTCGGGCAATACCTATTCGCCTGATTGGCCCCGCAACTCGCAGCGTGTCGCCGCGCTGTGGAAGTCCCAGTATGGACAGGACGTTGATGGCGTCATCGGTATCGACCCGGTGTTCCTGCAGTATCTGCTGGGCCTGGTCGGTAACGTGTCACTGCCCGACGGAACGGTTGTCGACGGCACCAACGCCGCAAAGGTCCTCATGCACGATGTGTACTGGAACTATCCGGTCGAGGAGTCGGACGGCATCTTTGCATCCGTCGCCAGCGCTGCCTTCGACAAGGTCCTTGGCGGTATCGGCGATGTCGATGTTACGAAGCTTGTCAGCGCCGTTGAGCGCGGTGCCGAAGAGGGCCGCCTGATCGCGTGGATGAGAAACGATGATGAGCAGAATGCCATCAAAGAGACGGGCATTGACGCTTCGCTGCCCGATCCGGATGATCCGAGTGCCGATCCCGTTGCCGGCGTTTACTTTAACAACCTGAGCTTCTCCAAGCTCGACTGGTATCTGAACGCCGACACTCAGATTGGTCAGGGCGTGAAGAACGGCGACGGCACGTGCTCCTATCGCATCACCGTTACCCTGACGAACATCATGACGCAGGAGGAGGCTGGCAAGCTGCCCGACTACGTTGCGGCGAGCGCACCCGATGCCGCGCGTGACGACGAGCGTCTGAATGTCTCGTTGTTTGCCCCGACGGGTGGCAACATCAGTGACCTTACGGTTGAGGGTACCCAGTTTGGTCTTGGTGCCGCTACGTGGCATGGAATCCCCTTCTATTCGGGCACCGTTGACCTGCATGCTGGCGAGACGACGACGATCACGTATACGCTGACCACGTCGGCCGAGGCGGGGGACAAGCCGCTTACGCTGCGTCAGACTCCTACATGCCAGGCGGCTCGCGACAGCGCGTCGGCGTAGGGTTTTTCTGGTAGCGCAGATAATCGAGTACCATTTTGGGGCGGACAGGCAATCTGTCCGCCCCTATTTTGTAAGGAGAGCGCATGAAGTACTTTGGCACCGACGGCTTTCGCGGCGAGGCCAACGTTGGGCTGACGGTAGAGCACGCTTATAAGATCGGCCGCTTTGTGGGCTGGTATTACGGCGCCAACCGCGAGCGCAAAGCACGCGTGATCGTGGGCAAGGACACGCGTCGCTCGAGCTATATGTTCGAGGCGGCGCTGGTGAGTGGCCTGGTCGCAAGCGGTGCGGACGCATATATGCTGCACGTGATCCCAACGCCGGGCGTGGCGCATCAGACCGTGGAGGGCTGCTTCGATTGCGGCATCATGATTAGTGCGAGCCACAACCCGTTTTGCGATAACGGCATTAAGCTCGTCAACAGCGACGGCTTTAAGATGGACGAGGACGTGCTCGAGCTCATCGAGGATTACATCGATGGCAAGAGCGAAGTTCCGCTGGCCACGGGCAACCAGATCGGTGCCACGGTGGACTATATGCAGGGCCGCAACCGCTATATTGCCTCGCTCATCGCGAGCGCGAACTTTTCGCTGCAGGGCGTCAAGATCGGCATCGACTGCGCCAACGGCTCGGCGTCCTCGGTGGCCAAGCCGGTGTTCGACGCACTGGGCGCCGATGTGCGCGTGATCAACGCCGCGCCCGACGGCTTTAACATCAACGTGGACTGCGGCTCCACGCATATGGAGCGCCTGCAGCGCCACGTGGTGGAGCAGGGCCTGGACGTGGGCTTTGCCTACGACGGCGATGCCGATCGATGCCTGGCCGTGGATGAGCGCGGTCGTGTGGTCGACGGCGACCAGATCCTGTACGTGTGCGGCGTGTACCTGAACAAGCACGGGCGACTCTCGGGCGGTACCGTGGTTCCGACGATTGCCAGCAACTTTGGCCTGGTCAAGTCGCCGGAGCTTGCCGGTCTGAGTGCCGTGACCAGCGGCGTGGGCGACCGTCACGTGTATGCCAAGATGCGCGAGGGCGGCTTCAGCCTGGGCGGCGAGCAGACGGGCCACACGATCTTTGGCGATATCGAGCGCACAGGCGACGGCATTATGACCTCGCTGCGCGTGATGGAAGTGATTCGTGCCGAGCGCGAGACACTCTCGCAGCTCACGGCTCCGTGCAAGCTGCTGCCGCAAGCGCAGGTTGCCGTGCGCGTGGCGGATAAGGACGCTGCGCTTGAGAACATGGGCGTGCAGAACGCGATCGCCGAGGCCGAGGCTGCGCTGGCGGGCGAGGGCCGCGTGCTGGTGCGCAAGAGCGGAACCGAGTCGGTGATTCGCGTGCTGGCTGAGGCTCCGGACCAATCTGCCGCCGACGCCGCCATGAAGCGCATCGCCGCTGCACTCGAGGCTCTGTAGTTACGCGGTTTTACCAAACCGCGTAACGGCTCGACGCTGCAAACGGCCCCAAGCGGCAATCTGACGTTCAATTTCAAGGGCGCGACCAGGAGGTCGGCGCCCTTTCATTTCACGTCACCTTGCTCGCCTGGAGTCGTTTTCGCTGACGTTGCCAAGACATCGGCGTCAACCTAGTCGTTGGGGACGTTCTTAAACGACTAGCCATCGGGGACACTCTTCGTCATCCGTGCTTCTGACTGGCAAAGAGTGTCCCAAACGACTAGTCATTAAAGAACGTCCCCAATGAATAGGTGAAAAGGGGGCGCCGCGGGATGGATCCTGCGGCGCCCCTTTGCGTTGGCGTGTCGCCTAAGCTTTACAGCTCGTAGAGCGTGGTGAACTTGTCCTGCAGGTAGCTGCAGTAGTAGCGGGCGTCAAAGGCCATACCGCAGGCGCCCTTGATGAGTTCCGGCGCGTCTTTGGCGCGGCCCCACTGCCAAATGTGTTCGCCCAGCCAGGCGCGGACGGGCGCCAGATCGCCGCTCGCGCAGGCACCGGTAAGGTCGACGCCGTCGCGGCACATGGCCGGCACAAACATGGCGTCGTAGGCGCTGCCCAGCGCATAGGTGGGGAAGTAGCCAAACGAGCCACCGCTCCAGTGCGTATCCTGCAGGCAGCCGTGCGTGTCGTCGGGAACGGGAATGCCCAGGTACTCGTCCATAAAGCGATTCCAAAGCGCGGGGATGTCCTTGGCCGTGGCCTCGCCGGCAAACAGCATGCGCTCAATCTCGTAGCGCACCATAACGTGCAGCGGATAGGTGAGCTCGTCCGCCTCGGTGCGGATCAACGACGGCTGTGCGATGTTCACGGCGCGGTAGAGCGTGTCCTCGTCCACGCTGCCATAGACCTCGGGCGCGTGACGGCGCAGCACCTCGAGCAGCGGACCCATAAAGGCGCGGCTGCGACCCACGGTGTTCTCGAAAAAGCGGCTCTGGCTCTCGTGGATGCCCATGGAGGTGCCGCCCTCCAGGCAGGTGCGCGCATAGGCAGGATTGACGCCCAGCTCGTACATGGCGTGTCCCGCCTCGTGGATGATGCTGTAGACGTTGGAGATACAGTCGTCCTCGTAGATGTGCGTCGCGATGCGCGCGTCGCCCACGGCAAAGCCCTCGCTAAACGGGTGCTCGGTAAAGGCAAGCGTGGTGTCGTTCAGGTCCAGGCCGACGAGCTTCATAAGGTCGAAGCTCATGGCGCGCTGGGCGGCCTCGGGCACGCGGGCGTGCAAAAAGTCGGCAGCGGGCTGCTGGCCGCGCTCGCCGATGGCGTGCACGAGCGGCACGACCGTGGCCTTGACCTCATCGCAAAACGCATCGAAGCTCTTGGCGGAAAGGCCGCGCTCGTACTGGTCGAGCCAAACATCGTATGGGTCGCGCTTGGGGTCCATGAGCTCGGCCTGGTGCTTAAGCTGGCCGACGATTCTATCCACATAGGGCTCAAAGCTCGCCCAGTCATTGGCCGTCTTGGCCTTGTGCCACACGGCGTCTGCCTCGCAGGTGAGCCTGGTCCAGGCCTCGGCCTCCTGGGTGGGGATGACGCTTGCCTCGCGCTGGTCGCGGCCGAGCACGCGGATCTCGTCGAGCAGCTGCGGGTCGTCGATCTTTCCGCCCGCGACTGTCTCACGCGCGAGAGAGCGCACGAGCTCAACGGACTTTTTGCTGGTCAGGAGTTTGTGATGTTCGCCGGCAAGGGTGCCCATAGCGTCGGCGCGGGCCGTGGCGCCGTTGGCGGGGGCAATCGTTGCGCCGTCGAACTCGGCAATCTTGAGCAGGTACTCGCGGGTCCACAGTTTGCCTTCGAGCTTGCGGAGCTTCTTGACGGCCTTATCGACCTTTATGCCTTTGGGCGTCTTGTCCGCTGCGGCCTTGGCCTTCTTATCGTGCTTATTTCCCATACCATATCCTTGATCTCGTGAGCCGAGCGCCTCGGGTGGGCGCGCGGCCAGTTTGCACAGCTACCCGCCTTGTACCCAGCACGAACAAAACGGAACACGGCGATATGCTCGCAGAATGTGTTATCCTATAGCCCAATGCGTTGACGGAGAGGGCTTTGCCCGCCGCGTCGCCGGCAAGAGAGGGAAGGTCATGGGCTGCAAGCCTTCCTGCGGTGGCAAGGGCCAAGCGTTCACTCCCGAGCAGCAACCTCAACGGGTGCGCGGCCAGCGGCGGCGAAGCCCCAGTAGGGAAGCCGTGAGCCTCGCGACAAGGGGCGCAGAGTGGGCTCGGCGGGCCAGACATCCGCCGGGTCAAACAAGGTGGTACCGCGGAATTCAACCGTCCTTGGGCAATGTACATGCCCGAGGGCGGTTTTTTGTTACCGAACCGGGCCGCGTTTTCGCAGCGCCAAGCGGCATCGGTTGCCCCGGCAAGCGAATGCGCGAGAGACGAAAGGGAAGACATGAGTCTGATTGATGATCTGGTCAAACTCGAGGAAGAGGCCAAGGAGCTCGTCGCAGGCGCCGATGACGCCGCAAAGCTCGAGGCCGCGCGCGTTGAGCTGCTCGGCCGCAAGGGCCGCATCACTGGCCTGATGCGTATGATGGGCAAGCTCGCCCCCGAGGATCGTCCCATGATGGGCAAGCGCGCCAACGAGATGCGCCAGCTGATTGAGGGCATGCTCGACGAGCGCACCACCGAGATGAAGGCCGCCGCCCTCAAGCACGCACTCGAGCACGAGGCCGTCGACATCACGCTGCCGGGCATCCGTCCGCAGATCGGCCACCAGCACCTGATCAAGCAGATCATCGAGGAGGCCGAGGACATCTTCTGCGGCATCGGCTACACCGTCGAGTCCGGTCCCATGGTCGACACCTCCTACTACAACTTCACCGCGCTCAACGCCCCCATGGATCACCCGAGCCGCTCGGCCCGCGACACCTTCTACGTGGTCGATAACAACCCCGGCAGCGTCGCGCACCCCGAGGCTCACGCCCACGGCGAGTCCGACGTGCTGCTGCGCACCCAGACCTCGGGCGTGCAGATCCACACCATGGAGTCGCAAAAGCCGCCCATCTACATGATCTGCCCGGGCACCGTCTACCGTCCCGACACGGCCGATGCCTGCCACCTGCCGCAGTTCAACCAGATCGAGGGCCTGGTCGTCGACGAGGGCATCACCTTTGGCGATCTTAAGGGCACGCTCGACTATTTTGTTAAGTGCATGTTTGGCGAGGACCGCAAGACGCGCTACCGCCCGCACTTCTTCCCCTTCACCGAGCCTTCCTGCGAGGTGGACGTGAGCTGTCACGTGTGCGGCGGCAAGGGTTGCAACTTCTGCAAGCACAGCGGCTGGATTGAGATCTTGGGCTGTGGCATGGTCGACCCCAACGTCCTTATCAACTGCGGCATCGACCCCGAGAAGTACACCGGCTTCGCCTTTGGTATTGGCGCCGAGCGCGTCGCGGCACTGCGCTACGACCTGCCCGACCTGCGAACCCTGATGACTGGCGATATGCGCTTCCTGAACCAATTTTAGGCTTGCCCAGGCACCCCATCTTGGCGTTCAAACCGTCGCTCGCGTACCTTTAGTACGCGTCGCTCCTCTTTCACGCCAACCTGGGGCACCTGGACAACCCTAAGGCGAACGTCTTCATTTGATAATCCTTCCTTTGCGGAGATTAAGAACTAGGAGAGCTACATGCGCGTTTCTTACGACTGGCTCAAGACCATGATCGATATTCCGGAGGATCCCAAGACCCTTTCGGACGAATATATCCGTACCGGCACCGAGGTCGAGGCGATCGACACCGTGGGCGAGTCCTTCGACCACGTGGTGACTGCCAAGGTGCTTACCAAGACCCCGCACCCCGATAGCGACCATATGTATGTGTGCTCGGTCGACGTGGGCGACAAGAATCTCGACGCCGACGGCAACCCCGCCCCGCTGCAGATCGTCTGCGGCGCGCAGAACTTTGAGGCTGGCGACCACATCGTCACGGCAATGATCGGCGCCGTGCTTCCCGGCGACGTCAAGATCAAGAAGAGCAAGCTTCGCGGCGTCGTGTCCATGGGCATGAACTGCTCCGCGCGCGAACTCGGCCTGGGCGGCGACCACTCCGGCATCATGATTCTGCCCGAGGACACGCCCTGCGGCATGCCGTTTGCCGAGTACGTGGGCTCGAGTGACACTGTGCTTGACTGCGAGATCACGCCCAACCGCCCCGACTGCCTGTCCATGATCGGCATGGCCCGCGAGACCGGCGCCATCTTCGACCGCGATTTCCACGTGGAGCTGCCCGCCATCAAGGCCGAGACCGGCCGCGCGACCGACGACGAGCTTTCCGTCGAGATCGCCGACGAGGGCCTGTGCGACCGCTATGTCGCCCGCATCGTGCGCAACGTGAAGGTCGGCCCCTCGCCCGACTGGATGGTCAAGCGCCTTAACGCCCTGGGCGTGCGCCCGCACAACAACATCGTCGACATCACCAACTATGTGATGATGCTCACCGGTCAGCCGCTGCACGCCTTTGACCTGGACACCTTTGCCGAGCGCGATGGCCATCGTCGCGTGGTGGTTCGCGCCGCCCAGCAGGACGAGAAGTTTACGACCCTCGACGGCGAGGAGCGCACGCTCGACGCCGGCATGGGCCTCATCACCGACGGCGAGCGTCCCGTGGCGCTGGCCGGCGTTATGGGCGGCATGGATTCCGAGATCGAGGACGACACCGTCGATGTGATGGTCGAGAGTGCCTGCTTCAACGCCGGTCGCACCTCGCACACCAGCCGCGACCTGTCGCTGATCTCCGACGCCTCCATTCGCTTTGAACGCCAGGTCGATGAGACCGGTTGCGTGGATGTCGCCAACGTCACGTGCGCGCTCATCGAGGAGATCGCCGGCGGCGAGGTCGCTCCCGGCTACGTCGACGTTTTCCCCGCGCCCAAAACCATCGACAGCATTAAGCTGCGTCTGGCCCGCGTGCATGCCATCTGCGGCGCCGACATCGAGCCCGACTTTATCGAGCGCTCGCTCACCCGCCTGGGCTGCACCGTCGAGCGCGACGGCGAGGACTTTATGGTCACTCCGCCGAGTTTCCGCCCCGACCTGCCGCGCGAGATCGATCTGATCGAGGAGGTCCTGCGCCTGTGGGGCATGGGCCGTGTGACGGCGACCATCCCGGCTGCCAAGAACCATATCGGCGGCTTGACCCGCGAGCAGAAGCTCACCCGCAAGGTCGGCGAGATCCTGCGCGCCTGTGGCCTCAACGAGACCACGACCTTTGGCTTTGCCGCCCCGGGCGACCTGGAGAAGATCGGTATGTCCACCGAGGGCCGCGGCTGCCCCGTCGTGCTCATGAACCCGCTGGTAGCCGAGCAGACCGAGATGCGCCGCTCACTGCTGCCGGGTCTGCTGCAGTCTGTGGCCTATAACGAGGCCCACGGCACGCCCAACGTGCACCTGTACGAGGTCGGCAGCCTGTTCCACGGTCGCGAGAACGCCAGCCTGCCCAAGGAGACCAAGTCCGTGGCGGGTGTGCTCTCGGGCCAGTGGAGCGAGCAGTCCTGGAGCATGAAGTACCGCAAGCTGCGCTTCTTCTTTGGCAAGGGCATTGTCGAGGAGCTGCTTGCCCAGTTGCGCATCGAGAAGGTCCGCTTCCGTCCCGTCGAGGGCGAGGGCTACGCTTTCTTGCAGCCGGGTCGTGCGGCCGAGGTTCTGTCCGGCGGCACCGTGCTGGGCTGGGTCGGCGAGATTCACCCCGAGGCGCGCGAGGCGATGGGCATCGATGAGGTCGTCGTTGCCTTTGAGCTCGATCTGGACAAGCTGATCAAGGGCGCCCGCAACCAGGAGAACTACCGCGAGTTCTCGCAGTACCCTGCCGTTGAGCACGACCTTGCTATCGTGGTCGATAACTCCGTGACCTGCGAGGATCTTGAGCGCCGCATTACCAGCGCCGGCGGCAAGCTGCTCGAGGGCGTGCGCCTGTTCGATGTCTACCGCGATCCCATCCGCATCGGAGCGGGCAAGAAGTCCATGGCCTTTGCGCTTACGTATCGCTCCGACGACCACACGCTCACCAGCGAAGAGGTCGAGAAGGCGCACCAGAAGATCGTCACCAAGGTGTGCAAGGGCGTAAACGGCGAGGTCCGCGGCTAGGGCTTGCGACGGGGGCGTAGGGGCTGATGGCGGTTGCTGTGGCCTTTGCGTGACCGCGGTGTTCGGAATAAGGCACCGTTGAGCCTGCATATATGACACGCGCATTACATAACGGCGTGCTGCTTTGTCGGCAGTGCGCCGTTTTGCTATGATAGCCCGCGGCGTGTTACGAATCTGACAATGCGTAACACTGACAAGGTGATTTAAGCGGCGTTGCAATTTCGTGCGCCGATAACCGGGAGGCGTACATGCACATTCCAGATAATTATCTGTCCCCGCAGACCGATGCCGTCATGGCGGTGGCAATGGTGCCCGTTTGGGTCCACTGCATCAAGAAGGTGCGCGCCACGCTCGATCGCGAGCACATGGCTTTCCTGGGCATCTGTGCAGCATTTTCCTTCTTGCTCATGATGTTTAACGTTCCGCTGCCCGGTGGCACCACGGGTCACGCCGTTGGCGGCGCGCTCATCGCGCTGTTGTTGGGCCCGGAGGCCGCTGCCATTGCCGTCTCGGTCGCGCTGGCGCTGCAGGCGCTGCTATTTGGCGACGGCGGCATCCTGTCCTTTGGCGCCAACTGCTTTAACATGGCCTTTGTGCTGCCGTTTGCCGCCGCTATCGTGTTTCGTGCGCTCAACAGCCGTCTGCACGACAAGAGCTGGGGCACCTCGGTTTCTGCCATCGTAAGCGGCTGGGTCGGCCTGTGCCTGGCGGCCCTGTGCGCGGCAATCGAGTTTGGTATTCAGCCGATGCTCTTTACCAACGCTTCGGGCGCGCCGCTGTACTGCCCCTTCCCGCTGTCCGTGGCTATTCCTGCCATGTTGATCCCGCATATGCTGGTCGCCGGCGTGGTTGAGGGCGTGGCGACGGCCGCCATCTACGGCTTCATTAAGAAGACGGCGCCGGGCGTTATCGTCGGTCCCGAGGCCGTCGATGGCCAGCTTGCCGCCGAGGGCGCTGCTGCCAAGAAGACCTCGCTGATCCCCACGCTTATCCTGGTTGCCGTGCTTGTCGTGGCCACGCCGCTGGGTCTGCTGGCCACCGGTGACGCATGGGGCGAGTGGGACGCCGAGGGCGCCGCGACCGCCGTTCAGGAGGCTGGCGACGACAGCCTGCAGGCTTCGGTCGGCCTCGATACCCCGACCTTTGCCGATGCCCTGCCCACGGGCGATTATCTGCAGGCCTATTCCGAGGAGCAGGGTCTTGGCTTTGCCGGCCAGGCTGCCATGTATATCCTCTCGGGCGTAATTGGCGTGGCGGTGCTCACCATCGCATTCCGTCTGATCTCGCTGACGGTTAAGGAAAGCGGTGCTCATGGCAATAGCCGAGCTGCCTAGCTGGCTTGCGGTCGAGCAGCGTTACGAGCCCGCGGGGGCTCGGCATCGTGTGATGCAAAAGAATGTCCTGCACCTGGCGAGCCTGCTTGAGCGGGTTCGCCTGGGTGGAGGCGTACACGAGGGCGGGTCGATGGTCGACCGCGCTCTTTCTTGCGTTTCGGCTCCGGTACGCCTGGTGGGGATGTTCGTTTGCGTCCTGTGCGTGTGTCTGACGCAGAGCCCGCTGTACCTCATGTTGATGGCGGCTATTGCGCTGGTGCTCGTTGCCGTGCGCCCCGTACGCGGGCTGCGCGCGACTTTTGTGCCGGCGTTGGCTGCCGCGGGGCTCGCGGTGGTTCTGGCGCTGCCCGCCTTGCTGCTGGACGCTTCTGCCGCGGGCGCCATGCTCAAGATTGCGCTCAAGACCTTTATTAATGTGTCGCTGGTGCTGGGCGTTTCGTGGACCCTCACGTGGAGCCGCATGTCGTCGGCGCTCAAGATGCTGCATCTACCCGACGAAGTTATCTTTACGTTTGATATGGCGCTCAAGCACATCGAGGTGCTGGGTCGCACGGCGCACAATCTGTGCGAATCGGTCATGCTGCGCAGCGTTGGCCGTGCGCCTGAGGGATTTTCGCGTACGGATTCGATCGCGGGTATCATGGGCATGACCTTTATCAAGGCGATGGAATGCAGCCGCGCGATGGACGAGGCTATGCTTTGCCGCGGCTTCGCCGGCGTGTATCCGGCGCCTGCACGGAGCGGCTTTGGCTGGCGCGATGCGGTTTACGCGGCCGGCGTGGCGCTGCTGGCAGTGTTATGCGCGGTGCTGTAGGCGCTGCTGGTTCCGGCTGGGGATGCAAATAGGGAAGGGCGACGTTTTGACGATCGATATGAATAATGCGACGGGCACGAACGGTGCGGGCGGCGCCGAGGTCACGCCGCTCATCGAGCTGCGCGACGTAGTGTTCTCCTATGCGGGACATACGGTTGTCGATGGCGTGTCGCTGCAGGTCGATCGTGGCGAACTCGTTGCCCTGCTCGGTCCCAACGGCTGCGGTAAGACGACGATTATGCGCCTTATTAACGGCCTTGAACTCGCGGACGCAGGGGCATGCCTGTTTGACGGGCATGTGATCGATGCGGCGTTTCTAAAGGATTCCGCGGCCGCTCAGCGTTTTCATCAGCGCGTGGGCTTTGTGTTCCAGAATGCCGATGCCCAGCTGTTCTGCGCTACGGTGGGCGAGGAAGTTGCTTTTGGTCCCGCGCAGATGGGGCTGCCGGCAGACGAGTTCGAGCGCCGCGTGCGCGATGCCATGGGGCTGTTCCAGGTTGCCGACCTTGCCGACGCCTCTCCCTATCAGCTCTCGGGCGGGCAAAAGAAGCGCGTTGCGCTGGCTGCGGTGGTGTCGATGAACCCGGATATCTTGGTTCTCGACGAGCCTACCAATGGGCTCGACGAGGATTCATGCGACATTGTGGTCAACTTCTTGCTGGCCTACGTCGCGGCGGGTAAGACGGTCTTGATGAGCACGCATCACCAAGATTTGGTGCGCCGCCTGGGGGCCCGTGCAATCTATATCGATCGATATCACCATGTGGTTGAGGCGCCTGCGCCGTCGTATTGAACCGAAAACGGTGCTACGGACTAGTTGCTGCGTAGAGCGTGCGTAGCCGCTCGCGCGGCTTTGCCGTGATGGTATAGTTATCCAGGTTTTTATGGGGGTGGCTATGCCAAGCTGGAACATTCATATCGCTCAGACGGAGCGTTTGCTGGAGCGCACTGGTGCGCTTGGCAAGAGCGTTCGCGACCGCAATGCCTTTTTGTTTGGCTGCGTGGTTCCGGATATCTTCGTGGGCTATATGGTTCCCGGCATTGCCGATCCCATCCCGTACCGCATTACGCACTTTGCCAAGCCTGAGCCCATCCCTAAGCCGCGCGAGCATGAGTTTTGGGACACCTATGTGGCGCCGTTGCTTAAAGGCGCACCCGCGGGCGAACCCGCTGAGGCTACCTCGATTGTCGAGGAACGCGAGCGGCTGAACCGCGTGCACTATCCCCAGCGCTACAAGGATGCCGAGCCGGTTGTCGGTCCCGGCGCCTGTGAGTTCTCGCTTGCGTCCGAAGATGTGGCGCAGTCGTTGCTCGATTTGACACTGGGCGTCTGGTCGCATCTGGTGGCCGATACCGTATGGAACACGCGCGTGAATCAGTACCTGGAGGCGCACGGCGGCAAGCCGTGTGAGGAGTTCCGCATTAAAAAGCAAGGCGACTTTGACTGGTTTGGCAAGACGCTGGGCATTGTCTCCATCCCGCGCGCGACCGATCGCCTGTATACCGCTGCGACGCGTTTTGGGCAGTATCCCATCCATAAGGAGTATGTGCTCAAGACCATCGGCGTCATGCACGAGATTGTACGCGAGAACCCTGGCGAGCCCGATCATCCGCCGTATCGCTTGCTAACCGAGGAGTTTTTCGATGCAACGTTTACCGAGGTCATCGAGCTGACCGAGACAGGCTTTGCGACTCGCGTTGCCGCTTCTGACGTCCCCGCAGTCCCCCTGATCGCTAGCTGCTAACGGGCCGGCTTAACGGTGAACAGTTCATCCCAATTGACTAACAGCTCCCGTCGCAGGGCATCTTCGGCGGTGCGTTCCTGATCGGTCTTTGGGATGTAGGGGAGCCCCGCCTTTTTATGAATGAGCTCGGCGATGTTGTTAAAGCTCTTCGTGTCCTTGATTTGCTCATAGGTTATCTGGATAACGTCATAGCCCATGCTTGTGAGGGCGGTGGTGCGCTCGGCATCGGAGAGACTTGCGGCTTCGCTGTCATGGGCGGAGCGGCCTTGGCATTCCAAAATGACGCCCATGCTGTCGATGTTGCTCTCTATGAGGATATCGGCGTAGCAGCAGGTTTTGTCATACAGTGAGCGTGCGGCGTCGCTGAGTGGGATGCGCACGTTGTTTGCGATGTTGATGCCCATGCCGCCCTCGTCGCGGGGGAGCGAGACAAGCATGGAGGTCTGTACTTCGAAGGGTGAGGCGGTCTGCCCCGTCATGTGCTCGGCTGCCCAGCGCAGTTGTTTAACGCCGCGCAGGCCTGCGGCCTGCTTGGCGAACGCGGCGATATCCGCTGCGCTGAGGAGCGGTGGGCGCTTCCACAGGTTGGTGTCATTGCCCTTGGTGTCGACAACGCGTTTCCAACCACAGTCGGGCGGAATGAGCTTAAGCGAAATTGCTTCATCGAGCTGCTGCTGCGCCCGTTTACAAGGCGTGAACACTGCAAAGGAGCCGCACATCTCGTAGCAAGCCATGAGTAACTGGTTGCGCGAGACCTGCGTAGCAAGGTTGAGCAGTGTGAACTCCGGGGACGTGACATCAAATCCATGCTCAGTCTGCCTAAACGACCCAGGAGGCGGCTCTTGGGTTAGCAGACGGCTATGAAATAGCTTTCCGTTCGCGCGCTGTTTTCTTTCGCCCACGACTCTCCAAACTGGTGTGCCGAGCAAGTCTTTAAATACTGGCTGTTTTGAGTAATGCACCAAGCGATGGTCATGGTCGGGCGGCAGGATTGCCGGATAGAGTCCCAGTATCTGGGGCGGGATGCGATAGTACTGAAAAGCTGTGGGTCCGCAGGCAAGAAATGACATAGCGATCCGATCGTTTGGGCGTAGTTTGGGCTAGAAAAGCTATCGGTTTCGGAAGTGCGGGGAAAAAGACAAACAGGGAAAGCACAAGCGGTATTTGAACCAAATTTATCAGGGGTTTTGTTGAAATAAAAGGGCTTGTGCTCGGAGGTAAGCAATTTTTCCCCGCACTTCCGAAAACGCGGTCGATTTGGACTTTGCAAAAACGATTTATCAGCCCTGCGTGAGGTGTGGGTTTTCCACCGGGCGAACACTTTTAGCGCTTGGGGCTTTATTTTTTGGGCATCGAAGGGTGGATTTCGCGCTTTTGGTAAAGAAATGAGTGCGTGTTTTGCCGTGCGCCGGCATTGGCGCAAAGAAAAAGGGCCCGGAAGGCAATGCCTTCCGGGCCCTTTGCAATGCAAATATGCTTGCAAGTGCGATTTAGCGCACCTGAGCGACGTAAGCGACGTTGGTCGAGGAGACCTTGTCCTCGAGCTGGACGCTCATACGGGGATCGCCGGCGGTAGCGACGGTCAAATCGCCAGTCTTGACGTAGCCGAGCTCCTTAGCGGTCTCGATCGCCTTGACGATCGTGCCGTTGACGGTGCCCTGGGTAATCTCTGCCTGGTGCGGGATGACGCCCCAGTACATGATCATCTGCTGGACGGCCCACTCGTGGCGGGAGAACGCGCAGATCGGCATGTTGGGACGGAAGTGCGAGATCAGGCGAGCGGTACGACCGGTGGTCGTCGGCACGGTGATGCACTTGGCGCCAACGGTGGTGGCCATGTTCACAGCGGACATACCCACAACGTTGTTGACGACGCGGGTGCCGTGAGCGTCAGCCGGAACCTCGAGCGGAGCGTGAGCCGGGAGGTACTTCTCGGTCTCGAGAGCAATGCTGGCCTGCATCTTGACGGCCTCGACCGGGTACTTACCGGCAGCGGACTCGCCGGAAAGCATAACGGCGTCGGTGCCGTCGTAGATGGCGTTAGCGACGTCGGCAACCTCGGCGCGCGTCGGGCGCGGGTTCTGCTGCATGGAGTCGAGCATCTGCGTAGCGGTGATAACGGGCTTGTAGGCCGCGTTGCACTTGGCGATGATCTCCTTCTGGATGTGCGGAACGAGCTCGGGCTTGATCTCGATGCCCAGGTCGCCACGGGCGACCATGATGCCATCGGAAGCCTCGAGGATCTCGTCGAAGTTCTCGACGCCCAGGGCGCACTCGATCTTCGGGAAGATCGTCACGTGCTCGCCACCGTTCTCGCGGCAAAGCTTGCGGATGCCGCGGACGGACTCGCCGTCACGGATGAAGGAAGCGGCGATGTAGTCGATGTTCTCGGTCAGGCCAAAGAGGATGTCCTGACGATCGCGCTCGGTGATGGCGGGCAGAGAGATGTTGACGTTGGGCATGTTGACGCCCTTGCGCTCGCCAATCAGGCCGTCGTTCTTAACGACGCAGGTCATGTCCTGGCCGTCGACGGACTCGACCTCGAGGGCAACCAGGCCGTCATCGATCAGGATGAGGGAGCCCTTCTCGACCTCGGAGGGCAGAGCCAGGTAGTCGAGGGAGATGTGCTCAGCGGTGCCGTGGAAATCCTCGGACGTGGGCTGAGCGGTGACGACGATCTTGTCGCCGGTCTTGACGGCAACCTTCTTGCCGTCGACCAAAAGGCCGGTGCGGACCTCGGGGCCCTTGGTGTCGAGCAGGATGCCGACGGGCATGCCGAGCTCCTTGGAAATACGGCGGACGCGCTCGATGCGACCGTGGTGCTCGTCGTAGGAGCCGTGCGAGAAGTTAAAACGGGCGACGTTCATGCCCGCCTTGATCATCTCGCGGATGGTCTCGTCGCTATCGCAGGCGGGACCCATGGTGCATACAATCTTGGTGCGCTTGTACATTCAGACCTCCATCTGACATCGTCTTGCGCTGATAGATAAACCATAAGAAATAAAACTGAGATGATTATAACGAAATGCCGACCGAATACCCCAAAAAATCGACCGTATGCCGAATTAGAAGTTCATTTTTTGCGGAAAAACGGTATATGCAAAAACTTTACCAACCGTTCTAACCGCTGCTATCTGGGCGATATTTTAGTTCGATGATGCGCCGAAGAAAAAACGTTTTATCAATCTTGAGCATCACACTGTCTGCACCGTTGCGCCTGTGCCGTGTTTCCAGATGGAATGTTTTGGCTAGACGCGTCGCTTTGGGGTACCATAGCTCCACTATCAACTGCCGCTCAGCACGGCAGCCTTGATGAGCCCTTGCCCTTCTCCTGGGAATTATGATCGGGCATCAATCTGCTGAGTGGCCCGAATCCCAGGAGGGGACTCTATATGCAAAAGGAATACCTGTCCGCCGCGGCGGAGGTGCTCAGCGACCAAGGTGTCGATGAGAACCTCGGCCTGAGCAACGACGAGGCGTCGTCGCGCCTTGCCAAGACAGGCCCTAACAAGCTCGAGGAAGCTGAGAAGACGCCGCTATGGAAGCGTTTCTTTGAGCAGATGGCCGACCCCATGGTCATCATGCTGATCGTTGCCGCCGTTATCAGCGCACTTACGGGCATGGTCAAGGGCGAGCCCGATTTTGCCGACGTCGCCATTATCATGTTCGTCGTTATCGTCAACTCGGTGCTGGGCGTGGTCCAGGAGGCCAAGAGCGAGGAGGCCCTCGAGGCCCTGCAGAAAATGAGCGCGGCGCAGTCCAAGGTGCTGCGCGACGGCAAGCTCGTACACCTGCCGAGCGTCGAGCTCGTGCCCGGTGACGTGATCATGCTCGAGGCGGGCGACTCGGTCCCGGCCGACTGCCGCGTCCTCGAGAGCGCCACGATGAAGATCGAAGAGGCCGCACTGACCGGCGAGTCCGTGCCGGTCGAGAAGCATGCCAACGTGATTGAGCTTGCCGCGGGCACCGACGACGTGCCGCTCGGCGACCGCAAGAACATGTGCTACATGGGCTCCACCGTGGTGTACGGCCGCGGTCGCGCCGTCGTGGTCGGCACCGGCATGAACACCGAGATGGGCAAGATCGCCGGCGCCCTGGCCGAGGCCAAGGAAGAGCTCACGCCGTTGCAGGTGAAGCTCGCCGAGCTCAGCCGCATCCTTACCATCATGGTTATCGTCATCTGCGTCGTGATCTTTGGCGTCGACATCATCCGTCACGGCGTGGGTAACGTCCTTACCGACCCGACTGCCCTGCTCGACACCTTTATGGTCGCCGTCTCGCTCGCCGTCGCCGCCATCCCCGAGGGCCTGGTCGCCGTCGTGACCATCGTCCTTTCGCTCGGCGTGACCAAGATGGCCAAGCGCCAGGCAATCATCCGCAAGCTTTCTGCTGTCGAGACGCTCGGCTGCACGCAGACCATCTGCTCGGACAAGACCGGCACGCTTACCCAGAACAAGATGACCGTCGTCAAGCACGAGCTCGCTGCGCCCAAGGAAAAGTTCTTGGCCGGCATGGCGCTGTGCTCCGATGCCCAGTGGGACGAGGAGCTGGGCGAGGCCGTGGGCGAGCCGACCGAGTGCGCACTCGTCAACGATGCCGGCAAGGCTGGTCTTACTGGCCTGACTGCCGAGCACCCGCGCGTGGGCGAGGCCCCGTTCGACTCGGGCCGTAAGATGATGTCCGTGGTCGTCGAGACCCTGGACGGCGAGTACGAGCAGTACACCAAGGGCGCGCCCGACGTGGTGATTGGCCTGTGCACCCATATCTATGACGGTGAGAAGGTCGTTCCGCTGACCGAGGAGCGCCGCGCCGAGCTCGTGGCAGCCAACAAGGCCATGGCCGACGAGGCCCTGCGCGTGCTGGCGCTGGCGAGCCGCACCTACACCGAGGTTCCCGCCGACTGCAGCCCCGCTGCGCTCGAGCATGACCTGGTTTTCTGCGGCCTGTCCGGCATGATCGACCCGGTCCGTCCCGAGGTGGCCGACGCTATCCGCGAGGCGCATGATGCCGGTATTCGCACCGTCATGATCACGGGCGACCACATCGACACCGCCGTGGCCATCGCCAAGCAGCTGGGCATCGTCGCCGATCGCAGCCAGGCTATTACCGGTGCCGACCTCGACCGCATGAGCGACGAGGAGCTCGACGCGCACATCGAGGATTACGGCGTGTACGCCCGTGTCCAGCCCGAGCACAAGACCCGCATCGTCGAGGCTTGGAAGTCGCGCGACCAGATCGTGGCCATGACGGGTGACGGCGTCAACGACGCCCCGTCCATCAAGCGCGCTGACATCGGCGTGGGCATGGGCATCACCGGTACCGACGTCACCAAGAACGTCGCCGACATGGTGCTCGCCGACGATAACTTCGCCACCATCATCGGTGCCTGCGAAGAGGGCCGTCGCATCTACGACAACATCCGCAAGGTCATCCAGTTCCTGCTTTCGGCTAACCTTGCCGAGGTGTTCTCGGTGTTTATCGCCACGCTCATCGGCTTTACCATCTTCCAGCCGGTGCAGCTGCTGTGGGTGAACCTGGTTACCGACTGCTTCCCCGCGCTTGCGCTGGGCATGGAGGACGCCGAGGGCGACATCATGAAGCGCAAGCCGCGCAACGCCAAGGACGGTGTTTTTGCTGGCAATATGGGCCTGGACTGCGTTGTCCAGGGCCTGATCATTACCGTGCTGGTGCTGGCGAGCTTCTTCGTGGGCGTGTACTTTGACATGGGCTACATCCACATCTCCGATATGATCGCCGGCTCTGCCGACGAGGAAGGCGTGATGATGGCTTTCATCACGCTCAACATGGTCGAGATCTTCCACTGCTTCAATATGCGCAGCCGTCGTGCGTCGCTGTTTAGCATGAAGAAGCAGAACATGTGGCTGTGGGCTTCCGCCGCGCTGGCGCTGGTACTGACGGTTATCGTGACCGTTCAGCCGACGCTTGCCGAGATGTTCTTTGGCCCCGTGACGCTTGAGCTCAAGGGTGTTATCGCCGCGCTGGGCTTGGCCTTCCTGATCATCCCGCTGATGGAGATCTACAAGGCGATCATGCGCGCGGTCGAGAAGGAGTAAGCTAACCTGTCCGGGCCCGCCCCTGCGTGTTTTCTTCTTCGCTGGTCCTCGCGCTTCGCGCTGCGGGATCGCTCAGAAGAAAACACTCCCGGGGCGGGCCCTACGGTGTCCTTGCTGGCTTTTCTCCCGCGCGGATGATAAAGGGCTGAGGGAAAGTGTGTGAGTCGGTCGAGCGATTGCTCGACCGACTCTTTTTTGTGGGTAAAATACCTGCTCAGTTGTGATTTTGGGTACTGGGAGGCGTTTGTGGGCAAGGCTAAGGCTAAGGCGAAGAAAAAGACGACGGGGGCGCGGGCTAAGCGCGATCGTCGTCGGAAGCTCGCGACCGAAGCCCCTGCATCTGCTGAGGAGCTGCTGGCAAGCGTACCGGGGCTTGACGCGTTGCAGGATGTTCCGGCGTTCGATGACCTGCCGGTCGATGCGGCTCAGCAGGCTGCATTTGACGACTTTTGCGCACAGGCCGAGGAGCCCGAGCAGATGCAGCTCGGTGCCGTGGTGCGCCTGGACCGCGGGTTTCCGCTGGTGGCGACTGCCGATGACACGTTTCGTGCCGAGCATGCCGTAGGGTTTGCCAAGTCGCGTGGCGAGGACGAGGTCTTGCTGCCCGCTGTGGGCGACCGCGTGGCGGTTCGCCGTGCTCCCGGGCACGACATGGGCGTCATCGAGTGCGTACTACCGCGCCGTACGAGCTTTGAGCGTTGGCGTGGCCGTGCCCGCGGTGAGCGCCAGGTGCTCTGCTCCAACGTCGACAGCGTGCTGATCGTGCAGGCGCTCGGCGCCGGCGAGGTGCTGCTCGATCGCGTGGCGCGCTCACTGGTGTTGGCGCTCGATTGCGATGCCGAGCCGGTGGTGGTGCTCACCAAGGCCGACCGCTGCGAGGCCGATGAGCTCGAGCGCGATCTGGACCGCGTGCGCCGTCTGGTGGGTCCGGACGTGCGCGTGATCGTGACATCTTCTGCCGAGGGCCTCGGCCTGGACGAGGTTCGCGCCTGCGTGCCGGCTGGGAGCTGTGCCATGATCTTGGGCGAGTCGGGCGCCGGCAAGTCGACGCTGCTCAATGCGCTGCTGGGTCACGATGCGCTAGCCACTGGCGGCGTGCGCGAGCGTGATGACCAGGGTCGCCACACCACGGTTGCGCGCGTGATGGTGACGCTGCCGGGCGACGCCGGCGTGATCGCCGATGCCCCGGGCCTGCGCAGCCTGCCGCTCGTGGGCCATGAGCGGGGTCTGGCGCGCGCCTTCCCCGAGATCGTCGAGGCGTCGCGCGCGTGCCGGTTTGGCGATTGCACGCACACTCACGAGCCGGGTTGCGCCGTTCGCGAGGCCGAAGATGCCGGACAGATCGACAGCCTGCGCCTGGAGACGTTCCAAAACCTGGCGTCATCCATGCGCGTGAGTGCCCAAATGCTCGACCCCGATGTCCATCTGTAATTGAATTTTCCTATGACAGCCGTCTCCTAACTGCTTGGGAGGCGGCTTTTTTGCTGCCAAAGCGCCTCGAAATATGCGTTTTGCCGACGTTCTGACCAAAACCTTGCCACGAGCTTGACGGGCTGGTCAGCTTTTGGTCAGCAATTGGTTTGACACGTAAAACCAAGATTGCGATTGCGCCGCTTTGCGCCCTGGTCGCCCAGACAATGGTGGTACGGGCATGTGCCCGGTGCTACCTTGAGAGGAGCGGCCGTGAACAAGAGCAAGCGCATCGCCATCAGTCTGGTCGCGGGTGTGCTTGCCGCGGCGCTCTGCATGGTCTACGGCTCGTCGATCCGCTCGCAAGCCGAGCAGGCCCAGGCCGAGACTTTGGCAAAATACGGCGGCGACCGCGTTGAGGTGTGCGTCGCGGCGCGCGATATCGATGTGGGTGAGACCCTCGACGAGACTAATGTCATAACTCAGGAATGGCTGGCGAGCCTGTTGCCGCGTGATGCGGCGACCGAGCTGCGTCAGGTGCGCGGCGACGTGACGACCTCGCGCATTCCCAAAAACGCCGTGATTTGCAATGTCTACACCAAGGCCGAGAGCCACAAACTCGAGGTGCCTAAAGGCAAGGTTGCCGTTTCGGTGGCGGTTGATGCCGAGCACTCGGTCGGCGGCGCCACGGGCGTGGGCAGCTATGTGGACGTGTACGTGCAAAAAGATGGCGTGACCGATCGTTTGTGCGGAGCGTACGTGATCGATACCAGCGAAGATGCCGGCGCCACGCGTGAAGGCAAGATCGAGTGGGTGACGCTGGCGGCAGACCCCGAAGATGTCAAGGAATTGCTGGGAGCCTCGGGAAAGGGAACGGTCAGCTTGACGATTCCCGCCACGGCGCGCGGCAAAAAGAGCGGAGGCGACGAGTGATGAAGGCGATCTGGCTTGCGTGCTGCGCGTGCGGCGATTACGGGCTGCTACAGCAGGAAGTCGAGGGTCGCGATGTGGGCGCGCAGGTGCTTCGCGTGGGCGACCTGGACGGGCTGGTATCCATGGCGCGGGCGTTTCCGTCGCGCCGCGGTGCCGCCATCATCGCGGCGTCTCTGTTCGATACCGAAGACGTGAGGAAGACCGTTGCGCGCCTGACGGCCGAGGGCCGTGTGAGTCGCGTCGTCGTGTTGATCGAGACACTCGACCCGTCGGATATCGAAGGACTGTTTCGCGCGGGGGCGACCGAGGTCATCGCTGCGCACAGTTTGTGCGGCAACGGGCGTGCGGGTGAGGGAACGGTTGATTCCGATCAACGCAGGACGATTGAGCCCGATGCTTTTGTTGATAGGGAACCCGGGGCGCCTCGCGCTACAAGAGGCCCGCGTGTTGATGA
>ERZ824978.1328-NODE-1328-length-27541-cov-10.924070_pt1 | contig 27541 bp, 24 predicted proteins | sample MGYA00519860_ERZ824978 | MGnify/ENA primary metagenome ERZ824978 (study PRJEB31778, sample SAMEA3449184) | human gut metagenome | biome: human gut; feature: human-associated habitat; material: faeces | place: United Kingdom | collected 2010/2012 ... | reverse complement strand
CCAGATCCACGGCGGCGGCCAAAACGCAGCCCCGCTGGTGATCGGTGTGGTTGCCTCCCAGCTCCGTGCGGCCCGGCGCACTGAACAGCGCCTGCGCCGGATAGCCGAAGGTCAGGCGGAAGCCCTCCGTCACCTCTGTGCAGCGGCTTTTTGCGCTTTCTAACCTGTCCGAACCGTATACCTGAGTCAGTTTATCTTCAAATACAGGCTGATTTATATTGGCTACCAGCTCCGATATCTCCAAGGCTTATTCACCCCTTTTACGAATCAAACGACAGTTCGGAAGTCTTTTTCAGTAGAACCCCGTTCAGATACACCGATTTCGGGTTTAATTGCTCGTCACAAACAACAAAGTCCGCATTTTTCCCAGCAGCAATCGAACCAACCTTATCCGCACAGCCGACCACTGCAGCTGGAATGGTTGTCGCTGACATAACAGCCTGCTCCCTCGGTATGCCAAACTCCACGGCCTTTTTCATACAGTCGTAGAGATTTGTCGCTGATCCCGCGATGGTGCCATCTGCGAGGCGGGCGACACCGTTTTTCAAAAAGACCTCCTGCCCACCAAGGGTATATTTGCCATCCGGCATACCGCAGCAGCGGAGAGCATCAGAAATTAAACATACCCTTCCGGGGAACAGCTTAAATGCCATGCGAATGGCGCTGGGATGGACGTGCAACCCATCACAGATCAGTTCGGCAGTCACACCCTTACGCTCACTTCCTGCTCCTATGGGTCCGGGCTTTCGATGGTGGATTCCGGGCATAGCATTAAACAGGTGCGTCAGATGGGAAGCACCTGCATCGAATACGGTCTCGGCCTCATCATAGGTGCAGTCAGTATGCGCGATAGCTACTTTGCAGAGCGTGACCGCATGCTTTGTGAAAGTCTCGGCTCCAGACAATTCCGCAGCTACATCGACAATCCTGATAAGTCCCTTGGAACTATCATATAGTTTCTGAAATGCCTCTATATCTGGCAGTTTCAGGTATGAACCGTTCTGCGCTCCTTTTTTCTTTTCTGAAAAAAACGGCCCTTCCATTTGTATTCCCACTAAATTTGCGCACTCTCTCGGCTTCTCGTTTTTGAGCCAAACGGCGTTTTTGAATGCCATTTCCAGCACATGATACGGCAACGTCATGGAGGCCGGTGCGAAGCTGGTTACGCCGTTTTGCGCCAGATAACGAGCCATTCTGATTAGCCCATCATAATCACCATCCGAGAAGTCCGCGCCGGAATTTCCGTGAGTATGTATATCCACAAGTCCCGGGATCACATACTGATTTGACAAGTCGATACCACCGGCAACTGTATGGGTGGAATCTATCATTTCGGCGAACCTACCATTCTCCACCCGAAATGCGCCGTGACGGAAAGAACCGTCAACAAAGATATGGGCATTATGAAATATCATTTCACACCTCCGGCAGGCTTGCCGCTGCCATTGACTGCCCCACACGCCGGAATTTTTCATCCGGCAGCATAACTCGAAGCTTCCTGCACAGTTCAGGGAATTCTTCCTCCAATACTCGCTGACATTCTTCTATAATTAAATTCCCTCCGATGCCAGACGCCACACGCCCAAGCACCAGCAGTGTGCGGAGATCATAAATCATTGCATAGAGGCTTAGAGTGTGCGCCAGATACACGCCAATTGAACGGAAGATATCGCACGCAAATGGAACTTCCTGTTCCGTCAGCTTCTGAACCTCCTTGAGTTTCTCAGCAGGAGAAAGATTCTCAGAAAGTGCGATTCCTGCCGCGGGCGCCAGCTTTATCACAGCATCTTGAGAAAAGTATTTGCATCCGACCCCGATATCTCCGGACCACTCGTCACGCATGGCGCACTCGTTCAAATCCACCGGAGCAAAGGCCAACTCATTAAACCATCCAAGCAGATTTCCCTCTGCATTTACATATCCGACAGCTTCACTCGTTCCCATCGCAAGCCCCATAATAGAGCCTGCTCCAAGACTCATAGCTCCTGCAAGGGCGGATACATCTCCGTCATTAGCAACAACAATGGGGACATCTCCAATCTCCTTTGCCGCGCGATCATAGATGGTTTTTACCTCATCCCTGCGGCTGCGAGGAACCTTGATGAAGATGGAGGATACCATAGGGGCGTTTCCGACAAAGACGCCTGCGGAGGACACGCCAATACCGTCCACCCGCGGCATTTTCGACGCTGCCGTCTTAAGCGCACTCACGATCCCCTCATATTGATATTGAGGATCTTCACTTGTTTTCGGATGCCACACAACCTCCTCGGAGTAGACTGTCCTGCCGTCAATGACCGCAGAAACCTTGCGGTCAGAACCACCTGCATCGAAACCAATGCGGCAGCCATTTATATGCCCTCCCACTTTTTTTGCCTGCTCATTGGGCTGCGGGAAGGCAGCTTCTTCGCAAACCACTACCTCGAAGGGGCGTTCGTAGACATCCTGCATAAAGCTGATGTCAAAATGGCGGAGACCTCCCGCACGGTATTCCGCTTGTAATCGCTTTGCAATTGTGTCATCGCCACACAGGTAAAGGCGCCAGCCGCCAACGCTCCATAAAAGCATTTTGACAAATCTTTCAGCGTAGCGGTAATTTGCTGCTGCAAACGCATCGCTGCGCAGCTTTGTCTCAAACACAGAGACAAAGCCGTTTTCTCTTTCTATGGCAATTTTGAAGGGATGTACCGCCTCTTTCAGATATGCTTCTGCCCAAACACCGAAGGGGATGAAAGCATTATCTAATAGGGGCATGTTTTTTACAGAATAATCGATGCCAAGGTAGTTCATGGCAGTCTCCTTTCATTCACAGGGGCAGAGAGACAGATGCGTCCATGTCACAAATAACTGTGACATTTGGATGGAATTGCAGAATTGAGCCGGGAAGCTGCGGTGTTACAGATCCCCAAAATGTGCGGAAGAGGATATCTGCCTTATCCTTGCCTGTAACAAGCATGACGATTTTCTTCGCTGACATAATTGTGCCGACTCCCATCGTGATAGCAGATGCGGGGACATCGTTGACCGATGCAAAGAACCGCTTATTTGCCTCGCGAGTCATTTCCGTGAGCCGAACTTCATGGGTTGCAGTTGGGAAATGGTCGCAGGGCTCATTAAATCCGATATGCCCATCATGACCGAGGCCAAGAAGCTGAATATCAATGCCGCCCCAGTCCTCCAGCTTGCGCTCGTATTGCTCGCACATGGTTGGAATATCTTCTGCAAGGCCATCGGGAACAATGGTGTTTTCCGGTTTAATATTGATATGGTCAAACAACTTTTCCTGCATGAAACGACGATAGCTTTGCGGATGGTCGGGAGCAAGTCCCTTATATTCATCCAGATTTACCGACCGAACCCGGCTGAAGTCAATGAGCCCCGCCCGTTCACGGAGAATAAGCTCACGGTACAGCGGAATGGGAGTAGAACCGGTGGCGAGACCTATCACACAGGAGGGCTTTGCCTGAATAACGGCTTCAAATTCATCAGCGGCAGCCTTCCCCATATCTTCGGAATCTTTCACCTGAATGAAATTCACATGCAACATTTTACCCCCCATATCCGTCAGGATTCTGCTTTTGCCAATTCCATGTGTCGCGGCACATATCGATTAGAGATTTCTCCGCTCTCCATCCGAGAAGCTCTGTGCTCTTTGAGGTATCTGCATAGCAGATGGGCAGATCCCCCTGTCGGCGCGCTGCAATCTGATATGGGACAACCACATCATTGGCTTCTTCAAAGGCATGCACCATATCCAACACACTATAGCCGTGACCTGTACCAAGGTTAAAGACGCTTTCCCCGTTGTGCTGCATTAGATACTGGATGGCGGCAACATGTCCCTTTGCCAAGTCGACCACGTGGATATAGTCGCGCACACCGGTACCGTCCGGCGTGGGGTAGTCGTTTCCGAATACATTCAGGTGGTCACGCTTTCCGATGGCTGTCTGTGAAATATAGGGCATGAGGTTATTCGGAATGCCGTTGGGGTGCTCACCGATCTTCCCGCTTTCATGTGCGCCGACCGGATTGAAGTAGCGCAGATTCACAACCGACCACTCTGGGTCGGCCTTTGCCATATCGCGCAGGATCTGTTCGCACATGAATTTTGTCCAACCATAAGGGTTTGTGCAGTTCCCGGTTTTTGAGGTCTCACGCAGGGGCATCTCGTTGTCGCCTGAATAGACAGTGGCGGAGGATGAGAAAATAATGCGCTTGACCTTGTGCCTTGACATAGCGCTGCACAACTCCAAGGTTGCATCCAAATTGTTCTGATAGTAATCAAGCGGCTTCATGACAGATTCTCCGACTGCCTTGAGGCCTGCGAAATGAATGACACAAGCTATCTCACAGCTTTCAAAAATCTCATTCAACAGATATTCATCACGAATATCCCCTTCGATCAAAGTCACATTTTGTCCTGTTATTTCACCGACACGGCGCAGGCTCTCCGCACTGGAGTTGACAAAGTTGTCAACTGCGATGGGGGTATACCCTGCCTTGATCAGCTCCACGCAGGTGTGACTGCCTATGTATCCGGCGCCGCCCGTTACAAGAACATTCATTTTGCTTCCTCCTTCACGATTTTCTGCATCGCATCCCACTTCTTTTCCATGTCGGCGACAAGTTTGAATTGTGTGCGGGCGCGATCTAAATTCTGCCCTTCTCGGTGGGTAGCGAAATAGCGATCTCCGTCCAGATAGTCCGTCAAGAAGCGAACTCCGCACTCCATCGTCATGGTCTTTGCACTAATGGCAAGGCAAGCAATTTCACTTTTTGTCAGATTGGGACAGGAGCGCGTGTAGCCGCGGGTAAACGCCCTGAATCGTTCCAGGCTGACCTCCATTTTAGATACATCCTTCTCATCCTCGGCAGCAGTTGCCGCACCAAAGCGAATGGAATCGCCAAAGTCATAAACACTGGTACCCGGCATCACGGTATCAAGGTCAATCACACAGCAGGCTTTTCTCGTTTTTGCATCCAACAGAACATTGTTGAGTTTGGTGTCGTTATGCGTTACGCGTAATGGAAGTTCCCCGGAACTCAGCGCACTCTGCAGTACCCCCATTTCCGACTGTCTGGCAAGCGCAAATTCAATTTCCGGCTGAACCAGCGCCGCACGGTGCAAAGCGTCGCGCTCCAAAACTTCAAGAAAAGCACGATATCGGTCAGGCGTATTGTGGAAATTGGGGATCGTCTCATGCAGCCTTTCCGCTGGAAAGTCTGACAGCATTTGCTGAAATGTGCCAAACCCGATGGCACTTTGGTAGAAGTCCTCGTCTGTTTCCGGCAGCTGAAGACATATGGTGTCCTCAACGAAGTCGTATACACGCCAGTATGCGTCCTGCGTGTGAAGAAAGCTCGCTCCGTCATGTGTCTTTACCAATGTCAAAACGCCGCGTGGGTCATTTGCTTTTGCGCGCAGGAACTCGGTGACTGCGGTGATGTTCTCCATCAGGCCGGGGATGTCGCGGAATGTGTGATGGTTGATCCTCTGCAGGATGTAGCGGCGTCCGCTCGCCGCGACAGCCAAATAGGTGACATTGATGTGCCCGCAGCCATACGGCTCGCAGGAAACCGGTTCAGCGTCCAGCCGGAAGCCACGCAGCACATCAAGTAGGTTTGTGTTCATTTCCATAGTTCCTCCGTGTAGACTCCGTCGGCTTTCATTTTCGCAACAGCCTGCTTGACGGAGTCCAAATCTTCACGGTAAGTCACACCATACCAGATCTCCTCGCAGGGAAGAACCTGTACGCTTGCGGACTTGTCTGAAAGCTGCTCGTTGACAACAAACGGAAGGAAGTACTCGCACTTGAGCGGATCTGTTTTTATCGCCTCGCGCAGAAACGCACCCATACGAAACCAAAGCTCATCCAGAATTTTAGCGGAGAAGCCCCACAGATTCATTGAAACGACCGTGTCACCAGGCAGCGTGATGAAGCGGTTGCCGTCTTCCGTGTATTCGGCATCTGCTCCCTTTTTGAAAATCTTCGTGCGCTCGGTAATCCCTGTGAGCAGGCCGTTTTCGGTTTGACACACGCCACGCGCAACCGAGCCGAATTCCGTCACAGTGTTCTTCAGGAGGTACCCAACCATCGCATATTTGCTCTCATCAGTCTGCTTTGCCAAAAAATCAAATATTTCGGTGAAAGCTGTGCGGCCATAAAAATCGTCCGCGTTAATGACGGCAAACGGTCCGTTTATCACACCGCGGCAGCAAGCCAGCGCATGTCCGGTCCCCCACGGCTTTGTGCGCTCGGCAGGAACGGAAACCCCTTCCGGGAGCCGGTCAAGCTCCTGGTAAGCATAGGAGACATGAAAGAACCTCTCCATTCGATCTCCAATGCACTTACGAAACTCCTGTTCCATCTCATGGGTGATGATAAAGACCACATTACGAAAGCCGGCGCGCCATGCGTCAAACAGGGAAAAATCTATGATGAGATGGCCTCCAGGATCGACTGGCTCGATCTGCTTGAGACCGCCGAAGCGGCTGCCCATGCCGGCTGCCAAAATAACAAGAGTTGGATTTTTCATACAGCCCTCCTTTGAGGAACAAATATTGGCTCGGACGAAACGGCGCATAAACAGTCCGCTTATTTCTCCAGAGCAGTACAAATCACGCTATACTGACCTTCGGTATACCCAATGCCCCATGCGGCATCGGATTTCCGCTTCCCGCCATACCAAACACGGAGAGTATCCTTTCCTTGATCCAGCAGAAATGCGGTTCGATACAGGCAAAAATCGTCCCAGCTTCCTTCTTCGCCCTGCTCCATCAGAGGATTCGGGAAGGTCTTCCAAGGCTGTCCCGCCTTCTTGACTGCGTAGAACAGTTTGCAGTAGTCACAGTTTGTCCCGTTCGGATAAGCCGGATAAATGGCGTGCAGAGAATCGTCTTCCGGATCACGCCAAATGGTCAGGTGCCAAATCTGGTAGCCCGGCTGAAGGAGATCCTCACAGGTTTCTTCCTCGCTCCAGCAGAGGCCGTCCTTTGAGGTACGAACGCGCACCTTGTTTGCCTGATTCTGATAGCCGGTGTTGCCGGTGTCCACATACCACATCTGCCATTCGCCATCCTGCATACGCTGGATGCAAGGGGAAAGGATGCTGTATTTTTGAACGGGATCATGGAGTACAATCTCCGGCTTTGTCCAGTGAACGCCGTCTGCAGAGCGCATGAGCTTGACCCATGACTGCACAATATCGTCCGCCTCCACATAATAGAGCCACAATTCATCGCAATCCTTATTATAGACAAGCTCCACATCACAGTTATGGCCGGGCTTCGGCGCGGGGGTCAGCGGATTCGTCAATCCTGCAGGGACGCTCCATGTTTCTGCATCGTTGGAAACCAGGACAGAAGGATCCTCCAGCCCATCGTTGTTGTAGGGGTATGGTGTCATTGCCATCCAGCACAGGTATCCATGCCAAGGAGCGTCAAAGCGCAGCACTGAAGGATGCGTAGACTGATTGGAACCGTCATAGGTCGGGATGTGCTGCGGACGTACCGCGTTCTTCAAAATACTCACTTTTTTGTCCTCCATTCATTCATGTTAATTGCCTTTCCGCCATTTAGGCGGCTCTCCTCTGCGGCCAGCGCAATAAGGTGACTCTCCACCGAAGCATCCGCGCTGGTTTTGCTTCCTCCTCCACTGTGCAGTGCCTGCAGGAAGTCTCTCATCATGGCGGCGTCGCTGCCGCTATGTCCGCCTGCAGGTGTATGCACATGCAGCGTTGTTCGATTGCCGGTGGCGAAATCGCTGATTTCCAGCGTGGATGACTCCATATTACCTTGGATCTGACCGTGACTCCCCATAACATTGATGATACGCTCACAATGCTCGGTAAAGGCGCACATCGTCATGGCGGCACTGACGCCGTTTTCATACAGCAGATTTACGACCTGATTGTCCACCACATCGTTATCGCACTGGTAGACACACCGGCCATACGGCCCGCGCTGCAAAGCGTTCAACACGGCCTCGTGTGAGGGGTCAAGGCTGACCACGGAAACAAAGCCGTCAGACACAGCCCTCGGGTGCTCCAAATAGAACCGGGGCGCATAGTAAGGGCAGTCGTCCCGATGCGTACACCCGTCCAGACAGTATGGCGGCGCACCTGACGGCTTGTGCGCGGCGTTGAAGTGCGCAAGGGAACCGAAGCTACTGACCGCCTTGCATGAGCTTCCGATCAGCCATGTCAGAATATCTGTGTCGTGGCAGCACTTTGCCAAAATCATCGGGCAGCTGTCCTCGCTGCGATTCCAGTTCCCACGTACAAAGCTGTGCGCCATATGCCAATAGCCGACGCTTTCGATATGCTGAATGGATACGAGTTGGCCGATTGCGCCGCTTTCAATCAACTCCTTGAGCTTCACAAAAAAGGGGGAATAGCGCAGTACGTGACAGATGGAAAGCATCCGGCCTGTCTGCCGCGCCTTTTCGCCCATTGCGATGAGCTCCGCACGGTCATAGCTCATCGGCTTTTCACAAAGCACATCATAGCCCTTGTCCAAGGCTTGCAGAACCGGCTCGTAGTGCATCCGGTCCTGCGTACAGACAAATACACAGTCTGCGAACTTCTCGCACCCAAGAGCGCCCTCCCAGCTTTCAAAACAGTGGCCTTCAGGAATGCCGTGATCCGCAGCGAACGCAGCACGCCGATCCGCACGCGGCTCGGCCACGCCGACAATTTGTAATTCATTTGGGAAATTCAGCGCATAGGCAGCATACACATTTGCTCCCCGCTGCCCAGCTCCCAGCACTATTGCGGTAATTGGTTTCATAGGCAACTCTCCTCATATTTAATTTCCAGCACGGTGTTAATCGGATCGGGCAGCAGATAGGTGAAGTGCGGGATCGTGCCGAGTGTGACAAACGCAAGGTTTTCGTAAGCGTTTGTGATCCAGCTCTCCCCCCGCAGCACCTCACTGCCGTCCGCAAGACGCCGCACCGAGTTGACCCGCTCCGGGGCAAGGCCGGTCAAAGCCAGCGGACCGATAGGGTTGTCCAGAATATGCGCATAGATGTAACCATCCTTTTTTGTGTACCAGCCCCAGTCCGGCTTTGGAAGTTCGGCACTGCCGCAACCGTAGACGCTGTCGCCGTTGACTGCCAGCCATGCGCCAATCTCCTCCAGCAGCCGACAGCTTTCGGCATTGAATCTGCCATTAGCGTCCGGCCCGACATTAAGGATCATATTGCCGCCCTTGCTGACACACTCAACCAGCTTTCGGATGAGCATGGAAGCCGGCTTGTAGTCTGTATCATAGGGGTTGTAGCCCCAATTATTGTTCATGGTCGTGCATAGCTCCCAAGGAACGCGCTCACCCCTGACATTACGAATGCCCTCTGGCGGCAGGATCTGCTCTGGGCTGACGAAATCGCCGCTGTAATACGCCGGATGCTCCGTGACAAGACTGCCAAACCCTTCGCCGCTTGTTTCCAATCGATTGTCAATGACAACATCGGGCTGATGGCGGCGAACCATTTGTATTAACTCTGTGGCCTTCCAGGCCTCGCCACGCAGCTCGTCATACGCATAATCGAACCAAAGGATGTCGATCTTGCCGTAATTGGTGACCAACTCCTCGATCTGCCCGTGCATATAGGCAAGGTAGCGGTCAAAGTCGATTTTCTCATCCTGATAAGCCGGATTACCGCGCATTGGATGATTCAGGTCGCTGAACTTCGGGAAATCCGGATGATGCCAGTCAATCAGAGAATAGTAGAGACCCACACGGAGCCCTTCGGCACGAACAGCATCCACAAATTCACGTACCAAATCGCGTCCACAGGGTGCATTCGTGCTCTTGTATTCGGTCAGGCGGGAGTCAAACAGGCAAAAGCCGTCATGGTGTTTTGCGGTTAGTACCACATACTTCATCCCAGCTCGCTTTGCACGCCGAGCCCAGTCCTTCGGGTCATAAGCGTTTGCCGTAAACTCCTGCATATAGCGCTCATACTGCTCTGCGGGAATTCGAGCCTCGCTCATATACCATTCACCGCGACCGGGGATCGCATAAAGCCCCCAATGCAGAAACATTCCAAACCGGGCGGACTGAAACCACTGTGTCCGTTTTTCTCTTTCTGTCATATTGACTATCCTTTCACTGCTCCTGCCGTCAGCGATTTAACGAAAGTCTCTGACAACAGGCAGAAAATAATGATGGTGGGAAGAACAATTAAGATGATCGCCGAGAACATGCCGTTCAGGTTTTTGGAATAGGCCGTTGTAAACTGTCCAAGTAATGCGGGAAGCGTCATGTTTTCCTTCGACTTGAGCAGAATGGATGCAAAGTAGTATTCGTTCCAGTTATTCAGAAACGCCATAATAGCCGCCGTTGCAAGCCCCGGCTTTGCAATAGGGACGATGATTCTGAAATACGTGCCGATATAGCCGCAGCCGTCCATCATAGCGGCTTCCTCCATCTCCTTCGGGATGGTAAGGAAATAGCTGCGAAGAATAAAGAAGGTCACAGCGATACCAAGGCTGGAGTATACAAAAATGATTCCCGTCAATGTGTCCTTGAGCCCAAGATCAGATAGGAGACGATAGATAGGAAAGCTGATAGAAATCGAGGGGATGAATAAGGTGGAAGCAAACATCAGCGTAACGAGGTTTTTCCCTTTGAAGGATATCCTTGCGGACACATAAGCCGCAAGAGAAACCACAAAGACGCTGATTACCGTAGATATAACCGTAACGATCAGGCTGTTCAGAAAATATTGGCCGATATTGAGTTTTGTGAATATAGTGATGTATCCGTCAAGGACCCATTCATCAGGAAGGCCCAAGCCGCCGGGTGTCCGCTTAAAAGAATTCAGGAATACCCAGAGAATTGGATATAGGGAAATCATCAGCACAAAGGTCATTAAGAGATACCGCAGCAGTTTTGCGGGAAGTGAAAATGCGTTATCCTGTTTCATGATCAAGGCCCCCTTTAATCCGATGTATCCGAACGGAACGCACGGTTGATAAGGCAGACGATCAGAATTCCGAGTATGAACTGGATCACACCTGCGGTATTACCACGCGCAAAATTCAACTTTGTACTGCCGAGAGAGGTTTTGTAGATATAATAGCTCAATGAATAGGTAGCGTTATCGGGCCCGCCAGAGGTGATGAGTGCGATCTCATTGTAAAGAAGTAAGCCGTAATTTGCTGCCATTACCGAAATCGTTCCAATCATCGGGCGAAGCAAAGGCAACGTAATGTGCCGGTCGATTTGCCATTCAGACGCACCTTCGATGCGGGCAGCCTCATAAATTCCGGGGTCAATGGAGAATATCTGCGTCAGAAGCAAAAGACAGTTTGCGCCGCCGAAGAGAATGAAGGTAAAGGTAATCCCCCAGAAGGCATAGGTTGGATTTGATAAAACACTTACATCCGATCCGGGCCAGATCCTGTTGCACAATTCTGTAACAATGCCGCGTGCCGGGCTGTAGAGATTTAGGAAAATAAGGCCGATGGCTGCAGTGGAAATAATGTTTGGAATCAGGAACATATTGCGCGTGAACCGCCAACCACGCATTTTTTTGGACAAGGTCAACGCCACAAGGATCGTAAACGGGACCTGGATCAGCAGTGTCAATGCGACCCACTTTAGAGAGTTGGCCAGTGCCATCTTAAAGTTTGCGTCATAACGAAACAGCTTTATATAGTTATCAAAGAAATGCTCCCAACCAAGGAACTCCGGGGCTGTGAAGTTTGCATAGTTCCACGAGCAGAAGGATGTCAAGAATATCGTGATTAGGGGGTATGCATAGACAACTAAAAATAAAGCCGTACAAGGGGCAAGGAAGGCCAGAATAAACCCTCGCTTTCTATACGTTCTCGCCCCTGAGAAAACGCTTTTAATCTTAACTCCCGCCTTCATGATGTATTATCCTTTCTCCGCTTTCTAAAAAGAGAAGGGGACATTGCGCCCCCTTCTCTCGTAACCATTTACAATCAGCTCGCTGCGATGACAGCATCAAGCTCGCTCACTACATTGTCTACTGTCTTCGAGCCATCCTTCAAGCCAGCATACTTGGCCTGAATTTCGCCTTCGAAGTCACCAAACTGGTTGCCGAGACCAAGGGCCTGATAGTCAGCCTCCATGCACAGCTGGCACGCAGAAACCAGAAGCTTTGCTTCGGGAGCATCGACCTTGTCGATCAGTGTCATATAGTTTACCTTGGTGTTGGGAGCCATGCCGATACCATAAGAGATGATCTTGTTTGCGATTTCTTCACTCGTCATGTACTTGATGAACTCAATGCAGGCCGCCGTCTGCGCCTCGGTCAGACCGCTTGAAACGACAAGGCCTGTGCCGCCAGACATGAGAGATGCGCGCTTGCCGGACTCATTTGTCGGGAAGTTGGCGGGCTTGATGTTCTCCGCACCGGCCATGCAGCCCACACTTCCGCCAGCATCCCAAACGCCGTTAAAGAGCATTGCCGTCTTGCCATCAAAGAAATCGGTGCGATACTGCTCGTCGTCGTCACCGCCGGGGCCGAAGTTAGCGGAGTCGATCTGCTGGAGAACCTTTTCCTGCATGAAAGTCATGACCTCGCGGAAGGCAGGGTCATCAAAGGACATAACATCCGCGCCCTTCGCATAGAAAGCGCGAGTAGCGGCATCTGCCTGGAAGCGGCCTGCGGTCAGAATGTTGGTGGGCCAGCCGGCGTTCAATCCGAACGGAGTGATACCAGCGTCAACCAGCAGCTTAACCGCATCTTCAAAGTCCGCCCAAGTATTCCATTCGGCAGGAACCTTTGCACCGGCCTGCTTAAACAGTGCCTCGTTGTACCAGAAACCGACAGCTTCGATCTGCTCACGGACGGAATAGATCTTGCCGTCTGCAGTCAAGTTCTGATCATAGCAGACACCGGCACCAGCCTTGAAATTGGCATCCGCATCAAGGTAGGGCTTCAAGTCAAGGATCAGACCAGCGGCACTTGCGACGGGCACGATGTCCCAACCGCCAAAGTCGGCAATATCATAGAATTTGCCGCCGCTGATGTCGTTGAGCGCCGTATTGTAGATGCCCTCTGCGCCGGACTCATCAGGAACTGCAACAAAGGTGAATTCATCCTTGTGCATATCCGCAAAATCCTGATAAATCTGCCTCATCTGTGCGGCAGCAGGCCACTCGGACTCATCGTGATAGTAACCGTGGACAAAAGTGATAGTAGCCTTCTCGGAATCTTTTTCCTTATCGTCCCCAGGTTTCTCCGTCTTGCCGCATCCGGCAAGTATGCCGGCAATCAGAAGAAGTGTCAGAAGAAGTGCGAGTATCTTTTTCATAGTCCATTCCTCCATTTTCATATTGTTGGTTGATAGGTGTGAGCCGAACAGACCCAAAGGTCTTATTTAGCATCTCCAGTTTATCTGATAGTGAGGTAGGATACCATAAAACTTTTTGCCGAAACATTGAGTTTTACACACCTAATCAAAAGAATGGCGCCGAAAAATTGTGTGGTTTGCACAATTTCTCGGCGCCATTCAGCGGTTGAGATGTAATATACTGATGTTATTGTGTTTTTTTAACCTTTTGGCGTGCCCCTAATCAGAATCTGTTATGATAGCTACAATAGATTGCTGCACGGACTTGTCTCGCAGCAGTTCCTCCAGCCTTTGTTCAAGATTGGCAAAGGACTTGACTGGAAGGACGGAATATAGCGTCAGTATTTGCTGATCTGCCTTCTGGCAGACTTGTACGGCATCTGCCAGGATAGGCACTCTTTCACGAATCCATGCGTCTTCAATCTTTGGATTACTTGGCGCCTGATGCGTCTTTGTAACCATCTGCTCCTGAACATCTTCACTAAGCATGTATTTCAGAAAACGCACACAAGCATCAATCTGCTTTGGAGAACCAACATTACTAATGACGTAGCCGGTAGCGGGGTTGGCGTAGGAGATTGTTTCTCCTTGTCTTCCGGGGAACGCAGCGTAGCGGATTTCCTGCTGTGTCGTTGTTTCTACAAGGTCCGTATTGGCCCAGACGCCATCAATATAGATCGCACTTTCCCCATTGAAGAAGTTCTGCCTGATGTCCAGAGCTGTCCCGCCCTGTGTATCGTAGGAAAGTGCGCGGATCAGTTCTGATACTGCGATCTCCGCATCCTCTTTGTCACACATAGCGGTTTCTTTCTGCATGAAGGCCAAAGAATTCTCCGACACGGCGGCCAGCCGTGCCCCCAAAAAGAACCCCATTTGACTCACCTGCAGCTGAATTGGCACCGCGCCTGTCTGCGGGGAGATCTCCGCTAATGCATCGCATACCGCCCAGAATTCCTCCCATGTCTTTGGGAGAATTACGCTCCCTTCCGGCGTTCCTGTGTCTGTGATCCCCGCCTGTTTGAATAGCGAGGCGTTATACCAGTATCCGATGTATTCCACTGCATCCGGAAGCGTGTAAAGCGCACCGTCCGGCTCCTGAAGTGCCTCCAGAATCTGCGGACTTATGTTCGATGCAAATGCCGCATCCTCCTGTAGATATGGCATCAGATCCAAGGCTACGCCCTTCTTCTTTGCACTTGAAACATACTGCACATTCCCGTTGGTGCTGATGATGTTCGGCGTTTTATCCACCGCAAGCATATCCGCAGCCTTTTCCATAACAATCCCCAAATCTGGCGATGTGTCATAGGCGATATGAATATCAGGGTTTGCTTTCTCAAAAGCAGAAAACAGCTCGCGCATTCCAATATGATCGGCGCTGCTCCCGCCCCAACCATGCATAAAGCTGATAGATACCGTTTCCTTCTCCGGTTCAGCAGAGCAACCAGGCAATATCAGAAAAACACAGAGCACTGTAAGGCACATCAAAAGCACTTTTTTCATGGATGATCAGCTCCTTGTCCAAAGTTTCTTTTACTGTTATAATAACAGTAGACACACCAAAAAAGCAAGTGAAGGGGGTATTTTTCATGCGGGATCTATACGAGAAGTGGATACGCACCCCTTCGCTGCGGGGCCAATTGATTTGGCTGAATGTTAGTTCCGTTCTGGTAACGCTGCTGATCAGTCTGCTGATTTTAGTGCTGCTGGTCATCAATGTCATGGGGTCCTTTGTGAATCGGGAGGCCCAGTTTGCCATGCGCGCAGTGAGCCAAAGCCTTTCCACAAAAACACAGATGATGGAGGATATGCTGCTTCGGATATGCAAGAGTACTGCAATGGCGGAAGCGGGTTCAGAAAGCAGAAGTGAGCAATTCCAAAACCTGATTGACATTTATTCGGACAAAAACATCGTTGCCCCCGGCCTCCCCTTTGTGGAGATGGTATACTTCATAGATCGGGAGATGAACTCCGATGTTGTGTCTTACCACGAGCTTCGCGTAAGTGAACAGGCTCGGCTGGATGAAGATAACTTGATGAGATATTATGCCTTTCAGGAAAGCGGAAAGGATGTTCAGTGTACGGCAGAAGACCCCTATATCCACATTATTTATACTGCCTACGACAGGTGGACGGATCCCATTGGCACTGTGATTTTTGTGGTCAACCAGTCGGCTGTTACATCGATAATGAGTAAAATCTCTGATTACCGGGATGCTTTTTGGTATTTGTTTGATAAGGACGGAAATACGGTTTTTTCAGAAAGCACACTTAACCTTCGCCCCGAAGAGCAATCCTCACTGTTTGATGCCAGCCATGATTCCACCTATGTCCGCAAAATCGGAAACAGCAGCTACCTTCTATTCAGCGAAACACCGGGCATGGGGCTGCTCTGTACCATCGGCGTACCCTCGATACAGATACTGCGGTTGCTTTATCAGGTAGCTGCGCCCTATCTCATCGGCTGTGCTATCCTTCTGCTTATTGTTGCTGGTATCATGTTTTTCGCTGTTATGCGGCGATTGCAGCCGCTTCAGGAAATGACGCTTCAGCTGCAACAGGTTGCACAGCAGAATTTCCGCGTTAAGCTCCCGCAGTACGACTGCCAGGAATTTTCCACCATGAGTCAGGCGTTCAATTCAATGACAGAAACCATTGATCATCTGATCAATGACGTTTACGAAAAGAAGTTTATTGCAATGGATAGCGAACTTCGTTATCTCCAAAGCCAAGTAAACCCCCATTTCATGTATAATGTTCTGTGCAGCATCGCGCTTGCCGCACAGATGGAGGGAAACGCAACCACGCAAAAAATGGCCACCAATTTTGCGGGGCTCACTCAGGCGCGGCTCTCTAACGGTGGGGATCTCAAAGTGACAATAGCACAGGAACTGCAATATGCGAAATTCTACATTGAACTGCAGCAGATGCGCTTTGGTGAAAAGATATCCTACCATGTTACTGTTTCGGATGATTCACTGCTCTATTGCCTCATCCCAAAACTCACAATCGAGATGCTGGTAGAGAATGCGGTCGGACATGGAATAGAGCCAAAGGAAGGTATCGGAACAGTACAGGTATCTATTAGCTGTGCAGCCCCCGAAACCTTGAAAATTGTGATTGCAGACGATGGCGTTGGCTTTGAAGGGAAGAATGGAGAAATACCTCTACCCCTCGACCTACCTGCCGCTGGAAATCGACACAATCGTATCGCGCTAAATACAGTGTACAAAATGCTGCACCACCTGTATGGCTCTAAATACGGAATCCACATATCCAGTTTTGAGAATGTCGGGACGACGGTCACCATTCTGCTTCCAAAGGAGGACAGCCGCAATGTACAGAATTCTGATAGCGGACGACGAGATCTTGATGCGAAAGGGCCTATGCACATTGATTGATTGGCAGAAGCTCGACTGTCAAATTGTCGGAACTGCCGAGAATGGCTTGCAGGCAAAGCAGGCCGTGATTGACTTGCAGCCGGATATTCTAATAGCCGACATCAAAATGCCGGTTCTTGACGGGTTGGAGCTTGCACAGTGGATACATACCTCACAGCTGCAGGTTCAAATCATTCTGCTGACAGCCTTTGCGGATTTTTCTTACGCCCAGCAAGCTATTCAGTATGGCGTTAGCGATTATATTACTAAAACCGGGAACATGGATGAGATCGTTGATGCCGTTGAACGCTGTAAACAGAAATTGAATCGGCAAAGAGCCTTCAATCTTGATATGGAAAGCCGGATCACATCTGTGTTTAATGCCATTATGACCGGAAGCCTGCATCGGGAAGGCGAAATACAGAAGCAAGCCGACCTGCTGGGACTTGCTACTGCCGGCTATGCCGTTGCAATTGTTGATCTGACTGATGTTGAAGAAAAAGCGAATCCTGCCGCCGTGCGCACAGGGCTTGAAAAGCTGTTTTATAGCTTGCTGCCAAAGGATTGCCTGTTTATCTCTCCCCAAGGAAAGCATGAACTGCATCTTGTTTTTGTAAAGTGCTCTGACATCCAGCTTCGCAATTTTTGCTTCGGCTGCATCTCTACCGCAAAAAATCTGCTTGATAGTACTCTCTATCTTGGTGTCAGTGAAAATGATACCGCTTTGCAGAAGCTGTCCGATGCGCTGGTTCAGGCGAGACTTGCGCTGCAGGACCGATTTTACGATCAGCAGGAACTGCATTTTTTCCGCCGCACACAAAGCAAAAGAACTCCGACTCATACCAATCACTTCACATCACTCACCAAGGCCCTTCGAAGTGCCGACTTGCCGCAGGCTGAAATCGCTCTGGAAGGCATATTTGATGTTCAGAGACATCAACACCCTCCGGAAGCTCAGGTCAAGGATACGGCCCTTATGGTTTTGCATACCTGCCGCAGTGCCCTTGAGGAATTTGGCGCAGATCTGGAGGTAGTTGAGCTGGACAGGTCTGAATGGAAGACCCACCTTCAGCGGATGCATTTCCATCAGGAGTGTGTCCAGCATCAGCGCCAGCTTGTGCAGGCTGTCTGCCGATATATCGCAGAGATCTCTGCAGAAGGCGGGAATCTCTTGTTGGATGTCCAAAACTTCATCGATTTGCACTTCTGTGAGCCATTGACATTGGGCATGGTAGCAGCTGCTGTGCATGTAAGCCCTGGCTATCTCAGCCGGTTTTTCCGTCAGAAAACAGGAAAGACCGTCATGGACACGATCACAGGTAAAAAAATCGAGTATGCCTGCCAGTTGCTTGAAGAAGGACATTTGAAAATATTTGAGGTGGCATACCAGGTTGGATTTGAAGACACTACCTATTTCAGCCATGTGTTCAAGAAATATACAGGAGCATCTGCGAAGGAATTTCGGGCACAAGCCCACCGCCGTCGAAGCTCGTCCGGGGGATAATCGACATAATGCGATCAGCGAAGATAAATGTCCGGTTTTCGCTTGTGGTAGAAGCAGCTTGTTCTTTCTCTGTCCTAATACTCCGATAGAGTGGGCTGTTCCGGAGGGGTCATATTGAACCCCTCCTCGGTTCAGCAAACAGGTATAGTTGCCCCTTGGCGTGGCGATTTTTGTTTTTTGGCTTAGTGAAGTGGATCGTATCAGGGTGCTGTACGATCCACTTTTCATTTAGTTCAGCGTATAGAGATTGGAGGTGTTGCTCCCATTGGGGCGGTATCGGGGCAGCTTGGCAAGATAGCCGTGCTGCTCCAGATCCGCCAGTGCCCGCTTGACGGTACTGCGGGAGAGATTCATATCTCTCGCAATCGTCTTGATACCGGGCCAGCAGCTTCCCGCGCTATTGGACCGATCCTTGAGGTACATATAAACAGATACAGCCCTGGGCGGTAGGAGCGTGTCGGCGTAAATGCTGTCAAAGTAGCTCACCGATCCACCTCCTGTCGGGGAAGATTATAAGGGGCGCGCTTGTGCGGCATACGGTCATAGTCGATGTCCTCCGCCACCACCATCTCCTGCACGGGCGCGTCGTGGAGCTGCCCCTCGCCCTTAACGGAGCGGGTGGTCTGCCGCTCCGGCAGCTTGGGCGGATACTTCCGCACGATGGCGCGGGTCAGCGCATTCTGGTCGGCATAATAGACCCTTCTGGCCGCCTGTTCCTCCACACGGTATTCCTCCTCGAAGGTGATGCCCCATTCGAGGAACAGGCGCAGGCGGGTACGCATGGGGTGGCATCCGGTCTTCTGCACGATGAAGCTGCCCTTGGGGATGGACTTGAGCTCATCCGCCGTCAGCAGGGGACGTTCCATCATCTGCAAGCTCTGGCTGGGATCGTTTTTCCCGCGGCTCACAGAGCCGGAGAGCACTGTGCGGCTGCCGAGGGCTTTGGAAAAGGCATCCGCTGCTTCACTGTTGGGGGCAAAGCCACCGCAGATCACATCCTGGCAGTTGTCCATCAGGATGGATGCACCTTCTTTGCCATAGTTCTTTTCCAGCTGCGCCAGCGACTGGATGATGGGTACCAGCGTCAGGCGGCGAGAGCGTCCAGCACTGAAAAGCGGCAGGATATCAAAGGGCGGCATGGTCCCCAGCTCATCACAAAAGAGGATAACACGGTTTTTCAGTTTGCCGCCGTTCTCATCCGCTACTGCGAACAGCTCACGGGAGAGGTTCTGGATCATCAAGCCCGCCATGAAGTTCTTCGTCTGATCCTCCTCCGGCAGGATGAGGAAGATGGCGGATTTCTCCGCCGCAAACATCTCGGCGTCAATGGCACTGTCGAAGCACAGGATCTGCTCCAGCTCACTATCGAGGAACGAGTTGAGCCGGGACAGCACCGTGGACATGACAGAAGCCATCGCCTGCTCGGAGCTGTTGAGCGCGGCGCCTGCCAGCCAGCGTGCTTTGTGCTCGGACGGCAGCTTGTCCATGAGCAGCTGGAAGCGGGAGCGTCCCCGCGCACCACGCGCCGGCTCCAGCAGATCCTGCACCAGCTTGAATACCGACACGATGTGCCGCCGCTCCTCCGGGTGTTCCTCATCCGGCGGCAGAAACTCCGCAAGCAGCAAGATCGTGGAAGACAGCAAGCCCTCCGCCGCATCGTAGAAGAAGGCGTTCTGCCCATGGTCGGAGTTTCCCTCCGGGCTGACGATGGACTTGGCAAGGATCTTGGCATACTTCTCCGCCTTTGCGCGGGCAGCGAGGTTATCCGGTTGTTTTCTGGCGATGTCCATATAGCGGTTGATGAGCGTCAGCAGATTGTTGCCGTCCGAGCGGGTGGGGTTACGCAGATCGATGACGGAGATATGCTTGTAGCCGTAATACTTTTTGGCAACAGAGCCGTAGTTGCGGGCGAGATCACCTTTGGTATCCAGAGCCAGAAAACTCATGCCAGATGCGCAGGCATATTCAAGGTTGGGATAGAGGAAGAATGCCGTCTTGCCCGCGCCGGAGGCGGCGATCATCAGGCAGTGAATGTCATCGCTGTCCACCAGCGCAGTCAGTTCATCTTTTTTGCCCTTGCAGCCCAGCACCAGCCCCTGTTCTGCGGGAAGGCTTACTCCCTTGCGCCAGTCTTTGACCTTGAACGGCACATGGGCATAGGTCTGGCGGATCTCCTTATCGGTCGCCCAACGCGCCGTGCCGTGCTGCCCGTCACCCACGGTGCGGGACTTGATGCCGCTGAGTGTATAGTGGTAGGACAGCATGGAGAGTCCCCCGATGATGGCGAACATCCCCAGCCCTGCCGCGACCAATATCCCGATGTTGGAGCTTTTGATCGTGTCCCACATTGTCAGCAGAAGGTTTGGCATAGCTCGCTCCTTTCCATGTTGTTTTCCTGTTCTGCCTTGAGATCATCGTTCCAGTCCTTTTGCTGCGGTACGAGCCGCTCTGCGGAGATACCACGCTCCTCCAGCAGCTTCGCCATACGCTCACTGGCGGCATGACCGGCAGCGTCATTGTCCAGGCAGAGATACACCTGCCGGAGCTGGGGGAGCTGCCGCAGCATCTCCAGCACGGGGATGGAGGATGTCCCGCAGCAGGCCACATAGTTATGCGCCTGCCACCCCTCCGTGAAAAGGGAGATGTAAGAGAGCAGGTCGATAGGGGCCTCGAAGACATAGAGCGTGTCATCACCGCCAAGATAGTGAAAGCTGTGCTTCGGGTCGCTGCCCTCAATGTTGCCGCGATAGCTTTGCCCCATGGTATACAGCCCACGCTTATGCCCGTGACGGGGAACGCCGTGTTCATCGAATCCGACGAACACGGCGTTGTGGTATTTCTTTGTCCCGTCCCTGGAGTTTTCACAGCTTTCGTAGATGAGCTTCTTGCGCACGAAGGCATTGAGTATCTCGCGGTCAATGCAACGCTTTTGCAGCAGGTAGGCATACACACGGCGCATGGACTCGCTCTGCGGCGGCAGCACGAAGGGCTTTGCAGGCTCCTGCACCTTCTCTCTTGCCACAGGGTAGCTTCCGCCGAGATCATCGCCGAGGAGCAGGGACATGGCGTCCGGGTAGCTGAGTCCATAGAACTGCTTGACGAAGCTGATGGCTCTGCCGCCCTGTTCGCTGGCGTGATCGTACCACTCGCATCCGCGGATGGTGATGCTGTGGTCGCTGGCAAGGCGTTTGTCCCTGCCGGAGGTAATGAGCTTTTCTCCTCGGCGGCGGAGGAACTCCTCCAAGTCCACCGATGCGGCTCGTTCTTTCTGCTCGGTTGTAAACGGAATGTACTTTGACATAGTCCCTCCCTTATTGTGTCTGTTGCGTCAGTCCGCGATCCTCATGGTCATCCGCCTTGTGTCCCATTGCCATGCGCTTCTCCTGCAATCTGCGGCGACGCTTCTTGTCGATCTGCATCCCTGCATAGATGGCAGGCTGGGCGGCGTTCTCACGGAATATGCGGCTCATCTGATGGAGCATCCGAAGGATAGCGGTTCCCGCCGCTGCGCCGGAGAAGTCCTTCTGATGGTCAATGAAATACTGCGCGTAGGTGTTGCCTTGAGCCGCCGCCTGTACAAGATAGCGCAGAGCTTCCTCACGGTCTGCTTGCACCTCTTGCCCCAGCAAATAGAGCTTTCCCAGCGTGTATTGGGCAAACTGATTGCCCTGGGCAGCAGAGTCCTTCAGAAGTTTAATGGCGGCAACTGCATCCCTCGGCACCCCCTCCGCGCCGGTGAGCAGCAGCTTGCCGAGCCGGTATTGCGCGTATGGATCGTTCTGATCCGCTGCCTGCCGCAGCCAGTGAATGGCCTGCGGGATCTGCCCCTGCTCCAGCAGTAGTTTGCTCAGCGCATATGCAGAGCAAGCATTTCCGGCTTCTGCCGATTTTTGAAACCACTCTGCCGCTGCTTTTCGGTCAGTCGATATGCCAAGCCCGTCCCGGTACGCCTTTCCAAGATGGTGGGCGGCAATGGTATAGCCCTCCTCCCACAAACGGCGGAGGGTGACCAATGCCATTGACTTCTCGCTGGGATCTGCGTCCGCAGCATCTAATATGCTTTTTGCTCTGCGGTAAAACCGCGCCCGCTGATGGATCATCCGCTCTGCACTTGGATCTGGAGGCACAGGCGGTTCTTCCGGCGCCGGCGCATCCTGCATGGCATCATCCTCGAAGGTGAAGTGCATCTCCGAAAGCCGGAGCGTTTCCCGGATGACCATGTTGCGCACAGTCTTGAACTCCTTTTGCTGCGACAGCGGTACTCGCTGCGGTGGTGTCTGATTATAGTCAATGCAAAGCTGCTCTCGGAGCTCCTGCCATAGAGCATAGGCGGACGACACCCTCTCGTCCTTTGCCAGTTCGTCCACGATCTCATCCACGATGCGCTTGACACGGGGCGGCAGATAACCGTAGACCTTTTTGCCGCTGACCTCCCGAAGCCGCTGGGCGAGATCCGTCACCAACAACTCCAGCCTATCACTTTGCATAGTACCGGTTGCCATCTGCCCGATGAGCGTTGCCATCCGTGCTTCCGCCTCCTGCCGGAGCAGACCGCGCTGTTCGTCCTTCTGCTCATAGATGTGCAGGCGGTCGTTCCGGTAGATCGTGCTGACCAGCGCAGACTTGATGCTGCGGATACCTTGCCGGGAGAGGTAGCCCTCCTTCGGATCGGTTGAGAAGAGCACCATGTGAACATGGATGTGCTTCTCCTTTTCGTGCATAGCTGCGTACCAACGAAGGCGGTCCGGGTGGATCTTATAGCCCTTGGCGATGTCCGTGATAGATGCGTTGATGAGGTCCTGCCAGTTTTTAATATCTGTGTACCCCAGACGCTCCGCATTCTCACGGGAGAGGGAGATGATAGGTGTCCACACATTCCCTGTGTGCTGCGCCACCTCTGCCACGGCATTCTCCAGCGACGGGACCTTCCCGTTGGCGTCCCACAAGCCGTGTTCGCCCAACGCTTTTACGCCGGGGCGGTTTGCGACATAGTCAAGATAGTTTTCACGGCTATCCATCGGCTCAATGAAGTCCTCGTGGATCTGCGCGATGAGCGCAAAGGCAGTCTGCCGGTTAGGTGTGTTTGCATACCCCTCATGCTCCGGCAGTTCCCTCGCCTCTGGGAAGCTGCGGAGCAGACGCCGGATATACTGCTGCTGTTTCTTCGTGACAGGAAGATGGGCATTGTCATCCTTGAGGAGTTGCACGCCTTCACGGGTGGCGAAGTAGCGGGTACGATGGGCCAGCCGAGCGGCATCTCTGCCGCCCTTCATGTATGGAGAGATAAATATCAACCTCGCCATGTGTCATCCGGCAGCTGCCGTTGGACATCCTGGGCATCCTCGAACCTGATCTGACCATTGGTGCGCTTTACCTCGTCCACCACATACCCGCGCAGGGCGCGGCGATCCTCCATCGTATCCCGGAAGTGGGCGGCGATGGTGTGCGCCATGATGCCCTGCTCCACCGCACACTTGAAGAGAATACCGTTGGTGCGGTTGGTGCTGTCCGCGATGATCCCGCGCAGCGTTGACACCAGTGCGTCCGAGAGATACTCGGAGGTGTCCTCCGTTCCCAGATAGCCCATGTAAAAACGGACCGCCTTTTCAATGAATTCGCTGCGGCTCCTGCAGTTCGCCTCCTCCAGCCATGCGTCCATGCGTCGAATGACGCTGGGCCGCAGCCAGATCGTGGTGCATTTCTTATTGTCCTCCATTTTTCCTCCTTCCTTCCGCTGCCATCGGTCAAAAACGCCGGAAAGCCCTGCAAACGCTGCACTCCTCCTGCGGACCGACATCGGTTCCTCTTGGCAGAGCCTCAAACCGACATTGGTTTGTGACCTGTGAAAAAGCCCCGCACTGCGGGGCTTTGTGGACAGCCCGCGGTCGTTTCCGACTGCGGGCGTTTATCTTGTGCTTTTATCGAACAGGCAGGTTCCCAGCACAGTTCCCCATAGGAGGGGCGAAAGCGGAGGCAAACAGCGCCGATGCCTGTCCGGGGTACAGGGATGCCACCCTCGCCCCCAAAGCCGCACACAGCGGCTCACAGGGGCGAACGGCGCGGTTACATCTGCATCTCCGGTGCCTGCATCTGCTCCTCGCGGAACTGCTGCGCGTAGACACGGAGGCTCATGCCGGTCTGCTGCTGACAGAATTCCTCCATCTTCCGCATCAGCACTTCCTGCTCGGCTGCGTTGAGCGGGTAGCTCCAGCTCTCCTCGGTGCCGTCACCCTTGCAGAGCGTCAGCTCCAGCGTGTCGCAGGGTCTATCCTCCGCGATGTCGTAGTTGGCGTAGACATTGAGCCAATCATCATTTTCATCGGTCAGGACGAATGTACCGAAGGCAGCATCTACATCGAACTCCGTCTGTACATAAAAATTGAGCTTGCCGTTCGATTCGATGATCTCATCACCGAAAGAGAAATTTCGCGCGGAAAGATGTCCCGCCGAGGTGATCTCTTTACCGCTCAGATGATCCAGCAGCTTGCGCCACTTATCATCGCTCGACGCGAATTGCGACCGGGTGGCATGATACACCGCCGCTGACACATCCCGCATCGCCCAGGTCTGCCAGCCATCCATGATGTGAACGGCGGAGAACTCCCGCTTGTCGAAGTTCACATCGAACACGCCACGCACCTTGCCGGTGTTCTCCATGCGTACAGCTGTCAGGGCGTCAAACTCTTTTGCTGTGATGGGTTGCCCGCCGAAAAACATTCCGATAAATTTGTCCGGTGCAACACCATTGCCCTTTGTAAGATAACCGCGCAGCTTTTTCCCGACCGCCAGCAGCTCCTCGCCGAGCGAGGTCTTGAAGTACCACTCCTGCCCGCGCTCCGTCACATGGTAGGCGGCGCAGGTGCGGGCACCCTCCCTTGCTTCACGCTCCGCGGCATCCTCTGCGTAGATCTCGGCACTGATGCGTTTGTATTCCTGCTCCGGGAGCTGGTTGCACAGCTCATCCAGCACATTCTCCAGATGCTCCTGCAGGGTTTCACCTTTGAGATGCTTCTCAATGGCATTCTTCCAACGCCGGTCGATCCACAGTGTAATGTCTACATGATCCGCCATCTCAGTTGCCCTCCTTCACAGCCGCAGGCTTCGGCTCACTGCTCTGCGGCTTGGGTGCGGCGGGCTTGACCGGACGCTTGGGCTTCACCGCCGTGGGAGCGGCCTTGCTGTCCAAGTACTCCCGCAGCGGCTCCGGTACGGTTTTTTCATACAGAGCGTTCAGCGTATCCTCCAAGTGCTCCTGCACAGAGGAGTGTTCCTTGCGGAGCGAGAACTCCAGTGCGCCCAGCTTCTCATCGTCAAAGGTGACGGTGACAGTTGCTTTTTTCATGTGCGTGTCCTCCTTCTATATGCTATTTTCAGCGTTTTTGTGTTGTGGGGGGGTATCACTACCCTCCGATGGTCGCACGAGGTTTCAATCCTGCGGACGTCCGGCATTATCAAGGGCAAAATTGGCCTTTTTTATGGCATTGCGCCGCTGCATCTTTTCGGCATCAGACAGCACCCTGTTTGGTACGATTTTTATCCATGATTTTGGAATGGTGTAGTCAACTACCCGTCCGCTGCGGGACGCTTTGACGAGCCTGCAATCCTCCGGTCTGTCCCGCGCCAGTGCTGCCAGCTTCTGACGCAGTGCCTTGTTGTGGGTGTAAATACTGGCGGTCTTTTCTTCCTCGTTGAAGTTGATAATGGTTTCCTGCTCATAACGAGCCATGTTCATGCAACGCACCTCCGATCGATCACAGCATCAGCGGCTCATTGAGTAGCTGCTGATGCTCATCCTCATATACTTCGATGAGCAGGCTCTGGAAGAGCTCACCCTCATCCATGGTCCGACGCTCCATCCAAGCCTCGCTCAGAAGCTCCAAGGGCTTTTCCTGGCGCAGCAGGAAGAGCGTCTTCTCTCGGGAGAGGTCTTCGCCCAACGCCATCAGCTCGGCGCGGCAGGTCGCCATGGCGGAGATCTCGTCAGCCGCCATGATCAGCTCACTGCGGGGAAGCTGATTTAGGCTATTCATATATGCAGCCATCTCGTTCTCTGTCTTTTGGAACAGAAGCTGCCAAAGCTCCCGTGCCGTCCGCTCTGTATGGGGCGCTGTATCTTGTCCACCGACGAAGAGAGCAGAGGTATTTCTGATATCGTCCATATTCCCCTCGTTTCTCACATTGTCATTTCCGGTTGCTGCGCTTGCCGGATGTCCTCGCAGAACCGTAGGATTGTGTGACTGAACTCCATGTCATAGTTTTCAGCCTGCTCTGCCTGCCACGCCTCTCTTACAGAGGTCAGCGGTTTGTCATTAGAGAGAAGCAGGATCAACTGCTCCCGTTCAAAAACTGCGGTGAGCAGGGCATTATAGCAAATCCGGGTTGCCTCGATCTCCCCGGCGTTGGCAATGAGCTGCCCCTGTGTCATGCGGTAGAGGGAATCGGTGTATTCCCGCTGTTCACGCTCGATGTGTTCAAATAGGAGCTCCTGCAGTTCCGATGTGGTCTGTACCGACTCGCCCTGCACGATCTCCTCCGTAAGAAATAGCGCCACATCGATGACCTCCGCGTTGCGGAAGGTGAGGTCGCCGCGGTAGCCGATCTTCAGCCCTGAAAATTCCTTCGCCGCCTGCACCAGCTCTTTCGGGCTGCCGGGAGGGATCTCCTGATTCCAGCGGTACCAATTATCTTCGTAGCCGCAGGGCGTGAGCTTGAGAAGAACATAGTCCTCCGGCACAAATTTAGGATAGCGGCAGAGTTGCCCGCCCACGGCATAGTAGGGCTTTCCCTCACACATTACGGTCTGCTCCATGTACGCTTTCATTTTGCCGAGGCTCTCACAGAACCAGCACTCGCTGTCCAGGAAGCGGCAGATCTTGCCGTCGTCCAGAACGCTGTCGAGGTTTTCCATCCTCGTCAGATGATAGACCACGGACGGTGGGGTTACTTTCACATAGGCCATGTCCCATTCCTCCTATATCTTCAGCGTGGGCATTGGACCGCTTCCGAACAGACCGCCTGCCGCCATGTCGGAAATCTCCTGTACACTCGCACCCTGCTCTGCGGCCTCTGCTGCCGGTATGATCTCGTTACTCAGCAGGGCGTTGTCCGGTACATGGATGGTCTGATAGATCGTGTTCACCACTTTGGGATCGAATCGCTCGGAGATCTCTTGAAAGGCCGCGACCAGCGAGGCCGCTTCTCGCTCAAAGGTGTTTTCCACACCGTCTGCCAGCTCCTCCGCGAAGGCGATCCACGCTGCGGTGGTGTGTGCATCGTGCTGCGGAATCAGCTTGTCCAGCATGTCTGCATACTTCCTCTGCGGTGT
>ERZ824978.1323-NODE-1323-length-27614-cov-12.880692_pt1 | contig 27614 bp, 26 predicted proteins | sample MGYA00519860_ERZ824978 | MGnify/ENA primary metagenome ERZ824978 (study PRJEB31778, sample SAMEA3449184) | human gut metagenome | biome: human gut; feature: human-associated habitat; material: faeces | place: United Kingdom | collected 2010/2012 ... | reverse complement strand
GGACGTCATCCTTCATAGGAAGGAACATGCTTTCAATCCTGCCGTCGGCATGCTTTACCTTAAGCACTTCAAAGTGATGTTCCTCAATATGGCTCACGATATTTCTTATTTTACGATAGCTTGATGATATCACTACAGACCCCTCAGGAAGCATTGTATAATCGGACTTGTGTATTATCGGGGTGCCTACACAGTTCTTGTTGTATCTCATCCCTTTTCTATACGGTCTTTCCTTGGAATGAGGAGTGGCCGGAGTATCCTGCGCGTCACATGATGCGGCAGAGTCTGACTGTGGAACTTCACCAGCCGGAGCAGTGGGAGTTCCGTCAAAGTCATCCTTGTCGTCATGCTTTCCTTTTACGACCTTTTTGCGGTCAATGCCTTTAAGGCTTTTGGATGAAGCGTAAGTCTGGTTATTCATAAGTGAAAGACGCTCGACAAGGGCGTTATGCTTTTTCTCAAGCTTTTTGTATTCCTTGTCGCGGAGCTTGCATTCAATGGCAGCCTTCTCTGCCTTGCTGTTTGCCTTAAGCAGGGCATCTGTAAGGGAATCAATCTTACGGTTGGCTTCCTTCAGGTCTTTTCCTATTTCATCAAGTCGTGCTATCATTTCATCAAGCTGCTTGCTCTTGTTCTGATTCTCCTCAAACAGGAACAGGGCGAACCTCTTTATCTGCTCATTATCCATACCTTCAAGGGGTGTATGCTCCTTTTCAGGCCTGTTCATCATCTCTTCAAGATGCTTCTGTCTGAGTATGTGTTCTATGAGTTCCTCTGTTTCCATGTTCTCTAAATTTTATGTAAAGATACTCATTTTCAGTGAGATACGCAAATATTCAGAGAACTTTTATCGCTGATTTTCAGAGTTTTATCATTAAATTCTTATGCTCGTTATTACCGGAGTTTCAAGTATTGTGACCAGGTCTTTCCAGTCTATCTTATACACTGTCACATCGTCCTTACGCTCTATTTTCATGAACTTATAACCCTTAATGAAGGACTTCTCATGAAGGTAGTAGGCATTCCGCTCATAGTGTATCATACGAACCTTACGCTGGTCTTTCGACATGAACATGTAAACGTCTCCGTTCAGCGGATCTCGGTGATACCTGCCGCGGATTATCTCGCATATACGCTGAGCCTTGCATCTCATATCGTGAAGTTCAGGAAGATAATAGAAGTTATGCAGTCCGTTAATACTTAGCATAAGCCCTCCAGTTTCTCCACCAGTGTTTTCAGCCCCTGATAGTCTAAGCCTTTCTTCTGTATGCACAAACCCTCACGGGTTCTAATCGTTACCATGATGCTCCCTTTATGGGGAGATGTACGTTTAGGCTTGCCTTTAGTAACATCCTGTTCTTCATTGCCTGCCTGGATCAACTCTTCAGGAATACCTTCCACTTCTACAGGTACAACTTTCTTCTGTGTCTTCTTGAACCAGTCATAGAATGCCGTGTAAGGAATGTTGTTGCTAATACAGAATGAGTTGATGGAAACTCCTTTGGGTTCGCCCTCGGTCTTGTAGAGGAACCACAGTCTTTCAAAATCTTTTTCGCTAAACATAATCTTTCGAGTTTTAAGTTTAGCACGAAGGTAAAGGAAAGGGACATACTAGTCAATACGCCAATTTTGGAAGCTTACCAACCTTATTTATTCCATAACTAATCTTAAATAGTAAAATGTTATATGTTACTCTATATACTAGAATATATTAAAAATCTTTCAATATCTGGTCTGCCGCCAATAGTTTAGGTATTAATTCAAAGGCTTCACCTTTTAACTTTTTATCATTGCGAATTAATGTTGTCATGCTTTTAACTTCAGCTTTATCCTTAACAAAAATATATTCGATGTCTGATGGTGTGAATTTCAATATATCCTTTTTTAATTTTCTATTTTCATCTTCTCTCGTAATTTCATTAATGAAATCATCTTTTGTTAGATAAAAATTTTGTTTACTATTTTCAGACAAATCAGTTACCTCCGGTATAAATCTCCATTCACGTTCATTATAGAAACAATGCTGGTGATATGTTTTTTCGTTATGTCTAAAATCTCCTTGGTACATTTTTACGTAGCGTATAATATGCCAATAATATGCTTTCAATTTTTCAGATGCATTATTACAATTTAGGCATTCTGTACGCCATATTTCATGTGAGAGTTCGTATGTGTAGTTATTTAATCTTGAATCATTTTCTAAGTAAATAACAGGATTTAAACCATTCCTTATAGCCCAAGCTTTTGATAACCCTAAGCCATATTGTCCATATATATCCATGTGGTGTTCAATTTGAGATATTGGAATATCACAAAAGCAAACCATGGGTATTGCATATTCTTTTATTGTATCATTAAAGACAAATGTTTCTAATGAATATTTTGGTTGAAACCCACTTGTTAATATGTTAATTAGACGCGTGGCTGAATTGGTAAAATGAAACAAAGAATCACTGCTGATATTCATATTTAAAATTGTTTAGAAATTGAACATATGTACTTTATTTTTTATAAATATAAGTAATTATTTTCAATTTGCAATATAATTATATTTAATTAATGTATTTTGTTGTATTGCAACTTATTGTGTTTGCTTTTAACTTTTATATTTTCGATTAATATCATTTTCGATTAATATCATTGTTGATAATGTAGATTGGAATTTTATACTTAAGTGGTTCATTTATTACATGTTTTCGTAATTGTTTGGCCGGATAAGTATTAATCTGAAAGTCAAGTGCAAATATCATTTCCAGGTTATAGACTACCTGATACCCCTCTTTTAACGAAATACGTTGTTCTGCGGTGAATGGTTGCAATATCCCTAGTTTATATATTCTTCTTTTCGCTGCCCTTAAAGTCGGTGCAATCACATTGAACAAGCCGACAAGTTCGGCTTCGTCCATACGAATATTATCAGGGAGGACAGCAGGAATAACAATTCTGCCGTTCTCCGGTATTTGGATAATTTCTCTTTTCATAAGCTACAGACAATTTGAAAGTACATCCCTTACATTATATTCATATCTTTTCCGTATTTCTGTCTGATAAGTTCGGTAAGATAGCGTTTGCAGCTTTCATAACAACGAACGGTAATCAGGGCGTAGTCTTTACCGACCAAGGTACGGCATTGGTCATTGTGTTCCTGCATGGTGCCGATGAGGGTGCGTACCGTTTCCGGTTCTTTGTCCTGTCCGAAAAATATTTCCTGTAGCAGACGTGCCGTTATAGGCTAGTTCTGTTCTTCCAGCTCACAAAAAATCTGATGTAACTTGATTCTCGCATTTTCGATATAGGCATTCAGATCGCATGATTGCGGCTTTTGCCTCTGGCTGATTCCTTTGCCTGACTCCAAAGAGACGGGGCAATACTCTTGCGGATGTTGTTCTCGACTCGCGTACCATCTACAGTGATACGCATACATACGGATGCTTCTCCGTTTTTCAGCAGCTTGGTCTTCTTCAAGAAGAAAAGCACATTGAATGAACTTATTTTCATTTTTCCTACTGTTTTTAGTTTGTACAAAAGTAGGAAACCGAGCCCGTTTTTTTGCTATGCGAAATATTGACAATCAGCGAAAATGAGCCTAATTCGGTGGAGATTTTTGCTCCGACTATTGCTTTACCTCGAATGGTAATATTTTTCTGTTTTTGCGTGTTTGAGGAAAATAGAAAAAACGATTTTGCTTGAGAGTCAAGAGTTTATAGTCTTTTGCTTTTCTTCATAGTGGTGCCACCAGAAATAAAATCAATGCCATCATGAACGGAAACAGATAATCATCTACGGCCTCGACAATAAATTGCCGAAATCAAAACTCATTTCTTTAGCAAACAATTCGGGAAAAGTCGCGTACAGAATCCCTAAGGACCAAGATATTATGTATCCTATTTTATAAAACATTTCTATTTCTTTTGTAGTATTTTGCTGGTATAAGATAAAATCGGGAATAATATAAAATCGGATAAAAAGTCTAAGAATTGCAATATCCCATCATTAAGTCCATTGAGAAGCATTTATATTACATATCGGCCATTAGTGTATCCGCTTCTGTTGGATTCTGAAAGGGAATACTGCGAGAGTACCGCTTATTAAAACCATACAATCTTAATCCGTTTGGTTGAATAGGGATATTACCACCATTAATTACGGATGCTACGGTTTAACATAAGTCAACATTTATATTGAGAACTTTATATTTCAAATAATTTCCCAAAACGAAGTTTTTAGAGAGATTATTAAAATCACTTTATTTATATGAAAAACTTCCCTTTTTCTGAACAAAGGAACAGTTTTCGTTTTCTCTTTTTATTCAATTCCCCTTTTCTACAGCATGTGTCTCTACCCAATTCTATTTCAACTTCCTTTTGTCTGATACGAAAGAATTGTTCATTTTTTACTGCAAAGTTTGATTGTCTTAGCTCTACATAATCAAGGAACATTTCATTTGCTGTGTAAAATCTTCCTCTATGGGAAATAGAGAGTATTTGACACATCCTCCTTGCTTATTCGGCATACAATCAGTGTGGCAGAAAAAAATAATCAATCCTTTCGGTTAGGACAAAACCGTAGGGAAAATAATAATCTTATTAATAATTGCATTATGACTTTTAGAGCTTTTATGAAGGGAAACGGTTACGATGTGGTAACTACATTTTGGGAAGACTTTTCAGCAGCAGATATTTACGGTATTCCGGCAGTCACTGATACGTTCAACAGGGCATTCGAAGAGTGGAAAGGCAATCATGTCTATCTTACAGAGCTTGTACTTGTCCTGAACCATAAAATTTGGCAGCACCATGAATCGTCACCGGCACTTGCTAAGGAATATGATGAATTATGGCGTAAAGCTGATAGTTATGCCGTAGAAAATCTCCAAGGCAGTGAGCTTGAATACTTTTACGATGTTACCGATTGATATTTTTCGTTTTGTACTTCGGATAACATAAACTTTCATAAGGTAGGTATGGCATAATCACTATAAAATTATGCCATATCCCTTTATTGAGACAAGCAGCTCTCTTACCTTTTATACTTTCTGTTTTCACCCTTTACTATGACAATCCTTCCCTTTTGTATCTTCTGTTTTATTACGTCCAGCTACTACCCGTTGGGTGATGTCATTTTTCTCTGCGAATTTAGATTGCTCCATTGTCATTCTGTCAAGTGCCGCTTTGCTTTTCTTATGAAAAATCTTCCTCCTTATGGAGAGTATTTTTCATGAAACACTTGTCGCCATTATGGAGCTATCATTGGAGCAGAAAAAATAACAATTCCCTCCGGGCATGAAGAACCGGAACATAAGGGAAATAAGCACTATTAAGTTATGGCAAATGGTTACATGTTGGAGTCGGAAATCCTGAAGAAACATCTGGAATTTATTCGTGAGGAAATAAAGCATTTCCAGACATTTAAGGAAGAGCTTAGTAATAGTAGCGGAGCAAGGTCAGACGATGCCGGTACGCTTTTGGGTGCATATGGGCGGATAACCTTTGAGTTGAATGCTCTTTTGCGACATAGTTATGATGCAGACCTGCATTAGTGTTTCGATTATTAACATTTTAAATATATAACATTATGAGTATTTTACAACAGACAGAGAAATTGTGTTCACTTGCAGTTGCCACATTATGTTCAAGGAAACGAAAGTTTCAGGCTGAACCTGTATTTATTAAGGAGTTTGACAGCGAAGGTACAGTACATCTTACCCGTGTTCTGCTTACCGAAATCTACACCAACGATCAGTGTGTGGTTACCTACCCCTATGACAACGAAGAGCAGCGCTCTCTTGCCGACTTGTGTCTCGATAGTTTGCTTCATTTGTTACATTTGGCTGAGCCGGAGTTTGACCTGACATGTTCTCTCGACGATTACGGAGTTTACGCTTATCCTGTCAGCCGTTTCAGTCGTGATGCTTCTGACGAGGATATTATCTCTGATTACATGAATAATTCCAACAATGAAGATCCGGTAAGGAAATACACCATCGAAGAGTTTCTGTCCTATATCAACGACGAGTGCTTTAATGATTTGGGTTATTGGGTTCGTTTGCTCAAGTAGTTTTTATGGTTCAATATATTAATCAGACGATTTCTATGAATTTGGAGAATATCGATAAGAAACAGCTTTTTCGTGAGATTACCGATCTCATGCAGCCTTTATATTTCCCTGTACCCTATGATGAAGAAAATATCCGGATATTATGCCAACACGAGTATGAGCTGTCTTGTAAGGTAATATCTGTAAGGTACGGTTTCGACATTGATAAGTACGTCTTTGAGCATGACGGCCATTCCCCGTTTGATGTCATATACGAGGATGTCATTTGTGAACTGGAATCTCGTATGCGTAGAGACCCTTTCATGTTGCAGAGTGAATCGATTCGGCAGCATCTTGTCACGTTGGTACGCCAGGCTGTTGTCAGAGCCGGAGGATGTCTTGGAACTTTCTACAAGAATGTCGGGGTTCATCACGTGGAATATAATTCCGGAGACATGTACGATGATGTTCCGGTTGTAGTTTTCCGTAGAGGTATGGCTTGTACTGCCGGTGGATATGAGAGTGCTATGTTGTACGATATTTATCTTGCACCTGATGACAGGCTGATGTGTACTGTTGATGACAAGGATTGCAGCGAGTATGATGTTCCACCTGACACACTTCTTCTCGAAAGCCTGTTTGAAGTCGTTCATTGGTTGCGTATTAATAATTTATTGCCAGATACAGAGGCTCCCGATTGGGTTTGCGAGGAGTGCGGTTCTTCGGATGTCGAAACCCTTGCTTGGGTCAGACCAAACGAAAATAATAGCTTCGCCGATTATCTTGGAGTTGATGACAATGGCAACAACTGGTGTCATCATTGTGAGGAACACACCTCTCTGGTACAGTCTACAGGTAACGAAGACGGCAAGTCTTCTTCAGTCAGTTAAGGTCTATGGATAGTATATATATCAGGAATTTAAGCATCGAAGTGACACGCCGTTGCAATATGGCGTGTTCACATTGTATGCGTGGCAATGCTATGGCACTTGATATTAGCCACGCTTACATCAGGAACATACTAAGTCGTGTTCGTGGGGTTCACAACATCAATATTACCGGTGGTGAGCCGTCCCTCAATGTCAAGGCCATGCGGTACCTCCTTTCCTGCCTCAAACGTCGTGGCATACCTGTTGACCGCTTCTACATTGTCACCAATGGTTCTTTGTCCTCTATCTCCCCTTACTTCATAGAAACCTGTTGCGCTCTGTATGATTACCAGACAGAGAAGGTTGAAGATACCGGCAGACACATGCTCGAACTCAGCGACGACCGTTTCCACAGCAGTACAGCGCGCGAAAGGGTAATCACCTGCTTGTCTGGTTTGTCTTTTTTCGGGATGCGTGGCCAGTCCGGACACATATTCCTTTTCAAGGAAGGAAGATGCACAGTCGGTTTTGACAATCCGGTTTATCCCATTTACATGGACGGGGATGGAGTCGTTCACGGCGATGTTTATCTCAATGCAAAAGGCATGGTCTGCAGTAATGGAGACATGAGTTACCAGCGCCAGGAGTCTAATTCCCTTTGCACTTCCTCTCGCTTTTATAGTTATCTGAAGTCAACAGTCGATAAGTATTGAATTTAAGTTATGAAGACAGTTAATAGTTTGTCAGGAGGGAAAACATCCTCTTACATTGCCGTGCATTATCCGGCAGATATCGAAGTCTTTGCCCTTTGTTGCATTGATTGTCACAATGCCGGGGCTACCATCGACAAGCGCATGAAGCAGATGGTCAATGACAGGTTGCAGAAGTATTGTTCTCATTATCCCGAATTTGTGGCCACTTCCGAAGATCCGAAAGTCCTCAAGGTTATTTTCGACCTCGAACAGCGTATAGGTCGGGAGATTATCTGGTTACGCGGTGTGGGCTGGGAGGAAATGATACGCCGTAAGCGTGCTATTCCCAATCGGACCAAACGCTTTTGTACGACAGTCCTGAAGATGCAGCCTATCTTTGAGTTTCTTTATTTATTCCACGAGCTGCCTGTTCGTATGAGGATAGGCTACCGTTACGACGAGCAGGAACGTGCGTTGCGTTTTACCGAGAATTTCAAGTTTGCTTATATGGCCGAGTGGCAGGAGCGGTCATGTCGCTGGATTAACCGCTGGCGGGATATTCACTGGCGTGTAGGTGAGTTTCCTCTCATTGAAGACCGTATCATCCACTATGACATCAAGCGCTACTGGCAGGACAAAGGAATCGACTTCCCCAAAGATTCCAATTGTCTCAACTGCTTCTGGAAGGCTCCCGCACAGTTGCGCAAGAATTTCGATACATGTCCTCCCGTCATGTGGTGGTCAGCTATACAGGAGGATTTTCAAGGGAACACCTTCAAGGACAGCATGAGTCTTTCCACCATATCCAGGCTGCCGCTTCAACTCGACTTCTTTTATGGTACAGGTTCTGGCTGTCAGGCCGGTTTCTGTACCGATTGACCGTGTTTCTTCCATTAGACCTGTCGGCTGCTTGTCGGCAGGTCTTTTCCCGTTTATATATTGTAGTCCGGGATATCCCTATTATACTCGTTGCTGGTTAGTATCATCAATGCCAAAGCCCGGTTATTTTCCCTGCAAAGTTCGATTATCTCCTGTCTTCATGTCAAGGAACACTTCGGTTTGCTGCTCCAAAATCTTCCTTTTCATCTTATGAAAAGAGTATTTTAGGCATTATCCTTGTCATGATTTGTCGTTAATCCATTGGGCAGAAAAAATCAACCTTTTGGCAAAGGATGTACAAAAGGAAAATAAATAATTAATGTTCAATTAAATCGGTTAATACAATGGTAATGGAAGAAATTTTACAGCAAGATTCAAGATTTAGATATATGTTACTTGGTCGTATGCAGTCTGATTGTGAGTTCTATCTTGGGTATGGCAACAGAAATACGTCACGCTTATGGGCAGGAAGTGAAGAAAGACAGATAGAATACATGAAACAGCTTTATAACAGTTTCGATGAAGGTGAGAAACCGCAATGGATTTCTATGTCTCAGATAGAGGAATATGCAAGACAGATGATACCGTCTGCTGAATAAGTCTATGTACAAGCCATAATCAATCCCCGCAGGCATTGAGTTTAGCTTGATGCCTTGCGGTTAAATCCCATTTCCCTCTTTTAGTCAGTATATCCACTTTATATTTCCATTTCCCCTTTATAGCTGTTGTTCCAACATCTATTGTCACATCGGTAGTAGTCATTCATTTCACTGCAAAGTTGTATTGATACCAGCCATATCTTAACAAGGTTACCTTTCAGTTATGACAGAAATCTTCCTTTTTCCCTGAAGAAAAAAGAGTATTTCAGCCATAAACCTTGCAGATATTGGCATCAATATATGAGGCAGTAAAATTGAATTAGTTACTCCCGATTGAAAACAATAGAATTATTGTAGGGAAAAGTTGAATTTAAATATTATGATTATGGCTAACAAAGTTATTAAGGTACGTGGTTACAAATTCAAGTTGTTGCGGTGGAATGAAAAGTGGGTATTTCCGTTTATTACTTACTATCAGTCAGGTTTGGGCAGTCCGGTATGTATTATCTTTTTTTCATGGAATCAGGAAGAGGATATATTCGAGCAGGAAACTACCGTTACAGTCAATCTCCCGCATTACGAGAGAGGAGCAGGATGCCAGTTTGTTGACACCAACAATAATGGTTCATCTATGACAGACTGGCTTGTAAACAACGGTTTTGGTTTCCTGACTCATCGCTATGCAGAATCAGGCTTTTGTCGTTTCCCCGAATTCTACTTCATGAGTGGTGAAAGATTTCTCATGTACAAGAATTTTTGTGATGCTCATCCGGAAATCGCCGAAATATTGTTTAGCTGATATATCCGATTGTGCTTTTCCAGTCTCTGTAATGAGGCTGGAAAACTTTATCAGATCTCCTTTTCCTTTTATATTTTTCTACCCTATTATATGTGCAATATGTAGAATCAGGTCAACCCTTTATATTACCATACTCTGCCCATTATAGCTGTTGTTCCAACGTTCATTATTTACATAGGGAGTAGCCATTCATTTCACTGCAAAGTTCTATTGATGCCAGCCATATCTTTACAAGGTTTCCTCCCAGTTATGTCAGAAATCTTCCTTTTTCCTGAAGAAAAAGAGTATTTCAGCCATAAACCTTGCAGATATTGGCATCAATATATGAGGCAGTAAAATTGAATTAATTACTCCCTATTGATAAACAATGGATTATAATAGGGAAAAGTTGAACTTAAATTTTTATGATTATGGCTAAAAAAGTTATTAAAGTAGGTGATTGCAAATTCATTTTATTGAAGTGGCGTGATAAGTGGGTGTTTCCTCTTATTTCATATTATTTGGATGGTAGAGATAGTCCTATTTACATGGCTCTTTTCTCGTGGAATCTGAAGGAAGGCATATTCGTAAAGGAAACTACTGTTACTATTAATTTTCCTAAGCATCCGCGTGGCTTTTGTTGCCAGTTTGTTGATATTCAAAATAATGGTTCTTCAATTATTGATTGGCTTGTAGATAATGGTTTTGGGCTAGAGACGCAACGTTCTGTAACATCAGGTTTCACTTCTTATCCCGAATTCTACTTCGTAGGTGGCATTAATTTTCATAAGTACAGGAGGTTTTGTGATGAGCATCCGGAAATCCATAAATTCCTACGCATTTGATTTTTCCATCTGTTTTTCAGCCCCATAATCGGGGCTGGAATTTTTATCAGATTTCCTTCCCTTTTATATTTCTCTACCCTGTTATATTACATCCACCTTACCCTTTTATAATATCAGCAAGTTCTATTTTGTTATTCGGGGAGTGTTATTCATTTTTATCTGCAAAGTTCCATTTACGTCATTTGTACCATGCTAAGGTTACCATTCTGTTTGTTGCGGAAATCTTCCTTTTCACTTTGCGAAAAGCGTATTTCCGAACAAAACCTTGCAGGTAAATGCCTTCAATGCTTCGGGCAGTAAAAATTGAATTTAAACTCCCGAATAATACAAGTCAGAACAGTAGGGAGAAAAAGTTTTTATAGTTCATATTTTTAACAAATTATTAATGATTATGCAAAAGTACTATTTAGTTGGCTGGCCTGAAATTCAGGATTTTATGGAGCATCCAAGATGGGATGAATGTGTTTTCTGTGAGGAGATAGAAGGACATCCATGCGGAGACAGCACTTATGCGGTTCCGGTAGATTTATACGAGGAGGTTTATTCTCAGTCACCCTTTAATGAGTAGTTACTATGGCACGTACTGTTATTGATTTTGAGCATGTTCCGAGCTGGGCTTTATATTCTCTTGAATATGGTTCGGAAGGAGATTCCGGCTTGACAGAAGAGGACATCAAACAGATTGACGATTTTGTCAAAGATAATTTCCCTAATGGATATTGTATGTCTGTAGATTGGGACAGTCATACCGAGTTCGACACTTGTCCGGCATTTGGCAAGCCTTGTTCAACCTATACTGTACATTTTGTAGTGGATTGATTGCTTATTGATTATTAGTTTTTATCAGATGTTTTAGCTTATGTTTTTTGAAAATGAGAATCAAGACTTTGAGTCTTTCCCAGAGTATGGCAAACAGTGTACTTTAATTCATCCCTGGCGTGGATATAGTAGTGCAACAATAGTTCGTTTGAGCGAGCATGGTTTTGTTGTTCAGGTCAGTAGTGGAGCCGAGATAGATGTTTATCCCGATGAGATAGAGATTGACTGATACACAATGGTTCGTCACTTTTCTTACATTTTTTTAATATATAGCAGGCGAAAATTTTCTGCCTGCTATTATTAAAGTACAGATATGTTAAGCTTCTTGCTCCGAGAAATCTTATTAAGACGTTTACTCCTTTTTTACCAAAATTTCTGCTTTCCATTTATAACTTCAAATATTCGTTCATCCTGTCCTTCTGTAAGATTACGAGGGTAAAGTAACGCATTTTGTGGAACTTGATATGTAAGTACATCTGATTCTGCAATTTTGCTTCCTAAGGGATTCCATTTGCCTGCACCAAAGTAATATAGTTCGAAGCATTGATTTGGGCGAACGAAGTTTCCTCTATTGCGAGGAACATATACTATTTTCCCTATTCGTAACGATTTTCCCAAATCTAATCCTGCCCAGCCACCTTCAGCATATTTATAGTCAAATGAGGTATACGGGTCACCGTCAAATACGTTGGTATATTCATGGGAACCATCGTTGTCATAGCATCCAGGTGTACCGATAACTCTGCCAGTCAGATGTACACTGTCGTTACCTTCCTCATACAAATATAATTCTCCTATATTGCAGTAACTGTCTTTTCCACCTCGGTAACGTACATACCGGTAGGACTTACTGTTAGTGGAGCGTACCTCTGTGAATAGACGATAAGGAAATTCTTTTATATAAAAAAGCGTATCTGCATTGCTAAAGTCACGGTTATTACTGCCCTCAATCACACCACCTACCATACGATAAACCAAATCTCCAAAATTTAAATTGAATTTGCAATAAACATTAATCTTTTTATTTACTTTTTGCGGATGAAAAAAATTAAGTATACCTGTTTCCCTTTCAATTATAAAGGGATCTGTGATACATTCCAGTATATTATTTTTCCATACAGCTAATACTGCTACTACTCCGCCTTCAATATTATTGAACATTACATGCCCGTTTTTTAGTAGTGAAACATCGATAGGTGTCCAGTTTTGTCGAGTTGATAAACATAGATAGACTGGCTCATCGCTCTTTATCTTACTATACATTTGGTTTATAGGGACTTTTATGCAAAATGGTTTTCCTGCATAAAGGTTCGAGACGTCCTTGAATAAAGGGAAGCGGAATGTCGGATAAAGATTTGATATGTTATCATATCGTTCTACTACATTTCTATTCAGTCCAAATGTTGAACGTGCCACTTTTGCTTTTACTATATTATGTTGCTTTGCCGGTGTCCATACCTTTGGCTCTGAAACATAAGTTTCTCCATTTTTGTCGAGTGTAAATGCCCAAAAATGTGATGCATTATTGTCTCCACGTTGTATGGTTCTGTCGATACCTGCCGGGATACCTAAAGCTCTAAGCAGATAAACTACTCCGTCAGTATACTCACGACAAGATCCAGATTTCCACTCCACAGCAACAGGGCCAATATGAGGACCATTTGGGAACATACTTGTCCATCGGTAAGGTTTTTTCTCCCATTCGTTCATGATTGCTTGCGCTGCAGCCAATGGATCTTCTGCATTGGGAGAAATACGTATACTGTCGAGTAGCGAATTATATTTCTCATAGATTTCTTCTCTCCACTCAGTCAAAGGTTCATCACCAACTCTATAAGGTAAGATAAATTCACAGAAATCATCAAATGATACTTGTTTTCCCCAAGGTTGTTCTCTCCATATCCGAAATGCAAAATCTATATTTCGAACTAAATATGCGGAATCAACCTCCTCAATATCTCTCTTTTTGGTCAAATTATACGTAGAAAATCCTCCGTCTGCTATTTTCAGTGAGTCAACGATTTTCTTGGCATCATGTTTTCCATCCGCATAGAGCATAAAATATTTTTGGTATTTTTTTAATTCATCACCTTCATAATAAGTATGATAAGGCATATTTTCTATTAAAAAGCAAGCTGCTTTATATTTCATACTGTCATTTTTATAATGATGAAGCACCTTTAAAAGCTCCTTCTTATTCTTTCCTGCAGAGTCAAGTGCTAATTCAAGTCTATCAGATTGATGAGAGCACGATAGCAATGACAGCATACCCATTAGAAACAATAAATATTTGTACATACTGACATGTTATTTAAAGATATAAGTAGTGATTCTTTTTCTGAAGCTAAGTATAATTTAAAAAAACTCCACTCAATTATCAATTTAATGTTGTGATAAAGCTTTTATTTTATTACTAATTCTTTTTTATGTCTTCTTTTTACGGACATGGTTTCTTATTGTCCCCGACACGCTCAATACCGGCAGGTAAATAAAGATACCGATCACCGACATCACCAGCCCGCCGATGGTTCCGGCGGCCAGCGGGAACCAGAACGGTGTCTTCTCGCCTATCATGAACGGCACGAAACCGAGGATGGTCGACATCACCGTCAGGAAGATGGGGATAATCTTCACGTTCCAGGCCTTGGTATAGGCCCTCAGCGGTGAGAGTCCCGGGAAATTCCTGCGGATGGCATTATACTCGTTCAGAATGTAGATGCTTGCGTTCACCGTAATGCCGCACAGCAGCACGAAGGAAGCGAAACCTCCCTGGTCGAAGTTCAGGCCGAACAGATAGAACGTGAGGAACACCCCGATATACGACACCGGAATCACGAAGATGATGGCCAGCGGCTGGCTCAGCGAGTTGAAGAGGATGGCCGATATGAAGAAGATGATGGAAATGACAATCAGCAGCAGGAAATACTGGCTGTGGTCTTCCTTCCCCCAGCTCCAATAGGCACTGTCACTCTCCACGGTATACCCCATCGGAAGGCGTTTCCGGAGGGTATCGATGTCCTTCTCCAGCAGTTTCTTGCCCTGTTCCGACGAACCGATGTATTCATATTGCAGGCAGAGCCTGTACTGCTGGTTCTCCTTGGCCACCTGTTTCGGGGCCTGCCCCTTCGCCAGCACGGCCAGGTCGGAGAGCTTGTACTGCTTGCCCTTCACCAGGAACGGCACCGACATGAAAGCCCATACATCATAGTCCCGGCTCTGGGCGGACGACAGCCGCAGATACTCCACGCCGTTGTCGTAAAGGATGCTGCCCGCCAGCTGGTCGCGCATGAATACCGGACGCAGCACCGCAAACAGGTCGTAGGCCGTCAGGTTCTCCTCCGCCATCCTGCGCTTGTCAAACTCCAGATAGAACTCCGTATAGTCGTCCTTCCACCACGAGAACTCCGAGCTGACGGTCACCTCCTTGATGCGGCGGTGGGAAAGCAGCAGCTTCTTCATCTCCTCCGCCCAGCGGCCCAGCTCGTCGTAGTTGTAGCCGTACATCTTCACGCGGAAGCTGCCGGCACTCTCCCGCACGTCGTTGCTGAAGCCCTGGTCCTGCAGCCCGTACACGCTCCAGCTTCCCCCGCCCAGGGTCAGCGACTTGCTCACTACGTCCGACTTCAGCACGTAGGGAAAGCTCGTATGGCCGTACTCCTTCTTGAAGAACACCTGGATGCTCGCCCGGCGCGCATTGTACACCGATGTCTGGAACTGGCGTATCTCCTTGAACCCGCTCAGGTAGGTCTCCATCTTCTTGATCAGCACGTTCATCTGCTCCAGCGTACTGCCGTTGGGAAGGGTGGCGTTGATATACAGCACCACCTCACTCTCGTCACGGTTGAAGTAGCTGCCGTCGTACACCTTCTCGGCAAAGAGACGGAGAGAGCCGCCCAGCACCTTGTCCACTACAGGCTTGATGTCTTCCCGGCAGGTCGTATTGTCGAAAATCTTGTTATACCACTCCGCCCAGGCTCCCTTCTGCTCCGCGTCCTCTATCTTCTCCGGAAGCATGAACACCGGAAGTCCGAAACCGAGCACCAGCAGAAGGAAGGCGACCGCCCGATAGCGGCTCAGCAGCACAATCATCCCCCGGTAAAAGCGGGTGAGATGCACGGCCCCCCGCTTCACCCACAGCCGCGGATGCGCCGGCTTTCCCCTTTGCAGACCGGTTTTCTCTATCATCGGAGGCACGAAGAACAGGGCCACCAGCAGCGAGATGCCCAGGTTGACAATCACCACCGCCGCAAAGTCCTGCAGGTTCAGGCGTATCTTCTCGTCGAGGAAGAAGATGATGACCAGCGCCCCGATGGTGGTCAGCGTGGCCGCCAGCACCGACATGAACGCCTTCAGGTTGCGCCTTCTCAGGATATGGTCGGTCATGACGATGATGTTGTCTATCACCAGGTTCAGCGAGATGGTGATGCCCGCCAGCGAATAAAGCTGGATTTTCAGCCCCAGCGCATAATACAGGATGACGGCCACGGCAATGTTCACCGCCAGCCCGGCCACTATCAGGAAGAGATACCGCAGGTTGCGCGTAATCACCGCCACGAACAGCAGCAGGATCAGCACGGTGATTCCCGTACGGAAATAAATCGTGTCCAGCTCCTTCGAGATGTATTCCGTGGCATCATAGCCCGTATGGATCTCATATCCGGCCGGCATCACGGCCTCCGCTTCGGCTATCACCTTCCTGACCTTCTCCGCCAGGGCCAGCTGGTTGGCCGTTTCCGAGGCGGTGACGGACAGATACACCGAGTTCAGCCCGTTGATGCGGTAGTACGATGTGGGCTCCTCCTCCGTGCGCGTCACCCTGACCAGCCGGTCCAGCGGCACCATGCTCCCGTCGGCCGCCTTCACCGTAATCTCCGAGGGGACAAACCCCTCCGGACTGCCTTCGGTGGTACGCACCAGCCGTATCCATTCCGTCCCATGGTCCGTCTCCAGCTCACAAATCCCCAGAAACTCCCGGCCGTACCTTTCCTCAATGGCGGTCAGGATATCCTGTACCCCCACCCCGATGCGCTCCAGCTGCACATTGTCGTACACGATGCGCCACTCCATGGGCGTGGCACCGCTCAGTTCCACCTTATACACCCCGTCCAATGCCGCAACCAGCGGCTTGATGTGCTCCTCGCCGTACTTCTGTATCACGATGGGCGTGGCGGGAGCGTTCAGCGTGTAGGTCATGAAAGGACGCGAGGCGTTCCCGTCGCTCCGCTGCGTGGAGATGAGCGGATAGCTCACCCCCTCGGGAAGCTGCGTCCACAACTGCCGGATAAGGGTGGACACCTCAAAGCGGGTCACCCCGATATCCGCATGGCGGTCCAGCTCCATGTCGATGCGCCCGCCCCCGTTGTCGGAAGTGGAACTGATGCTACGGATGCCGTTCACCCGGGCCAGCATGCCCTCCAGACGGCTGGTGACCTCCGTCTCCACCACCCGGGCCGAATTGCCAGGCATGGAGAACGACACCGACAGCCCCGGCATGTCGCGCGAAGGCGAGAGCTTCACCGGCAGCAGAGGCGCCAGCGCCAGTCCCACCAGCGACAGGCACACGAACGTCACTATCAGGGTGAACGACGACCAGACCAGCGGCCGGCCTTCTGTTTTCTCATTCCTGCTCATAGCCCCTTCATCTCAAACGGTTCTCAAAATCAAAACGGTCGGAAAGCGACATGCCCGTCTCAAAGTCGTGCAGCGTGAGCTTGCGGATCTTGTAGTAGTTCAGCCAGTAGTTCTGGAGCGCCTGTATGTAGTTCTTCCGCGCCTCCTGCTGGCGGTTCAGGGCCAGCGTCAGGCTGCTGATGTCCGACTTGCCGATGATGAAACGCCTGCGCGTCTGGTCGTAGGCCAGCTCCGCCAGGTCGAGCGCCTCCGAGGCGCTGGCTATCAGGTCCTGCTGCACGTTGAAGTCACTCACCGTCATCATCACGTCCTCCTCCAGGCTGATCTCTTCCTGACGGGCGGCAATCTTCACCACGTTCAGGTTGTTCCTGGCCATGTTGTACTTGCCCTTTCTCACGCCCCAGTCTATCAGCGGAATGGAAACCGTGAACGACACCAGGTCCTGCTGAAGCAGGTTCCGGTACGCCGCACTGAAGTTGTCGGCCACCTGGTTGAAGCCCACGCTGGCATTGAAGCTGGCATTGAAGCGCGACTCCTTCCGCGTGCGGTCCACCTCACGCTCCGCCTCCAGCACGTTCTGGCGCTGTTCCAGGTACGTCGGATTGTTCTCCCGCGCCAGCACCATGGCCCGGTCGGCCGGCACGTCAACATACCGCGGACGCGACGGAAGCTCCAGCTCGATGTACGCGTTGCGGTCCAGGTTCAGGAAGGTGGCCAGGGCCGACATCGCACGCTTGCGCGCTATCTCCGCATTCTTCAGCGTGTTGCGCGCGTTCACCTTGTCCAGCTTCAGCGTCAGCAGGTCGGCCTGTGAGATGGCCGCAATCTTCTGGCGCTGCTCCCCGACGGCATACAGCGTATCGGTGGTGGCCACATTGTCCCGTGCCAGCTCATAATCGGCCTGCGCCATGGCAAGGGTAAAGAAATAGCTTACCGCTTCCTCCGACACGCTCTCTGCATTGTAGAGATACTGCTTCTTCACCTTCTCAAACTTCAAAGGCTCTATCTTCCGGTCCCAGCGGAAGGCATTGAAGCCCAGCAGTTCCTGCTGGTAGCCTATACGGAAAGGGATGCTGGAAAACTGCGTCGACTTCGTATCACCGAAGTTCCGCATGTAGTCCAGCTGCGTGTCCACATAGAACGTACCGCCCAGCAGGTCGAAGTTCTGCGCCACGCTCAGCCCCGCGCTGGCGCTCAGCATCTGCTGCTCACGGTACACGTCGACATTCTCCTGCGAGTCGTAACGCTGCGTGATGTAGCGGTAATACTGCGCCGGGGTCATGTTCAGCGTGAGGCTCGGCAGACGCGCCGCCTTGTAGCTGCGGTACTCCCAGTAGCCCGACAGGTACATGTTCTGATAACGGAAAGCCGACAGCGAGCTGTCGTTGGCCATCGTGATGGTCTCCTTCAAATCCAGCCGCAGCACACGCTGGGCCTTCATTCCCGCCGCGCAGAGCAGCAGCAGGAACAGTATGCTAAATCTTCTTGACTTCATGTTTTCTATAGATAAACCAGTAAATAAGAGGAATTACAAAAAGGCTGATGACAAGTCCCACCATCATGGTGCCGATCATCGCCACCGAAAGCGGACGCTGCATCTCCGAACCCAAGTCGGACGTGAAGAGCAGGGGCACCATGGCGAACACCGTGGTCAGCGTCGTCATGATGATGGCCCTCAGCCTCCGGTGACCTGCCGTATGGATGGCCTCCAGCAGCGGCATGCCTTCCCTGCGCAGCTCGTTGATGGAGTCCAGCTTCAGGATGGAGTCGTTCACCACGATACCGCAGGAAACGATGATGCCGATGGCCGACATCAGGTTCATGGTATGCCCCGTGGCCCACAGCAGCACCAGTCCGAAGGCGATGTCCATCGGAATCTCCGCCAGCACGATCAGCGGCTGCAGGAAGCTCTCAAACTGGGCGCAGAGGATGAAATACATCAGCAGCACCGAGATGAACAGAATCACCGTCAGCTCTCCCATCATCTTCCTGTTCGAGAAGAAGCTTCCGCCGAACGACACCTCCCAGCGGCTGTCACCGTCGACCGCCCTGCGTATGCCGTCCATCACCTGCGGCACATCCTTCACCTCATAGAAATTCACCGGGATGTACTCCCCGTTGCGTCCGGCAGTGATCTCCTTCAGGTCCTCTCCGGGAACGATGCGCACCAGCTCGCGCAGCGGGATGTAGTTCCTTTCTCCCGAAGCCGCGTCCGTCCGGGTCTCCACCAGCGTCTCCGCCAGGATGCGGTTCACGCTCATCTCCCTTCCGGCGATGCCGATGGGCAGATACTGCTGGTACGAACGCAGGGTAGAAACCTGGTTGTCCTTCAGGGCCGTACGGAGCACCCTCACCACCTCGTCATAGTCCACATTGTACAGGAGCAGGCGGCTGCGGTCCACCTCCAGGTCCAGCTGGCTGCGGAAAGGCGTGCCCTCGGGCGCACAGCCGGTCTCCCGGGCCATGGCATCCTCTATGGCCCGCACTTCCCCCGCCTCCGGAACCGATGCGCGGTCGGCCCTGCGGAGCTGCGCCACCAGGTCGGGTTCCCCCGTGACGAAAAGCTTCTCGAAGATGGTCACCGGCGGCGAGAAAGTCACCACAGCCGAAGGATAATCCTTCCGGACGGCCTTTTCTAGAAGTCCGGTCAGTACCGGAATCTGCTCCGGCTCCGCTGTCCGGAAATACAGTTCCGCCTCGGAAGTGGAAAGTTCGTTCTCCGTGCCCAGCAGATAGTCCTGCATGCCCACGTAGGCCGTATGCTCCACCACCAGCGAATCGGCCAGGGCCAGCATGGCGTTCACCCTGCGGTTGTTCTCGTCCACATGGATGTTCTCGTTCCATTCAATGCCCACCACCACCTCGTTCTGGTCAATCTCCGGCATACGCTCCTTGTCAATCACCATGAACATCAGCACACACAGCGGCAGCGACACGATGGCAAGAAACATGGTAACAGTCTTATGTGCAAACACCCACTCAATACCCGCGTCATAGAACCGTGTCAGCCATTCGTTCTTCAGCAGGTTCTTGAAGTTAGCGGTAAACCAGTTGTGCTTCCTGATACCCGTACGGTAGAACAGCACATACAGCACGGGCAGCAGCATGATGCCCGTGAAATACGACACCATCAGTCCCGAGGTGATGGAAAACGCCTCGTCCATGAAGATGGCCCCGGCTATCCCGCTCATGAACACCAGCGGCACGAACACCGCGATGGTGGTGAGCGACGAGCTCAGCATCGGCGTGATCATCTCCGAGGTTCCCGCCACGGCCGCACGCTTCAGCGAATACCCCTTCTCACGGTACTGCGACACGTTCTCCGTCACGATGATGGCATTGTCAATCATCATGCCCACCGCCAGGATCAGTCCCGAAAGCGAGATTACGTTGAGCGAGACCCGGCAGAGGTAGAAAAAGAAGAACGTGATCACCACCGAGGCAATCATGGTGATGCCGATGACCAGCGGCGAACGCACGTCGCCGATGAAGAACACCGCCACGATGAAGATGAACAGGAAGCCCAGCGTGAAGTTCTGCTGCAGGTTCGATATGGTATAGTCCAGCAGCTCCGTCTGGTTCCGGCTGATGCTGAACTCTATGTCGGGATATATCCTTGTGAAATAGTCCGTGGTCTCCTTCAGCTCACGGCGCAGGTTGTCCATGTTCTCCTCGCCCTGCTTGATGATGGCCAGCGTCACCGCCCGCTTTCCTCCTGCCAGCGAGCGCCCCGTCTCGTTGCGGGTAACCGTCTGCACGTCGCAGATGTCCCCCAGCTGCCTCACCTGTCCGTTGCGGTTGAACCAGATCTGCCGCACGTCCTCCGGCGTACGGAGGATGGAGGCGATGCGGATGTTGTATTCATAATACCCGTCGCGCACCAGCATGCTCCCCGGCTCCACGTTGTTTGACGAGAGGATGTCCTCCAGGTCGGCAATGCCCATGCCCAGGCTCTCCATCCTGCCCATATCCGGCACGATGCGCAGCATCTTCTGCGGCACCCCCGTCATGTCGGCCATGGCCACCTGCGGCAGCTGTTCGATGCGCCGCTTCACCACGTTCTCCGCCAGCGTGCACATCTCCAGAAAGGCATCCCCGTCCGTTTCCCGGTAAGGCACATCCTTCTTCAGCGTCATGTTCAGGTAGAACACCGGTATATCTGTGGCGCTCGCCTTGACGGCCTTCGGCCTTGCCGCATCCCTGGGCAGGCTGTTCATGGCCGCGTCAATCTTCTCGTTCACCTCGATGAAGGCCAGGTCGGTATCCGTGCCGAAATCGAACGACAGACGGATAATGCCCGAACCGTCGCGCGTCTCGCTCCGCATTTCGCTGAGCCCCGACACCTGCATGAGCTGCCTTCTTAGTGGAGCCACCATGGTATTCTCAAGCTCGCGGGCCGACGAGTTCTCCCCGCTCACCTGCACGGTGATCTGCGGAATGTCTATGTCCGGAAGCAGCGATACGGGCAGCGAGAAGTAAGTCACCAGCCCCACGATGAAGCAGGCGGTGAAAGCCATGAGTACCGCTATCGGTCTTTTTATCAGAAATCTTACCATAGGACGGAATGTTTTAAGGTATCACTTTTACGGGAGCCTCATGCGCAAGGTTCACATTTCCGGTCACGATGACCTGTGCCCCTTCCTCCATGCCCTCGCCTGTCACGGTATATTCGGTCATGTTCTCCAGTCCGGTGGTCACATAGTTCCACACCGCCCTGCCGTCCTTCAGGGTAAACACCACCTGCTTGCCCGTGCGCAGCACCACCGCCGTCTTCGGCACCACAAGCTGGCCGGGAACGGAGCGTTTCACGCTCACACGCACGTTCATGCCGTCGAACAGTCTTGCACCGCCGTTCACCCTGGCCCTTACGCTCACCAGCCCGTTCTCGTCCACCAGCGGGTTGATTTCCGACACCGTACCGCTGCATGCCCCGGCTGTCCCGGCAAACGGGGCCACCTCCACCCGGTCTCCCCGCCTGACAAGCGGCAGCTCGCTCTCCAGCACCTTGAAGGCCACCTCCATGCCCCCGCTTCCTATCACGCGGCAGAAGGGCTTCGTACCGTCCGGACGGTTGAAACCCCGCGTCTCCAGATTGGCCACCACCCCGTCGAACGGTGCGGTGATCACCGCCTGCTCCAGCTCGAACTTTGCCAGCTCGTATGCCGCACGGCTCTGGCCGTAGCCGCTCTTCACCTCGGCAAGCCGTACTATGTCTTTGGGGATTGACTGCATGCGGTCCGGTGAATACCCCTGACCTATCAGCACGTCCTTCATTTCCAGTTCCGACTGGCGCATCGCTATCTCCGCCTTCTCCAGACTGTTCTTCAGGGTAAAAAGGTCGAGTCCGGCTATCTTCTGTCCTTTCTTCACCGCATCGCCGTTCTTCACATAGATGTGTGCCACCGGCTCCGATGTGAGGCGGAACGAGAGGTCGGCATACTGTGAGGCCGTCACCTTGCCGTTGCTCACCAGCTCATGGTTGAACGTGGTCCTCTTCAGCGTCATGACCGTCACCTCGTTCGCCTGTGAAGGCAGAACCGTTTCCACTCCTTCCTTTTCCTTTCCGAAAGTGTCGTCTTTTTTCTCGCTGCAGCCGGCCCACATTCCGGCGGCAAGCAGCAGCACATATACGTAGTGTGTTCTCATATTAAATATATTTCCTCAATAAATATTTTTTCCCAATATGGCAAACTCAAGTGCCCTATATGAAATCAGAATTAAACCATTGTCTGTTATTCCTGTAGATAAATACCTGTTCTTCATTTCCTTTGGTCTTGTCACGCAACCATAGCAAAGCATTCTTCGGTGCAGAGAATGTAATGTTCTTGCCGGAAGCAGTCCTCGTTCCTAAAGATTTCCATCCGTTCACACCGTCATTGTACAATAGCTCATAGACATCCCCCTTCCATACATAATTATCATCGGTTCTCGGAATGTAATATACTCTCTCTATCCGTGACGGGCTGTCAAGTTCAAACACCAGTGGAGAAGAGACCGTACCGGTTTTACGATATAAGTGCGACAATATATTGCCATCTGTAACATTTTCAATATAAGGCAAATCTGTGACCGGACTGAGTTTTATTTCCCTTTCCATCTCAGAATCATCATACATTCTAAGTTCAGCAATCTGTGTCAGTCCAAAAGGCGGAACATACCTTACATATTTGACAGGAACATGACAGCTGCTTTCAAATATTCCGAATGTATAATCAATGGTATCTTTTATTTCGGCTATCAGCTTAGGATTGCCAAAGTCAACATTTACATCACCTTCTATACGTGCCCCGATCTGAGAGTATCCCCATGCTGCCACTCTTGGTATCAATGCCATTTTCCTGCTGAGCACCACCTTCTCTTGGTTTACTGTATCGGGCACAAACTCCTCCACATGCCCGTCTCTGCAAAGCATGAAAGGATAACCTGCGGGATGTACGTTGGAATCTAAAGTAACAGGCATATAGATTATAGATGGCTCGATATTTCTGAAACAGACCCTATTGCCACTTTTACGTATCCCTTCGCCTATAACCTTCCATCCTCCGGTAGAAAAGACGGCCAGTCCTACCGGCGAATTCACATTAGCAGACAGCCCGACCACTGCCTCATTTTCGCCGAAATATCCGGACGTAACATCCTTCCAGTACTTCCCTTCCATACCTCCGGTATTCCAACCGGCTGCATTGCAGGTTTCCTCCCTCTCTTTCTGCATGGCAAAACAGTAACGGAAAACCTTTCCTTTCTTACGTCCGTCACTCTGGGTATTGTTGCGTAAAGGGTCAATCCCATCATAACCGAACTGGATATATTTTCCTGTGGTATCGCGTACTACGTTCCATTCGTGCGAATAGCGGTAATCGGGAGAGTATGGCATAAAATCGGCGGCTACAGGTATGCCGCACGAACGCATGGCATACTGTATCAGGTCGCTGTTTTCCCTGCAATAGCCTATTCTTGTATGAAAAAGATGGATTGCGTCATGGTGTGGAACATTCCAGTCCACACAATACCTGCAGTCCTGTCTTGCCAGCTCATCATTTATAATCTTACATGCCTCAAGCACATCGCTGCCTGTATACAGTGAATCCAATAAACTGCCGTAATACGACCTGTACAGCGTGCGCCATTCCGTCAGTCTCTCATTACCTATACGATAAGGAAGTATAAGCTCACAGAAATCTTCAAACGGCAGTGTGCGGTTCCACGGCCTTTCCTCCCATTCCCTGAATGACATCTCTATATTACGGATAAGATAGTCCGATGTAATCACCCTTGCATCATAAACCTTCTCAAGCGTGTGGTAGTCAAACCCGTGCCACATCCTGTCCGATTCTCTCAATGTGCCTGCCAGCTGCCTTTCCAGAAGAGCATGAAGGGTATCCAGCTGCCATCCGTCGTATGAATACCACCGTGGCATGTTCTCTATCAGGAAACATGCCGCACGGTATTTCATAGTGTCTCCTTTGTAATGCTCAAGAACCTTTTCAAGTTCTACTCTGTTCTTTCCCGCAAACTCCAGGGCATATTCCAGCCTCTCCGGTCTGCTTACGCATCCTGACATCAGAAACAGAACCACCGCACCTTGAAATATAGATAGCCTTAATCTTTTTATTTTTATATTAATCATATAAAATTATATGCTTCAATGTTTACCTTGCTTTCTAGAAAATTAAATTAGTGTTTATTTAATGCCGCTAATGAGTTTTTTATAATTATAGTCAGTAAGTACACTACTTTTCGGTTATCTGGGCAAATACTGAATCTTTTGCATAATTATAAAATAAGTTATATAATTACAAGAATATTATTTTAGTACTTTTCTTGGATTTTTTAAAAACAGGTAGGTCTATTTTTTATATCTACTTATGGTTCTTTCAATCTTATTTTTATTGTTTCATTTAGTCTCTTATATATCTCTTCTATAACTTTACAATAAATTAAATATAGTCCACCTTAACATCTTTCAGATATTAAATGTCATATGCACTAGCCTTAGTAAGATTAAAGAAATGAATGACTTTACGTACTCCGCATACTGGGTAGAACTCAAATCCGTAATAATAAACGCTTGATGATGCGCAGCATCCTTTTAATGGTTTTTACTAACAATCCTTATACCCATAGTGAAATGCTTGAAGTTTGAAAAAACATATTTCAAGCAGTATTATTTTCATTCCTTTATTCCTACAATTTCAAAAAATAATGACTCACTAGTAGTACCAATCAATTCTGAGTACATACTAAAATCAATAACTACAAAATTTAAAATTTAGGACAACTCATTTTCATCAAAGCAATTTCTGTTTTCTCAAATCTGTTCTATAATTGAAAATGAAATTTTACCAAATGATATTCCGGATCAAAACTCAAGCCGTATAAAGTCCTGTTTATCTCATCAATTGCAAATGTAAACACAGGTACAGGAAGCTTATAAACCTTGTCAGGAGTTCCGTCTAGATTGAAAGACAGCATGGTGTCTAGAAGGTAGGAATCTATGGATTGCCCCTCGTGGTACACCCTACCGGAATATAATACATAAATCTTTCCACCCGAATAAAGAGGGCAGAAATATGCATCACGTGTTTCTCCGGAAACAGAACTTACTTTCTGAAGACCCTCTTCATTGGAAAGTTCCCTTACAGCAGGGAAAAAATGGTCAGGTCCATGAAGACGTTTAACCAGCCTCCCTTCATAATCATAAATTTCTATCAGGTCTGTCGATTTATAGAAAAGCCAGATATGACTGTTCGACAGATCAACCGCCATCTCACAGGCGTAACCTTCCATTTGCTCCAAGGGAGACTGTTCGGTTCCAAAGGTAGGGTACATTCCTGTGGTCTGCCGCGAGGTGCCATCCGCAGCAAAGAAAGTCAGACGCTTATGCTCTGTATTCAAGACGGTCGTGACAAACTGTGGACGGCCGGACAAGAAAACGACATCACTAAACGGCTCCTCCAGCCGGACCTTTCGTCCCGACGGGAAATGAGACGCATTGCAGGCTGAATCTTTAGGATAGAACATGACACTCCCTCCCATCAGATCAGAAATTCCGAACAACGAATCCATTGCCTGCATACGATAAGCATTCAACAGTTCCTGTGGACCATTCCCCATTGAAATGCTAGCCTCTCCTATAGGAGTAAGCTGGGGCAGCCTGAATCTTTGGATAAAGCCGTCACCTTTTCGATTCTGGACAAACAAGGTCGAATCCACGCACAAGATGCGCAACGGCATTGACAGAAAACAGTCATGCGGCAGTTTCAATGTATCGCCACATTCCACCGACTGAAAATCGGACCAGGAAAATGACGTGGCATTATCATACGACATCCGGTGTCCGCAAGCGGATGACAGACAGCAGATTATCACAAACAAGCAACTCTTTCCTAAATGCATCATATTATAAACAGTGAAACGATTAATAGCGATAACAAACGATAAAAAAACGGGGCAGCTTCTTCAGCACTTCAGATTCCGGCGTATATTTGTCCGGCAGCTTTCCCCCCTTCAACAACTTGCTCAGCTGCTTCTTACATACACCTTTCTCGTCATCCTCGTAAATCAGGAAAAGAGGACAGGTGAACGATGTGCCAATATTTGAATTTCCTTCATACTGTACATAATCAAACTTCTTTTCCGTATTCTTCTTTTTATACCACATGGAGGTACCGACATAAGTAAACAATTGGAATTCTTTCCCTCCCTTAAAGTCCAAAAACTGGACGAATTCCATACGGTCACCTTCATTGACCTTACCGTCAATGATCTTATCATCCAACAAATCCTTCACGTAAACTCCCTGACGGTATTCCTTCAATTCGAGAGAAAAATCGCCATTCCTTCTGATGGGTATGTCAAGCTTGTATTTCAAGGCCAGCTCACTTGGGACTGGAGCGAGCTTACTTCCTGCTGAAGTGGTAATCGTAGTGACCCCATAAGGCTTTTTCTGTACCTGAGCCGTCATGAAAAATGGAGCAAATCCAAACAAAACAAATAAAAATATGTGCTTCATAAGTTCATAATAAAGTCATTAACTATTGCTAATTTACTAATTAATTCATGATAAAAATAAAATTTATAAATAACTATAAGTACAAAAGTATAAACGTCTTATAGTTACGAATAAACTTTCTATCCTTGAGACAATATATTTTTATATTTTCATGTAATTTTGAACAGGACTCAAATAATTTATTATTGATAATACTTGAAATCATATTCAACTTTAATTTTTCAAAACAACAAGATTCTAAAAGTTCAATTTCTTATCTTAAATTAGAATATTTGTAATAAAATAACTTGGTACTTAGTAGAATCGACTGAGAAATTTTACAAATAAATGATAAATAGAAATCTTGTTACCCTACATCAATATTTTGTAAAACTTCTCAGTTGAAATTTTATTATCTAAAATCATTAGTGTCCAATAAAAATGGACGAGTTAAAAAATTAATCAAATAGTCCTT
>ERZ824978.1307-NODE-1307-length-28076-cov-3.338175_pt1 | contig 28076 bp, 24 predicted proteins | sample MGYA00519860_ERZ824978 | MGnify/ENA primary metagenome ERZ824978 (study PRJEB31778, sample SAMEA3449184) | human gut metagenome | biome: human gut; feature: human-associated habitat; material: faeces | place: United Kingdom | collected 2010/2012 ... | reverse complement strand
GACAACCTCGCTCTTGTCGGTGGTGCAATTGCTGTGATTGCCGTTGCGGCTGCTGGTGTTGCTGCATTTGCGCTGCGTCGCAGGAAGATGAACTAGTGCATTATGCTTGTTTATCTCCGTTTGTTGCACGGTAATACAGAATAGGGCTGTTTGATGAAAGGGGCCGAGCTTGGAGGTAGTCCAGGCTCGGCCCCTTCGCTTTGAAGTGCAATTAGGGCAGCCTCCAATTGCGGGTTATTTCCTAGCTAAAGCATGATTTTGGAGTTAAGCAAAGCCGACTTCTGCCAACAGGCAGCACCGCAGGGTAATGCGTGGCTCATGGCGTTAAACGAGACCGTTTTTATTGCTGCTGTAGCGATTTTGCTCTTAATCTGCTTCTGCTAACCTTCGTGACGCCTGTAATGACCCGTGAACTCGCTCATAGCGATGTAGACAATAGAGTTACTTCAGTGAACCTATAAATGAGTACATGGATTAATCATATGCATGAATAGAGCTATAAGCTGAAAGTTAAGAATGGCTATACCGCCGATTCCATTTGGGGAACCTGTGAATACAACCTTACTTCGTCGAGCGATAAGCATTTTGTTTTCCGCAACGCTCATAGTCTCGTTTATTCCCGCTCGAGGCTTTGCTGAGCCTGCTGGCATGACGGGTTCAAATCTCGATTCTGCCACTTTCGGCAGTTCGCAATTGACGGGGGCAATTCTTCTGACGCTTCCATAAATGCATCTGAGGAATCCGTTCACGAGGATTCTTCCACATATGGTGAAGCTGGAACGCCCATGTTCGCCAATGGCGATGTTGGCGTTTCCTCTGCTGGCGATTCTGACGTTGAGGGGGCTGATGCGCCTGTACCCGCAGCAAATGCCGCGGCTCCCCTCGTTGATATCATTGAGGCGGATGCTTCTGGGAACCCCCCATTCGCAGATGTATACCACGTTGCTCGACAAGGACGGAAAGGTTGTAGACACGAACGATCCCCACCGCGCGATTGACCAGCGTTATAAGTCTGTTGAGCAAGGTGGGGAAGGTGCTGGCCTCTCAAAGGGCGACAACGTGACGGTTCATTTTCGGATGGCTGCCGTGACGCCGAACAACGCTGATGACGATGGCACGGGCGTTCAGGAGGGCACAACCTACTATATGGAGCTTCCCTGGCAACTTGTTGCTGCCAAGCAGCATCGGCTTCGGCATAGATGCGTCTATCGCCTTCGGTGAGCCCTGATGGTGGTAGGAGGCCTTTTTCATCGTAATATTCATGGTTCTTACGCTGACGCCACAGAGCGCGGCGTGTTCGCCTGTCGAGCAAGTTTTCACAGCTTCGTTGTTGATTTCCGGCATGGAATCCGCCTCCTTTCGTCACATACGCTATGACGTTACGTTGCGTGACGATCAAGCGCTTTTGCGGTTTATTTCCGCATTACGCAAGGTGTTATTTCTGCAGGGAAGGTTTTTATGGGGGATGTCGCCTGTTTTGCGACAAAGGACCACCTTCATGGAGGCGAAAGGGTGTAGTTCGCGGTAGGCAGATTGTTTTCGTAACTGGCTTAGCGCTAAGCCATGAACAGCGCTACCCAAATCGGCATTGTTAGGATACAGCCGACCGTGGTGATTACATTAATGGCGCTGGCGTACGGTGCGTCCTTCTCGTAAATTTGCGCCATTTGCACCGTTGTTGAGGCGGATGGAGTGATGGTGGCAAGAAGTGTAATGAGCAGGATCGACTGGCCGTTTGCCACCAACGCGTCTACGCCGCTGAACTTGAGCACAAGCGTGACTATGGCAGGGATCAGCACTAGCCTGATGAAGGCAACGAGCCAAACGCGCTTGTTGGCTACAATTTGACGCAAGTCCATGCCTCCGATGATCATGCCCGTTACCAGCATGGCGGCAGGACCGATCATCTGTCCTACGTCGTAGGTGAAGGTGCCGAAAGGCTCAACAAGCTTGATGCCGAGCACCATGAGCACGATGCCAGTGGCGACAGCAAGCAAGTTGATATTGAACAGAACGGCGCGGACATCAATGTGATGATTCTCGCTGATAAGGGACTTGCCATGTGTCCAAATCAGGATCGTTTGCACGCTCATGTAGGCAAGCGAGTAGACCACCCATTCATCGCCCAAGATGAAGCCGACAAGTGGGATGATCAGATTACCGCAATTCGAGTAGATGCTTGCCGCCCGCTCAATAGGGGAGAGGTGAAGCGGCTTTGCCAGGATTTTCGTCAGGATGATTTGCCCAACCTGGAGCACGATAGCGCAGACAACTGCGAATAGAAAACCTTGCAGTACATCTGGAGTTAAATCAACCTGCGTTGCAGAAATGAAAGCGCACGGGCAGATGGCGTATACAGACAGGACGGAGAGCGTTTTGCTGTCTCCCGTTTTCAGGAGATGAAGGCGCACTAACGCGAATCCGACAGCCATGATTAGGAATAGCGAAGCGATTTTTTCTATAAGCAGGAGAGTGATCATGGCTCTGGATTATACGCCTGCGGCGCAAGGGGAATATGGAGAGGCTAATGAGGCCGATGGTTGTTACCCTGGCATTGGGAACCTACTTCGCTGATGGCTTCGCCAAGCAGGGGATTTCTATTGCTGGTAGATTTTGGCCTTATGCGTCGCCGCAGCCGCGGCTGGCGTTGCTGCAGCAAGGCGCCACAACCGCTAGTTTGAGCCGAATGGCCACGTTCACGTAAGCAAAACAAGCACTAAGCGAATACTGTTTCATGATCATTGGCTGTGCTCGGCGCGATGGCCCCGACAACTGTGGGAAGCCTTCATTTGCGGGCCTTTGTGGTATGTTGGCACGAAGCAAACTAAGGCTGAGGTGAGGGTAAAAAAGCGGAGGGATGGCATATGGCTAAGATCGGCACCGGCGCTGCCGAGGGCAAGAGGGCAGCGTACATCAACGCAAACGTTCTCGATGGAACTGAGGGCATGGCGGTGCTTGAAAACCACGCGGTCGTGGTCGAGGGACGGCGCATCGTTGATGTCACACCCCTAGCCGATGCCGATTTGTCTGGATGCGAGACCTTTGATCTCAAGGGCGCCTATCTCCTTCCGGGTCTCATAAACATGCATGTGCATCTGGCAGGCAACGGCAAACCCCAGAAGAAGCAGCGTGATAACGAGGCGCTGGTAACGAAAATTATGTCGAACGGTCTTACGCGAGCCGTCGTCTACCGCCTTGTCTCCGAATACGCGCGCCTCGAGCTGCACAGCGGCGTCACCACCATACGAACAGTGGGCGGCCTGGGTGACTTCGACACGCGCGTGCGTGATGACGCCGCGGCGGGAAAGTTGGAGGCTCCGCGCATTCTTGCTGCCAATATGGGCATATCGGTGCCGGGAGGTCACATGGCCGGTTCGGTTGCCATCGCGGCAAATAGCATTCCAGAGGCGCTTGCGCAGGTTGAGACTGCCAGGTTGCAGGGTGTCGACCTTGTCAAGCTCATGATTACCGGCGGCGTCCTTGATGCCAGAGAAAAGGGTACGCCTGGCGAGCTCAAGATGGAGCCGGATATGGTGCGCGCGGTTTGCGACAAGGCGCACGGGCTGGGCTTTATCGTTGCTGCGCATGTCGAGTCAACCGAAGGCGTGCGTGTGGCGCTCGAGTGCGGCGTAGACTCGATCGAGCACGGCGCTGCTCCGACTGACGAGGTGATGAGCCTGTTCAAGGAGGGAAACTCCTTCCTGTGCACTACGCTTTCTCCTGCGCTTCCGTATGCGCTGTTCGATCGCTCCGTCTCTTGTGCAAGCGAGGTCGAGCAGTTTAACGGCAATATGGTCTTTGAGGGCATTATCGCCAATGCTAAGGCAGCCCTGGAGCAGGGGGTTCCTGTGGCGCTTGGCAATGACGTTGGGTGTCCCTGGATTACTCAGTACGATTTTTGGCGCGAGCTGTGCTACTTCGAGAAGTATGTTGGCGTGTCGCGCTCGTTTGCTCTTCATACTGCAACATTGCGCAATGCCCAGCTTGCCGGCATCGACGACATCACGGGCTCAATCGAGGTGGGGAAGGAAGCTGACATGATTGTCACAGCTGGCAACCCGCTGGAGGACCTGCGCGCGTTGCGCACGGTAAAGCACGTCATTCATCGAGGGCGGCTCATCGTCAACCCCCGCGTGAAGCGCAAGGCCGTAATCGATTGCGAGCTCGACAAGTTCCTCTAGGGACAAATGACAAGTTTTGACGAATGGGTAATAGGTACAAAGACGCCGTGGGGTCTCACCCCCACACGGTGCGCTGCTCGCGCTGCTTGACTGCGTATTCTATGCGGCGAGCGTGCACGGGAGGCAGTTCGCCGGCAAGCCTGCATGCGCAGTGACGACGCTTTGGCGTGCAGGATCCACCTCGGCGCTCGACGAGCTGAGCCGCTACTTCACATTCAGCGGCATGCCGGTAGCCTCTTCGACCTACTGGAACATGATGCTCAACAGCGGCGACGACTCCTTTGGGGAAGATACGCTGCGTCAACTCGGGGAGAACATGGCCTGCTTGGTGAAAGCGACGAGAGCCTGATTTCCAGATGGCCCCCATCTGGAAATCATTGACCTAGCAAACGCCTGCTCTACAGCGGGCGTTTGCTGCATGTAGGCGCCAACCCGTTACACCATTGGAACCACCTCCCGAGGGCGAACGTGATCTCGGGAGGTGGTTCTTCATTCCCCTAAGCGACGTGTCTGCTACGGAACAATTGTCTTGTAATAGGCGCCGAAGTCTGCGAGCGAGTCCACGACGGGCATCATCTGACGACCGAGTTCGGTGAGGCCATACTCAACGCGGGGAGGATTTTCGCCATAGTCATGGCGAAAGACCAGCCCATCATCCTCCATCTGTCGCAGGCTGTCGGTAAGCACCTTCTGAGAGATTCCCTCAAGGTCGCGGCGCAACTCGTTGAAACGCCAGGGGCGTACGCGCAAGTTACGGATAATGAGCAGCTTCCACTTGCCGCCAATGAGCGCTACCGCCGTTGCGACTGGACATTCCGGGAGCTCCTCTTTTGCCATCATGACAGACCCAACTTCCTTGACCTCGGTTTCACAAAAAGGCACGCAGTTACAAATATGTGCGTACTCGTATTTGCATGCGCTTTTGCGTTGAATATATCTCACGCAGGAGATGCCTGCAAGGCAAATCAACCCCAAGAGAGGAGCCGTTATGGCTAATTATGCAAGGACCCATATCGGTAACGAGGGCCGTGTCGAGCTGCACGAAGTGCTCGGGCTTACCGGGGCAGAGGTGAGTGTCAACAACCTTCCCGCCGGCGCTGGCGTTCCGTTCGTCCACGCACACAAGGAAAACGAGGAGATCTATGGCGTGCTCGAGGGCGCAGGATCGGCCACGATCGACGGTGAGGATATCGAGCTTGCGGCCGGCGACTGGCTGCGCATTTCTCCCGCTGCGCACCGCCAGCTTCGTGCCGCGTCCGACTCGGGCATCACATACGTCTGCATTCAGGTCAAGCAAGGATCCCTCGACGCCTTCACGGCTGACGACGCTATCATGTGCTAATTCGCGACGTCAGTGCGCAAGGAGGTCAACGAGAGCCCACTCGTCGACCTCCTTGCGCAAATCTTTTGGCGCGATACCCCAAGATTGCCCGGAGGTTGCCAAACGAAAAGCCCCTGACCCGTTTATGCAGTTCAGGGGCTCGGAAACGCTAGATATTTGCTACTCCCACTCAATCGTGGCAGGTGGCTTAGACGTTATGTCGTAGCACACGCGGTTGGCCCCAGGAACTTCAGCAACGATACGGCTGGAAATCTTAGCCAGCACATCGTAGGGGAGCTTTGCCCAGTCAGCGGTCATTGCATCGCTTGACTCAACAGCACGCAGGATGATGGGGCGTTGATACGTGCGCTCGTCACCCATAACGCCAACGCTCTTGATGTCGGGCAGAACCGCGAAGTACTGCCAGCAGCTATGCTCGCTGTTGCGTTCGCCCGTTTCCTGGAACAAACGCTCATTGTATGCGTCGAGTTCTTCGCGAACAATGGCATCGGCATTCTTAAGAATCTCAAGCTTTTCGGGGCTTACTGCGCCAATGATGCGAATAGCCAAACCGGGGCCAGGGAAGGGCTGGCGGTGAACGATGTGTGCGGGCAAGCCAAGGGCAGTGCCCAGTGCGCGAACCTCGTCCTTGAAGAAGTGGTCAAGCGGCTCAATAAGGTCGAAGTGAACACCTTCAGGGAAGGGGATCAGGTTGTGGTGGCTTTTGATGGTGGAAGCCTTTCCGCCGGTTTTGCGAGCACCAGATTCAATGATGTCAGGATAGATAGTGCCCTGAGCCATAAACTGCACGGGCTTGCCGTCTTCTGCGATATCTTGTGCAACGGCGAAGAACTCTTCCCAGAACTGGGTACCGATAATCTTGCGCTTTGCTTCAGGGTCGGTAACGCCGTCAAGCAGCTTGGCGTAGCGCTCTTCGGCATGAACATGAATGAAATCCACATCGAACTGCTTGGTGAATACCTCTTCAACCTCTTCAGGCTCGTTCTTGCGAAGCAGGCCATGGTTTACGAATACGCATACCAGCTGCTTGCCAATTGCCTTAGCGCACAGGGCTGCAACAACGGAAGAATCAACGCCGCCGGAAAGGCCTAAAATAACGCGCTTGTCGCCAACCTTTTCACGGATAGCGGCAACGGAGTCTTCGATGATGGAATCCATAGTCCAGTCGGCTTTCAGTCCTGCGATATTGAACAGGAAGTTGGAAAGCATCTTATTGCCGAACTCAGAGTGCTTAACTTCAGGGTGGAACTGTGTGGTGTAGATGTTGCGCTCAGCGCATTCCATAGCCGCAACGGGGCAAATGTCAGTGGAAGCGGTAACGGTGAAACCTGCAGGAACCTCAGTTACGGCATCGCGGTGGCTCATCCAAACCGTTTGTTCGGCAGGGGTATCTTCGAACAGCGCACCGCCCGCTACATGGAGGCCAGCTGCTCCGTACTCACCCTTTTCGGTGTGACCCACGGTGCCGCCTAGTTCAACGGCAATGGTCTGATGGCCGTAGCAGAAGCCGAGAATCGGTACACCAAGTTCAAGTACACCGGGGTCGATCTTGGGCGCATCGTCTGCATAGACGCTGGCGGGGCCGCCGGAAAGAATAATGGCGCTTGGCTTCAAAGCTGCAATTTTTGCTGCATCTTCATCGCAGGGTACGATCTCGGAATAAACGCCCAAATCGCGAATGCGGCGGGCGATGAGCTGACCGTATTGGGCGCCAAAGTCCAGAACGATAACCTTCTGATCCGGAGAGGTTGCTGGCATGTGTTCCTCCTGCTTGACAGTATGATTTTTTACTTTGAAATTTTACCAAAATAGAAAAGAGGAAATGTGATGTTTCCGAAAAACTAGCATCCATCTCTTCGTTTAGCTTTTGTGCCTGATCCTCCTTTGCGGCGTTTAGCCAGGGAATAAGGGTAGTTTGGTTCCTGCGATCCTTTGGTTTGCATCCCATTTTCCGCATCAGAAAATGCCGTCATTGTTGTTTTACCCAAAGAGTGCTCACTCGCGCTCAATTTTGGCACAATTACGCAAATATGGTTTGTGTCTATCTGGTTAAACGCCTGGTAAACCTTATAATCCAGCCAATCGTTCGACTCTCGTGAAAGGGGTGTCAAATGAATGGCAACGACAAAGATGCGCTTCGGTCGTCTCCTTCAGCCGCCTTGGGAATAGGAGAAGCGTTTATTAATCGTAAGCGACTATTGGTTAGCTTGCTTTCTGACAGGGAAGCAGTCCGCGTGATATGCGCCCCTCCTCTGTATGGGAAAACGGTGCTTGCCAACCAATACGCAAAAATGGCTTTTCCTCCCGGAAACGTCACTTGGGTGCAGGCATCCGAGCCAGAATTTCTCGTAAACCTTGATTCGGGAAGTATCGAAGAGGTATTGGATTCTGATGATTCTTCGCCCGGAAAACTGGTGGTTTTCGACGGTATTTCAAAGCTCAAGGGCAAAAGGCGTACAAGCTTGGTAACGCTTATGGGCAAACTTCACACCAAGCAATGTGAAGTGATGGTAACTACCGAAGATTCTACGCTGGCAGCTGATGTTGAACTGCCGGTCGTAGTGCTGGACGCCCGTGAAATGGCCCTATCTTCCGATGAACTGCCAAAGTGTCAGTGCCACTCTGGCAACCAAGAATCTCTTTTTGAAAGTGGTCACATGCCGACAAAGCGATCCGTACCGCCTGTAGCTCTCGATAAAGAAAAGGGCGCCGATCGCTTCCTTAAAGCACTCCTTCGGCAACCCCCATCCTCTCCAGAAGAATCGCTGGCGTATCTGGCCCTTTTCTTGGGAAGCGGCAGTCTTTCGTTGATCACTGATTTCTTTGACGAACACACCCAACCCGATATTTCGTTGGTTGAAAGTCTCTTTCCTTTTGCAGGTGTAAGTCTTCTGTCGTCTTCGTTTTCTGCGTTTGAGCTTACCGTAGAAGCTCGGTACGAGCTTATGGCTGCACACTATTCTTCCATCGTTCCTTTTTCTCGTTTCGAAGATGAAGCGGAATTCCTTTTAGCCTGTGTTGACTCGTGCTTTGCGGCTGGTAAGCGTGCGCTTGCCTCAAAGGCGCTTGAAAGTAGAAAAGTCCAGCAATGGTATGCGGAAAAGCATGGTGCGGAAACCGGTAATTTCTCGCTGCCGATTCCCGTAAACGACCATTTCTTTGGTGAGGGTGGAACAATAACGGATGCGGTAAAGACCGAAATCGTTTCTCCTGTTCGGATTAATCTGTTTGGTCGTTGCGAGGTCACGCGTGACGGCAAAAATGTATTGCCGAATGGGGAACTGCGCCGCAAAGCGAAGCTCGTACTTGCTCTGCTTGTGGTTAACGATGGCAAAGAACTGCCGCGTACTTGGATTGAACGCATCGTTTGGCCGGAATCGGATCCTGCTTGTGTGCGCTCGAGTTTCTATAACTTGTGGAGTTACATCAGGCGTGTTCTCACTCCGCCTGACGAAGAGCCGTTTGGGTCGCGGCGTTCGCGCGACACGGTTTCGTTGGCTGGATTAAATTTTGTAAGCGATGTCGGTGAAGTTCACGCGCAGTGTCTGCTTCTGAATGGATGCAATGATCCTGATATTTGCAAAAGGGCGTTAGGCGAAATTGAGCGTTTGTATTGTGGTCCACTTCTGCCTGGTGTTCAAAACGACCAAATAGATGCATATCGCATCACGTACCAGAATCGCGTACTCGATGCGTTGGTTGATGGAGTTCGGGCGCTTATTCGTGCTAACGATCTTCGATTGGCACAGCATTACGCCGAGTTTGCTTTCGGTATCGACCAAACGCGTGAGGACGTTGTGTACCAATATATGAAAGTTCAGCAATTGCTTGGTCAGTATGCTGGTGCTATTTCAACGTTTGTAAGTTGCCGACGCGCTTTAGTGGATCGTTTTGGTATCGATGGTTCAAGCAGGCTTGAAGAGCTGTACGAAGAAATTCTTGAAGAAGTTTCGTCTTCTGGCGCAACTACTGAAGCGCCTAAAGATGATGAAGCTTCTTGGCGATAGCAAGGCGAAAGCGCTGACTGGGTAACAAATGGCTCACCAATAAGCGGAAATGGCGTGTATTCAGGAAATGCAGAAGATGTTACACGGCGTATGCGAGTGTGCCTGTGATAGAGTGAAGCAGTTAAACGAAAGAAAGAGAGATCATGGGTTTCTTTTCTAAACTACTTAGCGTAGGCGAAAGCAAGCCACTCAAGAACTATCAGCGTAGGGTTGCAGAGGTCAACGCCTTCGAGCCTGCTATGCAAGCACGTTCCGACGAAGAGCTGGCTCACCTTACCGTCGAATTCCGTGAGCGTCTGGCTAACGGCGAAGATTTGGACGATTTGCTTCCTGAGGCGTTCGCTGCCGTTCGTGAAGCCAGTGTGCGCACTATTGGTCTTCGTCATTTCGATGTTCAGCTCATTGGCGCCATGGCGTTGAACGATGGCAAAATCGCTGAAATGCGCACGGGCGAAGGTAAAACGCTCGTTTCCACATTGGCTGGCTATTTGAATGCTTTGCCTGGTAATAATGTTCACATCGTTACTGTTAACGATTACCTTGCTGCGCGCGACTCTCAGTGGATGGGTCGCATCTACCGCTTCTTGGGTATGAATGTTGGTCTTATCCAGAATGGTATGGGTCCCGAGCAGAAGATCCCTGCCTATCAGGCCGACGTTACCTACGGCACCAATTCCGAATTCGGCTTTGATTATCTGCGTGACAACATGGTTGCCCGTGCATCACGGCGTGTGCAGCGTGGCCATTCTTTCGCCATCGTCGACGAGGTCGACTCCATCCTTATCGATGAAGCGCGTACGCCTCTTATTATTTCAGGCGCTGGCTCTCAGGCCGCCGATACGTATAAGCGTTTTGCGGCTGTTATGCCTTCCTTGAAGCGCGATGTCGATTTCGAGATGGATGAAGCGAAAAGGACCATCTACACCACCGAAGCTGGTTTGGAAAAGGTTGAGTTCCAGCTTGGCATCGAAGATATTTTTAGCGATCCAACCGGTCAGCTGCCCAATCATTTGCAGCAGGCGCTGAAGGCCCAGTTCCTGTTCCATCGCGATGTTGACTACGTAGTGGTAAACGGCGAGGTCAAGATCGTTGATGAATTCACCGGCCGTATCATGGAAGGTCGCCGTTATTCCGAAGGCCTTCATCAGGCACTGGAAGCAAAAGAGCATGTATTGGTTCGTCAGGAAAACCAAACTCTGGCAACTATCACGTTGCAGAATTATTTCCGTTTGTACGACAAGCTTTCTGGCATGACCGGTACGGCAATGACGGAAGATTCTGAGTTTCGTCAGATCTACAACTTGCCCGTCATGTCTATTCCTCCCAACAGGGAAGTTCAACGTATCGACGAAGATGATCTTATCTATCGCACAGTAGATGCTAAGTTCAATGCTGTTGCTGACGACATTGCAGAGCGCCATGCTGCTGGGCAGCCGTGCTTGGTTGGTACGGTTTCTATCGAAAGCTCTGAGCGCCTAAGCCGTTTGCTTTCCAAGCGTGGCATCAAACATGAAGTACTGAATGCTAAGAATCACGAACGCGAAGCTGCCATCGTTGCTCAGGCGGGTCGAACTGGTGCGGTTACCATTGCTACGAACATGGCTGGTCGTGGTACTGACATCTTGCTGGGCGGCAACCCCGAAGCCATGGCGCAGGCTATGCTTCTTGAACGATTTGGTGAAGATGAGGAGCCTACGCCAGCCCAGGTGAAGCAGGCCGAAGCTGAGGCCGAGGCTATTACCAATCGTGAATCCAAAGAGGTTCTTGCTGCAGGTGGCCTGTGCGTCATTGGTACTGAGCGTCATGAGTCGCGCCGTATCGACAACCAGTTGCGTGGTCGTGCCGGTCGTCAAGGCGACCCGGGTGCAACACAGTTCTACCTTTCTCTCGAAGACGACCTTATGCGTTTGTTTGGTGGCTCGCGCATGGATTCTATTGGTCGCATGATGGAAAAAACCGACATGCCCGACGATATGCCCATTAAGGCATCTATGGTTTCTAAGGCAATTGAAACCGCGCAGCGTCAGGTTGAAGCATCCAACTTTGCTGCACGTAAGCATGTTCTTGAATACGACGACGTAATGAACCTGCAGCGTAAAGCAGTCTATGCAGAGCGTAATGCCATCCTTGACGGTAAAGACCTTACCGATCGCATGCCGGAGATCATTGAAGACATCGTAGAATCGCATGTTTTGGAGTGGTGCCCCGCCAAGCAAGCGAGCGACGACTGGGATCTGGACTCTCTTAACAAATGGGTTATCCAGATGACGGGCATTGAGGATTTCACTGTAGATTCTATCGATCATGACGATGACGTGAATGCGCTTATCGATGGTCTGGTTGAATATTTCCAGGGTCTCTTCGATGCGAAGGCAAAGGAGATTGGTGCTCCATTCTCCGATATCGAATCGCAGGTTATGCTGCGATTCATCGATACGCGCTGGATGGCTCACCTTCAGGAAATGGATTACCTTAAGGCTTCTATCGGCCTGCGTGCGTATGGTCAGCGCGATCCGCTTACTGAATATCGTGATGAGGCGCATCGTGCTTTTGCGGCCCTTACTTCTTCGATCTATGAGGATTACCTGCGATTCTTGCTTCGTGCCCCCATCGTTGTGCAGGTTGCCCCGCAGGAAGAATCCAGCCCGCTCGATGGCAAGGTATCGTACTCCAATCCCGAGCAGACGCTCAATGAGGGCTCTGGTGTTCGTCGCGGTGCTCCCCAAGGCGGTCCTAGCCCGGCTCCTGCTGCGCCGAAGCCTGAAGCTCATAAGCCCCAGACCTACGAAAAGGACAAAAACGACCCTTACGCAAATGTTGGTCGAAACGACCCTTGCCCATGCGGTTCTGGCAAGAAATACAAGAAGTGCCACGGCGCAAATCACTGAACTAATGGGGGATAGCGCAAGCTTTCCCCTTTTGCGGCGTTACGCCGCATTCGATGCCCCTGCTTTGATGGTAGGGGCATTGTGATGTTCAGCCAGTTTCTGAAACCGAGAGGAATCGTCGATGATGACCCTTGAAGAAGCGGAAAAGCGCACCGAAGAAGCGCGCGCTTACCTACATATTGATGAAAAAATAGCCGAGCTTGCCAACTTGGACAGTCGGATTGCCAACCCTGATTTTTGGAACGATACCGATAACGCTCAGCGGGTCAGCAAGCAGGCGTCCGACATACGTGATGTGATCGAGCGCTATGAATCTGCCTGCGGATTGCTCGACGATATCAAAACTGCAACCGAGCTGGCAGAGGAAGACCCTGAGTTCGGTGAGGAAATTGAAAACGATCTCGAGCGTCTGGAGAAGATGCTCGATGATTTCGAGGTCGAGTCTTGGTTCAATGGACGCTTCGATTCCTCTGATGCGATCCTTTCCATCCACCCTGGTAGCGGTGGCTTGGAAGCTCAGGATTGGACCGAAATGCTGTATCGCATGTATTCACGTTACGCCGATTCCAAGGGCTGGAAGGTCAAGGTTCTCGATCTGGTCCCTGGCGAAGGCATCGGTCTAGACCGTGCAAGCATCCAAATTGAGGGTCGCAATGCGTACGGCATGCTGCGCAGCGAATCGGGTGTTCATCGTTTGGTTCGCATTTCGCCTACTGACGACAAGAAACGTCGTCACACCACGTTTGCTGCGGTTGAGGTAATCCCGGTTCTTCCCGATAACGATATTTCCGTGGAAATCGATCCGAATGATGTTCGCGTCGATGTATACCGAGCAAGTGGCCCCGGCGGTCAGTGCGTCAATACTACCGATTCCGCGGTTCGCCTCACTCATATTCCTACGGGAATCGTGGTTACCTGTCAGAACGAGAAGTCCCAGCTCCAGAACAAGGAAGCGGCTTTCAGGGTTTTACGCGGTCGTCTGTACGAGCTCGAAGAAAAGAAGCGGGAAGCCGAACTCGCTGAGCTGAGGGGCGAAAAAATGGAAAATTCGTTCGGCAGTCAGATACGTAACTATGTTTTGTATCCGTATCGACTGATCAAGGATACCCGTAGTAATATCGAAAGCGGCAATGTCGAAGCGGCCCTCGATGGCGATATCGATGAATTTGTAGTCGGATACCATCGTTGGAAAGCTTCGTTGTAATGCAAAGCCAAGTAATCGACCGAAAGGAAGCCATGAATTCTCTGGCAGCTAAGGAAAAGGCCTGTGCCATTCGCACGGACATCATTGAGATGCTGCATGAAGCGGGCAGCGGCCATCCAGGCGGATCTCTTTCCTGCACTGATATCCTTGCAGCGCTGTATTTTGGCGGCGTGATGAAACACAACCCCGAAAACCCCGAAGATGAGGCACGTGATCGCTTCATCCTCGCCAAGGGGCATGCGGCACCGGCAATTTATGCAACGCTTGCCGAAGCTGGCTACTTTCCTGTTGAGGAGCTGAAAACCCTCCGTAAGCTTGGTACTCGTTTGCAGGGTCATCCCGATTCTAATCTTCTTCCTGGCATCGAAGTTTCCACCGGCTCTCTTGGTCAGGGTCTTTCCATCGCAGCGGGAATTGCTGCCGGTTTTAAGCTTGACGGCGTTTCCAACCGTGTTTTCACTGTTATGGGCGATGGCGAAACCGAAGAAGGCCAGGTTTGGGAAGCAGCAACATTCGCTGCTTATCAGAAGCTGGGCAATCTTATTGCCGTTGTTGACCTTAATGGCCTCCAGATCGATGGCAAGGTTGATCATGTGTGTGCCAGCGGCACCCTTGCTGGTAAGTTTGCTGCCTTTGGTTGGGAAGTTCACGAGGTAAACGGCCATGACATGGACGCACTTATCGAGCTTTTCTCCGACCTTAAGGCGTCTGAAACTGCACAGCCTAAGGTGGTTATTGCTCACACCATCAAGGGCAAGGGCGTTTCCTTCATGGAAGACCAAGCTGGTTGGCACGGTAAAGCCCCCAACGACGAAGAAACCGAGCGTGCGCTTGCCGAGCTTGCTGAAGCCCGCGCTGAGCTGAATGGAGTGAAGTAACGTGGTAAAACTCGCTACCCCTGAACAGGCACAGGAAAAGAAGGCAACGCGTGCTGCATTTGGCGTAACGCTTGCTGAGCTTGCCGCAAGCGGTAAGAAGGTTGTTGCGGTAGACGCCGACCTTACCGGCTCCACCACCACAAAGAAATTTGCTGAGGCTTGTCCTGAAAACGCAAAGCGCCTGTTCAACGTTGGTATTGCCGAACAGAACATGATCGATGTTGCTGCAGGTCTTTCTCTTACGGGAAACATTGCCTATACGGGTTCGTTCGCTGTTTTCGGAACCGGTCGCGCCTATGACCAGATCCGTAATACCGTGTGCTACTCCAACCTCAACGTTAAGGTTGCCCCCACGCATGCTGGCATTTCTGTTGGTCCCGATGGCGGTTCTCATCAGATGCTTGAAGACATTTCGCTCATGCGCGGTTTGCCCAATATGCGCGTGTTGGTTCCTGCCGACTATGCTGCTTGCTGTGCCGCAATTCGTTTGGCCGCAGAAACCCCTGGTCCTGTTTATATCCGAATGGGACGTGCTGCTGTTCCAGCAGTATATGCTCCCGATGTTGAGCTCGAGGTTGGTCGTGCCTACGTACTTCGCGAAGGAACCGATGTCACCATCATCGCCTGTGGCGTAGAAATCGCTGAGGCAATGAAGGCTGCTGATGCTCTTGCTGAAAAGGGCATTTCCGCTGAGGTTATCGATGCCTTCTGCGTAAAGCCTCTCGATGCCGAAACCATTCTTGCTTCGTTGAAAAAAACTGGCTGTGCGGTAGTAGCAGAGGAACATTCCGTCTACGGTGGCTTGGGCTCTGCTGTAAGCGAACTTGCTGCTGAGCAGTTCCCATGCCCCATCGAATTGGTTGGCGTTCGTGACCGGTTTGGTAAGTCTGGCGAGTTCAACGAACTGCTTACTTACTTTGGACTTGACGCTGATGCCCTTGTTCAAGCTGTGGAAAAGGCTCGTGCTCGAAAGCATGCCTGATATACTCATTTGCAGTCTCAGAATTACACCCTATGAATGGAGCATACTGTGACGAATGAACAGAGTGGGGTTCCAATGGGCAGGCATGCCCAGAAGCAGCCCCCAGTAAATCAGGTTGCGTCTCAGCTTTCGCAGTCGCTTCCTGTAGTGAATGTTGAGGAGACCGCTCCTCAGTACACGGGTAATCCGGTTATCACGCTTGACCACGTTACCAAGATCTACGAAGCGCAGCCTAACAATCCTGCGCTGAGCGATATATCGCTGCACATTTTCCCTGGCGAATTTGTGTTCTTGGTAGGTCATTCTGGTTCTGGCAAGTCTACCTTTATCAACTTGCTTATCCGCCAGATCAAGCCAACCAAGGGCAAGATCTATATCGCAGATGAAGACCTTACTCAGATGCGCAATTGGCGTGTTCCGTACCTCCGTCGCAACATTGGTTGCGTTTTCCAGGACTTTAAGCTCCTGCCGAATAAGACGGTTTTCGAAAACGTAGCATTTGCGCTTGAGGTAATTGGCAAGTCGCGTCATGTTATCCGTACCCAGGTTCCTGAGGTTCTGCGTTTGGTTGGACTGCAGGACAAAATGAACAAGCGTCCCGATCAGCTTTCTGGCGGCGAACAGCAGCGTGTATCCATTGCGCGTGCTATCGTAAACCGCCCTCCGCTGCTCATTTGCGACGAGCCTACGGGCAATCTTGACCCGCAGAACTCACGCGGCATTATGGATCTGCTCGAGCGAATCAACCGTACGGGCACCACGGTTCTCGTTGCTACGCACGACCGCGAAATGGTCGACAATATGCGTCGTCGCGTTATTGCGCTCGACAAGGGTGTTCTGACCCGCGACCAGGACAGGGGAGTGTACGGTTTCGATGTCTAGTATTTTTTATTTCTTCCGCGAATCGCTTACAGGCTTTACGCGTAACCTTTCCACTACGCTTGGATCAATCATTACGATTTTCCTTTCGTTGCTGATCATTGGCATCTTTTGCATTGCTGGCGCCGTGGTCAACAATGTTGTTGCGTCGGTGGAAAATCAGGTTTCCATTACGGCATACGTAAAGGACGATGCCAGCGATGCCGACATCGAAAAAGTAATGAAGACTATTGAAGGGTATGACGGCGTAGAGAGTGTTTCCTTCACCACGAAGGACCAGGCTCTTGATAACTTCCGTAAGTCTACTTCTAACCCTGAAATCGTCGATCAACTTGATGGCGAAAACCCTCTGCCAGCATCTATCGATGTTCAGCTTGATGATGCTCAGAGCGTACAGAATATTGCATCTGAGATTTTGGCATACCAGGATTTCGTTGACATTTGCGATAACGCAGATGATCCGACTGATTCTTTGCAGTACGGTCAGAAGACGGTTGATAAGCTTTTCTCGCTTACTAATGCTATCCGCACCGCAGGTATTGCTCTCATTGCGTTGTTGATCTTCATTGCGTTCATCTTTATCAACAACACCATTCGTTTGGCAATTCTTGCGCGTCGCAAGGAAATCGCCATCATGCGTCTGGTTGGCGCCTCGAATGGCTTCATTCGGGGGCCTTTCTTGGCAGAAGGTGCGCTTCATGCTTTGATCGGTGCTTTGCTGGCAATTTTTGTACTTGAGATTGCCCGCAACCTGGTACTTCCTCAAATGGCAGTTGCTCTCCCGTGGTTGCCTATCGGTGTCGATTTTGGCATGTTCCTGCTCATCTACCTGGCTATGTTGGTAGCAGGTTTGGTTATCGGTCTTTTGGGCTCGCTGTTTGCAATGAGCCGTTATTTGAAGGTCTAAAGAAGGGCTGAAATGTTCAAGGAATCGAAGGCACGTTAGTGAACGATTTCAAGAAAACCACTAAGGTGGAATCTTCGAACAAACGAAATGCAAGCATCGTGAAGCTTCTCGGTGCTTGCATTTTCATATGTTTGGTTTTTTGCGCGGGCTTCTTCGTCCGCGGAAATGCCGATTTGCTTAATGCCATGGGTCTCTCATCTCTTGATGTCGACACGGAAGTGAATCCTGGTCTTACTGTTTCAGGTGATACTTACGATTCTCTTTCGGCTCGTGTGGCTGAAATGGAGGGCATTTTAAAGAAGAGCAGCATGGATGATTATGACCTTGGCCAAGTTACGGCAAAGGTCTTGTCCTCATATGCTGAGGGTACCGGTGACAGTTTCCTCAAGTATTACGACGAAACAAGCTATCGCGCATACCTGGCAAGCACCAAGAATCCCGAGGCGGGTATTGGTGTGCTCTTTGGCGAAAATGACGGAAAGTGCTTTGCATCGGATGTTTTCGAAGATTCTTCCGCTGCTGCGGCCGGTATCGAAACTGGCGACTATGTGCAATCTATCGATGGCGTATCCAAATCCTCTTGGAGCATTCCCGAAGTGCTCGATGCTCTCTCGCGTTCGGAAGGTGAAAGCGTATACGTTACCTGGAGCCGTCCCTCCCAGAAGCAAGGTGAAAGTGGAACCACGTTTTCAACTACTCTTACGTTTTCTTCCAGTTCGCAGGAAAACGTTACCTGGAGCGTTCACGACGGAGTTTGCACTATTGATATAAAGCAGATCACTTCAGATACGGCTGCTACGGTTTCTTCGGCGATTACCGATTCCTCTTCGCAGGGAGCTCAGGCATTTATCCTCGATCTTCGTGATGTTCCCGGTGGCTATCTAACCCAGGCGGTCGGCATTGCTTCGCTGTTTATACCCAGCGGTGTTGTTGCGCAGATTGAAACGGTAAATGGAATCAGCACTCGCAGTGCAGATGGTGACAGTATCACCACTGCACCTTTGGTTGTTATTACCAACGGCCGTACTGCTGGTTGCGCCGAGGTTCTTGTTGCAGCGCTTCAAGAATCCGGCCGTGCTGAAATCGTTGGTGAAAAGACTCAGGGAAAAGGGTCCGTTCAGGCAATGCAGCCGCTCTCGTTCGGTGGAGCCATTCGTTATACTGCGGCATTCTATTTGACTCCCAGCGGCCGCCAGATTGATGGCAACGGAATTAGTCCCAATGTAGAAACATCGAATGTATCTATGCAGGAATCGGTTGCCTTCGATTCGGCACGTTCCCAGATTTCATAAGGGCGGAAATGGCACGACGTAGTTCTAAGGCGCGCAGACATCCCAAAGCAAAGCCTCAAGGCATTCTTGAGCTGAACGCTCAGGGGTTCGGTTTCGTTAAGACAGCTGAGGGGGAATTCTTTATTCCCGCTTCAAAGGTCAACGGTGCGTTTCCAGGCGACCTTGTTGAGATTTCGCGTCTTTCTGGGCAATCTCCCGACAGGCATTACTTTGAGGCTTCCCGCAAACCCTCTGCTCGTGTTGTGCGTGTTATCATGCGTGCACGCGATACCCTTATTGGTCGCTATGAGGTTGCTGAGCCATTTGGTGTTGTGGTGCCTGAAGATCCTTCTGTCCCTTGTGATATTTTTACGCTCAGAAGCGATGCGCCTCATGTTAATGATGGTGATTTGGTCGAGGTTCGCATCATCGAGTTTCCTACGCGAAATTCTGCTGCTACGGGCACCGTTGTACGTGTTCTTGGCTCGGAATCAGATACCGATATTGCTATCGACCTGATTATTGCTGAGCATCAATTCGAAACCGAGTTTTCTCCGTCTGCCCTCGAAGAGGCTGAACACTGTTCGCTTGATGCTTCTCTTGCTACAGTGCAGGGTTATCGCGATTTACGCGATGAGTTTATCTTTACCATCGATCCTGTTGATGCTCGAGATTTTGACGATGCGATTTCCCTTGAGCGCAAGGATGGCAACTTTGTGCTTGGTGTGCATATCGCTGATGTGTCTCGATTTGTTGCCTATGACTCATCGCTCGATATGGATGCACGGAGACGCGCAACCTCGGTGTATTTGGTGGACCGAGTTCTTCCTATGTTACCGGAGAAACTGAGCAATGGACTGTGCTCCTTGATGCCTGAAGTGGATCGCTGCACCATCAGTGTTAAGGTCGAATTGTCTCCTGGTGGCTCAGTGCTTTCGTACGAGGTGTTTCCCTCTGTTATTCGCTCTAAAGCGCGTCTGTCATACGATCAGGCTCAGGCGATCCTTGAGGCGTCCAACCGCTCTCGTTCTGTGGGGCAATGTATGCAAGCTCTTGCTGAATGTGAAATGCCGTATGGGGCAAAGGCTTTGTCTGACGAAACGGTGCATGCCCTCATTGACCGCGTGCCAAAGCTTGGCACATTGGCAAAGGCTCTGTTTTCTCGTCGTAAAAAAGATGGCTGCATGGATTTTGACAGGGTCGAGGCAAAAGCTAAGCTTGATGGGGAAGGGCATCCTCTAGAAATCACCTATCGTCGCCGAACTGCTGCGACTGAGCTTATAGAAGAAGCTATGATCTTAGCCAATAGCCTTGTTGCTCAGTGGCTTACCGAAATAGGATTGCCCTGTGTGTACCGAGTGCATGATGCCCCTGATGGAGATGCATTGCGCGCGCTATACGAAGTTCTTCAGGAATCCTCATTGTTTTCGGATGTGAACAAGCGCCTTTTCTGCGACGGCAATCCTCATGCTTTGCAGGATGTATTAGCCCGCGTGCAGGGAACGCCTCAACAAGAGTTGGTGAATGTGCTGCTGCTTCGCGCGATGAAGCGAGCCGTTTATCGCACCGAGTTGAGCGATCATTATGGCTTGGCTCTGCAAACGTATTGCCATTTCACCAGTCCAATTCGTAGATATCCTGATTTGCTGGTGCATCGAATGCTTAAAGAGGCATTTTTCGGTCACAGCGCAACCTATGAGGCGCAACGTAATTCGCTTGCATGGATGGCTGAGCATTCGTCTCATATGGAGCGCGAAGCGGAAAAAGCCGCTCGGCAGTCTCAGCTCACTAAGATCATTGAGTATCTTGAGCGGTTTACAGGGCACACTTTTACTGGTGTTGTTTCTTCGGTTTCTACCTTTGGCCTTATGGTTCGTTTGGAATGCACGGCAACGGGCTCTCTTGCCATCGAGGATCTTGGTGAAGAGTATTTTTCGTATGATTCTGAAAGGCAAATGCTCAACGGTGCATCAACGGGTGTTCGTTATCGTCTTGGACAAACAATTCAGGTTGTTCTTGTTTCCGCGAAGCCTCGTGAACGCAGATTGCGTTTCAAGCTTGCCACTTCGTATGAGTAATGCTTGTACTATGACTGCATCGCAATTGATTTCCTGGTGCGGGGTATAATTCTTCAGTATTCGAATTGTTACTACTGGGCTTGCGCCCCTTAAGAATCGTAGGTCTCTTATGGCTAAACTTGCAGACAAAATGTATTTGAAGCGTTTGCTTGAAACGCCTTCTGTCGCAGGCATGGAATCTTTGGTTGCTAGCTTGGTTCGTGAGCGGCTGGCCGAATGCGCCGATGTGATTGAAACCGACGTTATGGGATCGGTCCATGCTCGTCTACTGGGCAACGGTTCAGCTCCCTCGGTGATGATTGCCGCTCATATGGACGAAGTCGGCCTTATGGTAAAAAGCATCGACTCTCAGGGTTTTCTTCGTGTTGTTCCCGTTGGGGGTGTTGATGCGGCTATCTTGCCGGGTCTTCGCGTTGATGTGCATACTTCACAGGGTATCCTGCGTGGCGTGGTGGGTCGCAAGCCTATTCACCTTATCGAATCCGACGAGCGAACCAAGGTGACTCCCATCAGCGGGCTTTTCATCGACCTAGGGCTTCCGCCGCGTAAGGTGCGTGAAGCGGTTCGCGTTGGGGACGTCATTACGTATGGCGTTGGTTTCGAGAAATACGGTAAGGGGATGGCCGTTTCACGAGCTTTCGATGACAAAGCGGGCGTGTACGTGATTACCCGTGTCATGGAGGAACTTAAGCGTGCCGACGGCTCGCTAGGCGATTATATTTGTGCTGCTACCGTTCAGGAAGAAATTGGATCTCGAGGGGCAAATACGTCCGCTTTTAGCATCAAACCTGATGTCGCCATCGCTCTCGATGTGACTCACGCAACCGATTATCCGGGTATCGATACCGACAAGTATGGTTCGGTATCCTGCGGAAAGGGCCCTGTTATTGCTCGCGGTCCCAATATCAACCCTGTGGTATTTGAGCGCTTGTGCGCTGCCGCCGAAGCCGAGGGAATCAAGGTTCAATTTGAAGCTGAGCCTAGCGATTCGGGCACGGATGCTTCTGAGATGCAGATTCAGCGTGGTGGTTGTGCTACCGGCTTGGTCTCTATACCGCTTCGTTATATGCATACCCCCACTGAAGTGGTTAAGCTGTCCGATATCGAGGATACTGTAACCCTGCTAAAACGCTTTATCCTCGATCTTGATGAAGATGTGTCCTTCGTTCCAGGAATGTAAGAATGCCCAAGAAAGAAACAACCAAAGTAATCGCCAAGAATCGTCGTGCATTCCATGATTACGAGATCTTGCAAACGTACGAAGCCGGTGTGGTGCTCACAGGAACCGAGGTTTGTTCGTTGCGCGAAAACAACTGTCAGCTCACGGATTGCTTCGCCCTTATTCGTAAGGGTGAGGTTTGGGTGAACAATTTGCATATTTCTCCCTACAGTCATGGCAATTTGAATAACCCTGATCCTGATAGGAAGCGCAAGCTGCTTTTGCATCGAAATGAAATTCGTGATCTTGAGCGCAAAACGCAGGAAAAAGGCATGGCCTTGGTGCCAGTCAAGATTTATTTTGATCGCAATTCACGAGTGAAGATCGAATTAGCTGTTGCTCGTGGTAAAAAACTGTACGACAAGCGTGCTTCGATGGCCGAACGTGATTCGAAGCGTGAAATCGAACGTGCTATAAAAGAGCGTTATCGTTAGGAGCTGCTTTGAACGAAGATATCTACCAGATGATTGATACTTTGCACGCGCGTTTGGACGATGTTCGTGCCGCAGTGGACTCTTTGGAATCGGATGCTCCGGGCTTCGCGAAGCGCTTGGATAAATTGGACGATTCTCTGTACTTATTGCAACTTGATTTAGAGAAGCATGCCAAATCCCCTCTGCAGGAAAATGAGCCTAGTCCTTCTGCAGAAGAGGATAACGTTGAGCAAGCCCCTAAGGCTTCCGCATCGGAATCCGACGAGGATAATGAGAGTTTTTTGTCTGACAAGGCGAAGGACAATCTTAAGGATGCAGGAAAAACAATGGCTGGCATTTATCGAGATGGAAAAGAAGTGGTAAGCGAGCTTTCAGGCACTATGAATGAAATCAAGGGTCTATTCAAGTTCAAGTAGTTTTGCTTCATTTGAGTGAAGCTAACTGTTTTGGAGCGAATTCAGCTCCGCGAATATGGCATTTCAGAAAAGAAAGGCGACCAGCAGTCGCCTTTCTTACTTGCTTGGAGTTAACCACATAGGGTATGTGGGGAAGTATAGAGGGCAATTGATCTTGTGCTCCGAGAGCGCGAGCCTGTTCTTCTCTGACATAGGAATTGCTGCATGCCCCAAACCAAGAAAAGCCACCCTTTCGGGTGGCTACTTAGTTGAGAAGCAAATGCCCTCGGTAATGGGAAGGGAACCGCTAGGCGCGCTCTACCTTACCAGCCTTCATGCACTTGGTGCATACGTTGGCGCGCTTAACCTTGCCGTCAACCTTAACGGTGATCTTCTGGATGTTAGGACGGAAGGTGCGGTTGCTTACGCGATGAGAGTGGCTGATGCTACGACCAGCAACAGGTGCCTTACCGCAGATCTCGCATACTTTGGACATTCTTGATCAACTCCATTTACTTCGTATTTTGATACGGCTGAATACCGCTGATTTCCAAAAGCCTGAATACTATACCACAGACCCAAGCATCAACCAAGAGAATTCTTGGAGGTTTGGCGATCAAGCAGCAAGGATACCACTCAATAATGAAATTGATACGGGAATAGCGGTTTTGCATAAGAAAAAAATCCAGATACTTCGACAAACTAAGGACTTTTGAATGTTCGGTGCGTAAGGGTTGCCCGGACGTTCATTCTCGTGCCATCAGCTATACTGGTTAACTGGTCATTCGTCATTGGGCGCCCGCTCATGTGGCAAAGCGTCTATGAAAGGATAGATAAATGGGTAACGAAATCGCAGGAGACCTTATCGTTTCTGAAGATGTCATTGCGGATGTTGCTGGTCACGCAGCATTGGAATGCTATGGCGTTGTGGGTATGGCGGCTCCAAATGCCGCAGATGGACTGGCGAAAATCCTTCCTCAGTCTCGCCTTCGCAGGGGCATCGTTGTCTCCTCCGACGAAGAGGGCACTACGGTAAGCCTCTACGTTATCTTAGAGCACGGTGTGAACATCAACGTGGTGTCCACTAATCTTGCCGAGCAGGTAACGTTTGCTCTGAAGGAATTTGTTCGCACGCCTCTTAAGGGCGTTGAAGTTCACGTTCAGGGAATCAAAGTTCGCTAGGACGCACTGCTTAGGTGTATAGGTCATTCGAGGAGTACAACTTAACTATGAGCAATTACACATCTAACGACATCATCAATGCCATTGCTGCTGCAGCGAAGGCATTGGAAGCTCGTAAGGATGAGATTAATCGCCTGAACGTTTTCCCCGTTCCCGATGGCGATACGGGCACCAACATGTCCCTTACTTTGGCTATGGTTGTTGATAACCTGGCAAAACTCCCAATTGGCGCTTCTAGCGAAGATCGTCGTTGCGCTATCACCACAGGCGCTCTTATGGGCGCACGAGGCAATTCGGGCGTTATTACCTCTCAGATCATGCGCGGCTTGTGCGAAGGCATTGCCGACCATGAGGAGTTCGATATTGTTGCAGTAGACGATGCTTTCTCACGTGCGGTAGAAGTTGCTTTCAACGCCGTCCGCAAGCCGGTGGAGGGTACAATCCTTACCGTTCTGCGTGACACTGCAACTGCCGCCCATAAGGCTCGTAAGAAGAAGATGGAGCTCGATGAGGGTTTGCAGTTCATCGTGGGCGAGTCCTATGCTTCCGTTCAGCGTACGCCTGAACTTCTTCCCGTGTTAAAGGAAAATGGTGTAGTTGACGCTGGCGGTTTCGGCATTGCTATTTTCTTCGATTCGTTTGTTGCTTCCCTTACCGGTCGCGCTGAAGCTATGGTCGACGAGCTTGCTTTTGCCCGAACTGCTGCTCCGAAGGTTGAAATCGAGCAGATCAACGACTGGGAGGGCTCGAAATACAAGTACTGTAACGAGTTCCTGGTTAATTCCGAAACGCTTGATCTTGAAGAAGCGCTCGACTTCCTGCAGACTATGGGAGATTGCGAGCTGTGCGTAGGAAGCACGCCTAAGTTCAAAGTTCATGTTCATTCAAATACCCCCGATAAGGTCCTTGCGTACTTCTTGGAGCGCGGTGAGATCTTTGAGGTATTCATTCACAACATGAAGCTGCAGAGCGAGGAGCGTACTGAGAAGCTTGAAGCAGAGCAGGAAGCAGCCCATAAAGCTATCGGCTTTGTTGCGGTAGCTGCTGGTTCCGGCAATGCGGCTATCTTGGAAAGCCTTGGCGTTGACTACGTGGTATCTGGTGGGCAGACCATGAATCCGTCCACTAAGGAACTGTTGGATGCGGTAAATGAGGTAAACGCTGATTCGGTAATTATTCTTCCCAACAATAGCAATATCATCATGGCTTCTCAGTCGTGTGCTCAGGTTTCGGAAAAGCCTTGTGCTGTTGTAACAACCAAGAGCGTCCCTGAGGCTTTCTCTGCTTTGTTTGCCTTCGATGAAGATGCAACGCTTGAAGAAAACGTTGAGGCAATGACCGAAGCCTGTGAAGACGTGAAGACGGGTGAAATCACTCGCGCCATCAAGGATTCGAAGGATGTTCACGGCAACCCCATTCATGATGGAGACGTTATCGGCATTGCTGATGGCGATCTCGAGGTGGTTTCCGACTCTATCGAAGATGCCACAATACGCGTGCTTGAAGCCATGGACGCCGAAGATGCTGATACGCTCACTATTCTTGCTGGCGAAGATTATTCCGATGAGGAGCTCGAGGCGCTTTTGGCTCGCATTGAGGAAGAATTCGAGGATCTTGAGATCGACTCTCACCGCGGTGAGCAGCCGTTGTATCCTATCGTTCTTTCTGTTGAATAACGTACCAATTAGGAACGGCATACGTGTCGGGTAATAGAAAAAGTGATTCCCTGAAGGCGGTTCGTGGGGCAAGCCCCGACCGCCTTCATGCTACCTTGGCGCTTGACGCTCCTGTTTCCTCCGTGAAGCAGGTGAGTCCTGCGCGCGCGCAGGCGCTTGCTTGTGCGATGGGCATTGGCACTGTCCGCGATCTTCTGCAATGCTATCCCTTGCGTTATGTAGACATGTCGAAAGTGGTTACTGCGCAAAGTGCGCAAATTGGAGCACAATGCATACTTGCGGCTCAAGTTTACGAAGTTAAGATCAAGCGAATCCGTCCAAAGCTTACGCTCACCGAGGTGTCGCTTGTTGATGGCACGGGCTTGGTAATCGCTTCCTGCTTCAACCAGCCTTGGCTTTCTGAGAAGATCGTAAAAGGGGATTCGGTTGTTGTTTCGGGCAAGGTTGAATTTTCCTACGGCTTTAAGCGAATGACCAATCCGCTTATTGAAAAGCACGAACCTGGGGAAGAAGTCCAAGGCAAGATTTTGCCTATCCATCCTGCAACTTCGAAAATCTCACGTGCAATGATGAAGAGGATCGTGGGGAATGCGCTTCAGCAAGTGCAGGGCGCTTACGATCCCTTGCCTCTAAAGCTCCGCCGAAAGTATCGTCTCTATTCACGTTTCGAAGCTTTTCGCGGGATCCATAATCCTCTGTCGCTTGAAGATTCCATCCAGGCTCGCCGACGCCTCCGGTATGAAGAGCTCTTTTACCTTGAGCTGGAGTTAGTGGATCGTGAGCGAAAGCGCGCGCTACAGCATATTCCATTTCGGCAGGTTCTTTCTGATGGGGATATGAATCGAGTCAAGGCTTGTTTGCCCTTTAGCCTCACTAAAGATCAGGAAACTGCAGTGGGGGATATCCTTGCAAAGATGGCCGAGGGGTATCCAATGAACCACCTCCTGCTGGGCGATGTCGGTACGGGTAAAACCGTAGTTGCCGCGTTTGCGCTGGCGTGCGCTGCTCTTAGTGGCCATCAGGCTATGCTTATGGGTCCTACTGAGGTCCTGGTTTCTCAGTACGGTATTTCGTTGGGGCCTATTCTTGATGCTTGCAACGTGCCTTGGTCAACCCTCATGGGGCAAACCCCTCGTGAAGAAAAAGAAGCAGTAATTGCCCAGTTTGCCTGTGGGGATATCAAGATCCTGTTCGGCACTCATGCTTTGTTACAAGATGACGTTGTTGCACATGATTGCTCGCTTGTGTGCATTGACGAACAGCAACGTTTTGGCGTTGAGCAACGCCAGACATTGATTGCTAAGGCTCCAGGTGCTGATATCCTCTCCATGACAGCAACCCCCATTCCCCGATCGCTTGCGTTAGCTCGTTATGGCGGGCTTTCGCTCTCCTATCTCCATCGCCCTCAGGCTAAACAGGGGGGGCGCACCACGAAGGTTTGCCACTTCTCAGAGGAGGGGATAGCGTACGATGCCTTGCGTGCTGCTCTTTCTCGTGGCGAGCAGGCATATGTTATTTGTCCTTTGATTGGTCTTCAGTTGCCTAAGAATAAATCTACTGCACGAGATGACGAAGACGATGATGCCCCCATCGAGTATGCGGCAATCGAATGGGGTCTTGAGCATGACGCGATAGGCGACACGTTATCGGCTGCTACTAAGCACGCTGAGATACTGCGTTCCCAGGTAGCACCTCAGGCTTCCGTTGCTCTACTTCACGGAAAGATGGCACCTCGCGAAAAGAACGAGGTGATGAGTCGGTTCCGCGATGGGGATATCGATGTGTTGGTGTCCACTACCGTTGTAGAAGTTGGCGTTGATGTTCCTAATGCTACGGTTATGATCATCGAAGATGCAGATCGTTTTGGTTTGGCTCAGCTCCATCAGCTTCGCGGCCGTGTTGGCCGTGGCGCTTTACCAGGTCAGGTCTTTCTGGTGTCTCGCTCACGTGCGCCCGAGGCGCTTGAGCGTTTGAGCGCCATGGAGAAAACCGAAGATGGATTTGCTCTTTCCGAAATGGATCTTTCTTTGCGTCGCGAGGGTGATATCTTTGGAGATCGGCAGCACGGTGCTTCGCCGTTGAAACTAGTCAACGTTGTGCGAGATAAAGCGGTTATCGAGGCTGCGTACCGTGATGCGCGAAGTATTTTCCGGGCCGATGCTCTTACAGATGATGAACGGGCAATTATTATGCAGGAACTGCAGACCATACAGGAGATGAGGAACCGATGAGAATCATTGCCGGCGAATTTCGCGGTCGCCCCTTGAAATCGCTGAAAGGTGACGCGACTCGCCCCACAACCGATCGTGTTCGTGAGGCACTTATGAGCTCGCTCGTTAGCGCTCGAGGCACTTTGGAAGGCGCTCGGGTTCTAGATGCATTCGCAGGCTCGGGTGCATTGGGTCTGGAAACGTTAAGCCGTGGTGCTGCCCATGTTATGTTCTGCGAGCAGGGCAAAGAAGCGGCTCGAGTCGTGGAAGGCAACATATCATCATTGAAGCTTTCGCGGGGTCGTTACACGTTGCGTCGTGGTGACACGTTTACCCTTCCTCA
>ERZ824978.1306-NODE-1306-length-28084-cov-5.748368_pt1 | contig 28084 bp, 31 predicted proteins | sample MGYA00519860_ERZ824978 | MGnify/ENA primary metagenome ERZ824978 (study PRJEB31778, sample SAMEA3449184) | human gut metagenome | biome: human gut; feature: human-associated habitat; material: faeces | place: United Kingdom | collected 2010/2012 ... | reverse complement strand
CGATAAGACCGGGATCCTCCATTACGATACGCAGTACTTCCTGACAAAAATTCGGGTCCTCTGCCATTTTCGTAAAAAATTCATCATCAATAGGGTTCAGGTGTTTCATCTTGTCGGCATACTTCCAACTGTTCATAGCTCTCCTTTCGTATCACAGGAGAAAAGGCAGTCATCTTATGCAATATCTATAGTAGATGCTGCATGGAAGAATAGAAAACACCTTACATACGGGTTCAAACATTCAGAAAAGTATGAGTATCCTGAAAATCTCCTGCTTATTAAAATAAGTAAATTGGAATAGTTAAAGCATAGACTTTCTATAATGAGTTTCCGGGAAACAAAACAGCGAGAACTGTTGTGCTATATGTGAAACAAAAGAATGTAAGAAACGGTATGCTTTGATAGGATATTAACACAAAATATATGGAAATAGCAACAAATTTCACAAAAAGTGGATAGAGAAGTTTGAGGTGATTTTTTGTAACCTTTTACCATAGTGCAGGGGATCAGGAGTGAAAATAAAAAAGATAATTACATGAAATGATTAAAATTGTCATATCTTATGTATAATTTTGACATTTGTGTTGTATGGTTATTTTATTTACGTTAAAATAAATCTTAGAAAATAGATTATATCACTTTCTTGTGGGGAACAGGGAAAAGCGGATGAGGGGAACTTTACTATGAAAATTTATGAAATTCTTTTAGGGATTATTATGCTGGGAGTGACACAGCTAAGTCAAATTCCGGCAGATATAGAGGTAAACGATGTTGTTGTGGAATCAGATTATTCTGATATAGAGACAGGCAATATTGTTACAGAGTCAGACTATTCTGACACAGAAGTAAGTGATGCTGCAATTGAGCCAGATTATTCTGAAACAGAGATAGACGATATCGCAGTGGAGTCAGGTGATACTGATATGAGTATTAGTAATGCTGCTACAGAAGAGGATTATTCTGACAGAGTATCCATAGAACGGCGGGATGAGTCTGTTTATGATGAGGAAGGTCGGTTAATTGCTATTGTTTATTACGATAAACCGGTACTTCAAGGGGATTCAGAGGCTGCAAAGAAGATTAATACTTATTTTGAAAAAGAAGCCGAAGCTTTTTATGATCGAGGAACAGGTATTTCATGGCTTTCCCAAATAAATTTTTATGAAGAATTTAAAAATGGAATGGAGCTGATGAAGGAAAGGTGGGGGAATGAAATGTTATCGCAACATCCAACCCACTATACCATGGACACCCGTGTTTGTTATATGGATGAAGATATGATTAGTATTGTACAAGTCTGGAATTATAACCTTGAGCACAATAACTGGCATTGTTATGGAAGTACCTTTGATTTACGGACAGGTGAACTAATTCCGATTACAAAGCTCATTAGCATAAAACCGGAAGAAATGAAGGCAATTTTTCTTATCACAGGAAATATTATAGATATCGGAGTATATGAAGTTCTCAAAGATGATAATTATGTTATAGATGATTGTGGACATCGTATTGATATGAAATATGAGTATTTCTATGATGGGGAATCGTATTATCTGATTAATGAATTTGCATTGGAGTTTCGGACAAGTCTTGTGATTAAGTGGAACGGTAAATGGGGAGAAAACCTGGAAGTCACAGAGCTTTATTATTACACAGATCGTACAACAGGACAGATCGCATGTCGTGAACCTGGAATGTCATAAGAACAGGCAATATTTTTGGGAGATCATAGATTAGTATGATTATTGTGGAGGTTAAGCACATGTCAGAGTTACGAAACAGTTATGAAGAAGCAGAAAAAGAAAGCAGCCTGCTGGAGAATAAAGGATCCGAAATTCAAGAGCATTTTACCATTCCGATATATCAGACAAACTTACCTGTAGCTGCCAATATGCAGAATGCAATGAATTGTTTAGGGGCAACCAACCAAAGATATCGGGTGTTGATAAGTGGAAATGCAGATGCCATTCGAAAGCTGGGACTTGAAAGAGTCAACAAAAACAGAATTATAAAAAAATGGAGCAGATCGTATTGACAAAGCAGCAGCCCGATTCCGGTTACGAGGAGCTGGTTGATCTGGTATTAAATTCCGATGATACGAAATACATCAAGGATATGTATTATATGGAAGACTCCCATGAAGCTTTTTTATGGGTTCTTTGCATAGTGACCAGCGTTTGTGGACTATGTATTGCCATCTGGATACAGGATTATAGGAAAAAACAAAACAATGATAAGAGGAACAAATAGAAAATGCAGGAACTGGAAGATGAGACTTATCGGCAGGCACGGAAAGCAAAGGAAATCAATGACGCTTTATTCGATGCATATGCCAAGGATAAAAGGCTGATTAGTCTGTTGACTGAGAAAGAGGAAGAATTACATCAGAAACAGATTTTAGATCGGCTGTTTTTTGCGGATATGCGGGATGAACTTCGGAAACAGCAGATGCAGATAGAGGATAGTAAGATAGCCTGTCAAATACAGCTTGAACAGAAAGAGCGAAATCAAGGAGTAAGAAAATGAAAAAACATTATACCGTATTAATAATGCTGGTTACCTTATTCATTACATTAAGTGCATGTGGAAGACCGGATGTAGATAAAAATGATGCTGTGCCGGAGCTGCCTGTTGAAACGGAGGCTGCAGAGGAACAGGCATATATAGAAGATTCAATAGAAGACTCAATAGAAGATTTCATAGAAGATCCGCAGGAAGATTCCATACAGGATGCAGAAAGTTCACCGGAAGCCGAAGAAGAAGAGGAGATAAAGGAAGAGACAGAATGGCTGGAGACAGATGAGCAGTGGAGGAGCAGAAGAACACAAAGTAATTCTGAGCTGGAAGTTACCATAGAGCGTACAGACCGTTCACTGGTTAATGAGGACGGAGTGACGATAGCCATTATTTATTATGACAGACCGGTTGTTTCTGGAGATACCGTTGTAGCAGAGAAAATCACAGAATTTTTTGAAGAAGAAGAACAGAACTGGTTTACGGGAAAGAAGGGAAGGTTATTAAACTATTCGGGAGATTGTGACAGTGCCTTGGAATTCTTTTTAGAGTTAGTGGGTAATATGCGTGAAATGTTTGGTGATGAGCATATAGTAGAATATGAATGTCCATGCTTATATAACATAGAAAGCAGGATTATGTATATGGATGATGATATTTTAAGTATCTTACAGATTAAAGAATTCCGAACACAACGAGGGAGTACTAATTATTATGGCTGTACATTTGATCTGCATACAGGTGAACTTCTGAAACTTAAGGATCTGGATATAAGTGCAGAGGATATAAAAAATATATTCTCACAAGATGAATATCTGGATCACTTTAATGAAATGTCGGAGGATTATATCCTTGTAGCGCATGAAAAAGAATATGATATGTCAGGCCAGTTCTATGTGGATGAGAAGTATCTGTATCTGTTGGATAATACGGAGAAGAAATATAATGATGGAATAATATACCGGATTGATGAGGCAGGGGAACTGGTCACGCTGCAATATGTAGTGGAAAGGGAAGGTAATAAGAATAGAATCCTTACATGGATCATCCCACCTGACGGTGTAATGTGGTAGGTGCGGGCTGAATTGCAGGAAAGTGAAGTGGAAGAGGATCTGCGGGATGAGCTTCGGAAACAACAGATGCAGATAGAGGATAGTAAGATAACCTGTCAAATACAGATTGAACAGAAAGAGTGAAATATATTGGAGAGTGAGAGATGAAATATAAGAATGTTGGATTGATACATGCTATTGCAATATGTATTGTGGCTTTTAATGTGATGGCTTGTAGTAATGGCGATAATAAGGTGCTACAAGCAGATGCCAAGGAAAGTATACAATCAAGTATTGCAAAAGTATCTCATATAGCAGAGGGGATAGAGAAGACTTATGAGCAATCTATACAAAGAAAATGTATGGATAATAATAGAGATGATTATTCGGATCAAGTACTAATAGAGAAGGTGGATCAGTCTGTTTATGATGAACAGGGGCGGTTGATTGCTCAAATTTATTACGACAAACCGGTAATTCAGGGAGATTCAGAGGGCGTAAAGAAAATTAATGCGTACTTTGATAATGAGGCCAATGCTTTTTACAACCAGGGGACAAGTGTTACATGGTTTTCTGCGGATGCATTTCAACAGTTTAAAGACGGCTTGGAATTGATGAAGGAAAGATGGGGGAATGAAATGATGGCTGAATATCCGACCCGTTATGCCATGGATACCAGTGTTTGCTATATGGATGAAAATATTATTAGTATTGTGCAGGTTCGCAACTACATGCTGGAGCATAATTCATGGCATTGCTATGGAAGTACCTTTGATTTACGGACGGGTGAACTAATTCCGATTACAAAGCTCATTAGCATAAAGCCGGAAGAAATGAAGGCAATTTTTCTTATCACAGGAAATATTATAGATATCGGAGTATATGAAGTTCTCAAAGATGATAATTATGTTATAGATGATTGTGGACATCGTATTGATATGAAATATGAGTATTTCTATGATGGGGAATCGTATTATCTGATTAATGAATTTGCATTGGAGTTTCGGACAAGTCTTGTGATTAAGTGGAACGGTAAATGGGGAGAAAACCTGGAAGTCACAGAGTTTTATTATTACACAGATCGTACAACAGGACAGATCGCATGTCGGGAGCCTGGAATGTCATAGAACGAACACTATTTTGGAGGAACGAACATGAGAAGTACAATGATTATTATGAGTCTGTTATTTGCTGCATGGGTTGGATATGAAAAGCCGGAAACACAAATAGTAAAGAATTATGAATATACAAAGACAGAAGCAGAGATGGACGCAGCCGAACAGGAAAACAGGAAGTGGTTTGAGAGTGATAAGGAGTGGGCAGACAGAAGAACGAAAAGTAATTCAACTCTGGAGGTTACCATAGAGCGTACAGATCATTCTGTTTTCAATGAAGAAGGCTTGCTGTTGGCTAGTATTTATTATGACAGACCGGTTGTTACAGGTGATACTGTTGCGGCGGAGAAAATTACGGAATTCTTTGAAGATGAGGAAATGGAGTGGCTTTTGGGATTGAGAAGTCCATTGGACTTTAAGGAAGAGGATACCCACTATTACAACCATGAGTTTGGAGACTTTTTATATGCTGTGCAAAAAATGCGTCAATGGTATGGTGATGAGGATGTGGCTGAATGGCCATGCATATATAGCATAGAAACCAGAATTGTGTATATGGATGATGATATATTGAGTATTATGCAGATTATGGAAAAACGTACAGAACGAAGGGAATATAATTATTTTGGAAGTACATTTGATCTAAATACAGGAGAACTCCTGAAACTTACAGATCTGGCAGATATGAGTAGTGAGGACGTGGGAAATATCTTATCCAAAGTCGGATATCCGGCTCCTTTTAATGTATTATCAGATAATTATACTCTTGTAAGTTATGGAGAAGAAATTAATATGGCCTATCAGTTTTTTGTGGATGAGAATTACCTGTATCTGTTAGATAACACAAGGCGGAATTATAACGATGGGATCATATACCGGGTCGATGAGACAGGAGAGCCGGTCATGCTGGAATGCAGGATCGAAAGGAAAGACAATAAGAATAGAATCCGTTCAAGGATCATTACAGATTATTAGGCGTATCAGATGAAAACAACTGTAAAATAGGACATTCTTATGAAGAACGGGAAAAGATGAGGGGAACTTTACAATGAAAGTTTATGAAATTATTTTAGGAATTATTCTGATAGGAATGACGCAGCTAAGTCAAATTCCGGCAGATATAGAGGTAAAAGATGTTGTTGTGGAATCAGATTATTCGGATACAGAGGAAAATAATACTGCCACGGAGTCAGGCTGCCACTGCACAGAGAGAAGTGAGGCTGCTACTGAGTCAGATGATTCTGACACGGAGGTAAGTGATGTTACTACTGAGTCAGATGATTCTGACACGGAGATAAGTGATGCTGCGATAGAAGTAGATGAACAGGAAAATATGGAATGGCTTGAGAGTGATGAGGAATGGGAGGACAGAAGCACCAAAAGTAATTCGACTCTGGAAGTTACCATAGAACGTACAGACTATTCTATTTACAATGAGGATGGACTGACGATGGCCATTATTTATTATGACAGACCGGTTGTTTCTGGAGATACCGTTGCAGCAGAGAAAATCACAGAATTTTTTGAAAAAGAAGAACAGGACTGGTTTGCAGGAACGGGAAGATTATTAGATTTTCCCGGAAATGATTATGATAATCTATTCGACTGCTTTTTAGGCAGAGTGGCTGATATGCGAGGAAAGTATGGTGATGAGGATGTGGCAGTAGAGCCGGGCTTATATACCCTGGAAAGCAGGATTATGTATATGGATGATAATATTTTGAGTATCTTGCAGATTAAAGAAAAACGAGCGGAACGAGGGGGACATTATTATTATGGCTGTACATTTGACCTGCATACAGGTGAACTTCTGGAGCTTACGGATCTGGATATAAGTGCAGAGGATATAAGAAATATATTCTCAAAAGATAAATATCTGGATCACTTTAGTGAAATGTCGGAGGATTATATTGTTGTAGCGTATGAAGAAGAATTTGATATGACATACCAGTTCTATGTAGATAAGAAATATCTGTATCTGTTGGATAATACGGTAGAGAAATATAATGATGGAATCATATACCGGATTGATGAGGCGGGGGAGCTGGTCACGCTGCGATATGTAGTGGAAAGGGAAGACAATAAGAATAGGATCTATTCAAGAATCATTACGAAAGACGGCGCATTGTGGTAGGTGCTGGCTGAATCGTGGGAAAGAAAGCAGGAAGAAGGAGAAATTATATAAACGTGTGTAAACAGAAAAATACAATTATTTTCGTTATAGCAGTCAGCATGATATTGTCTGCCTGCGGAGCGGCGGAAGTTCAGAAAGAAAACGGTGCATATGTAGAAGAAACAGAAAATGAAGATTCTGAAAATGCCCGGGAAGAGCCGAAAACAGAAGCTGTTCCGGAAGAGCAGGAAAACGATGAAAGTATAACAGAAGAAGCAAAAGGTCAAATACCGGAGGATGCCAAAGAATATCTGGAATATCTGTTTGATTATCTGCACCCGGACAGGTCGCAGATGGTGGATCTTAAGCTGTATGAAACAGAGGACAAGCTGTATTATGAGTGGAAATCCATAGACGAAGCAGGGGAACTGACGTATCCTATTGTGCTTGCCTATGAGGCGTATAAGCGGATAAGTAAGGATGAGGAGCGTTATGGTTATACGGAATACATGCGGGGATCATATTTTATGATTATAAATTGCGGAGGATACTGGGAAATTGATCCGGACACAGGAGAGATCATACCTGTTGCAAAAGAACTTCTGGAATATCTGTTTGATTATCTGCATCCGGACCGGGAAAGGATAGCGGATATTGAATTATATGAAACAGAAAGCCGGTTGTGTTATAAGTGGAAAATTGAATTTAAGTCGGGAGAGATTTCGGACCCCGATGTTCTTGCATATTATGGTTTAACACAGGATGGATTGTATCATCTATATGCCATATACGATGAGATATGGGACACGCATTATGATGAGAATGGAGAGACGTATAAGGAGCATACCAGAGACTCCTATCGGAATTTCTGGATGGTAAACAGTGAGACAAAGGAGATCATTCCGGAAAAGATATTCAACGAGGAATCAGAGGAGGAGTATATTATCTGGAATGAAAGATATTTGGATATGCTGCGTTTATATCCAGAGGAATCAGAGTAGCAGGAATCATGCGGATAGTTGTGGATCGTAGAAGGAGGGAAACGGAAGTGCTTCATAAAAAATTAATCTCCATATTAGGCTGCGTATTTCTGGTTATGATTTGCGGATGTGCGGACAATCGTATTGCAGCCGTAAAACAGAATGGTGCCTGGTACTTTATTGATCGGAATGGAGATCCTGCGAGTGATGCAATACAGATGGATGATCAGGAAGATGCGAAAGAAAATCTGAAGTATTTATTTAATAATTTGTATGCAGACCGGCCGGATATGGTGGGTGTTGGACTATATAAACTTGAGGATAGATTATATTATAAGTGGAAATGCGTAAACGAAGCAGGAGAACTGTCTGATTACAAGGTGCTTGCTTATATGATGGTCAGTGAGGATGGAGAGCGGTATGCTTATACTGCATATTCACAGAAGCCGTCCACTGAGGACGATGAGGCGGGGGAGTATGTACCGTGTTATAGTGGTTACTGGGAAGTTGACCGTAACACCAAAGAGATAGTACCGGTTGCCAAGATGCTTTTGCAATATTTGTTTAACTATTTGTATCCTGACCAGTCGGATATAGTGGATCTGAAATTATATGAAACAGACGACGGTCTGTATTATAAGTGGAAATTCAGACTCGATACCGGTGAGACAGGAGATCCCGTTATACTTCAATACAGGTTTTCAACCAGTGACGGCCTGTATTTTCAGTACGGGATATATCAGGAGGTATGGGGGACTTATTACAATCATGCCGGGATGAAATGCAGGAAACATATCAGAGACTGTGAAGTTGATCAGATACTGGTTAATAAACAAAACTATGATGTGACAAGGCATTGGATACGAAATGAAGATAAAGATGCAGAATTTTATTATGTAGAACTTTATTATCCGGAACTTTATAACATGGAAAATGAAACATATGTAAAAATATTGGATTTGTATTAGATGATCAAAATCTGCATATCTGATGTACAATTTTGCCATTTGTATTGTGTGGACATAGCATCTTCGCTACAGTAAACAGAAATAGAAGTTATATTGATTTATAACACTACATGAGGAGGACAAAGGGAAATGGTGGGTGAACAGGAGAGATTGGAAAGATATCTGAAGATCTTGAATGAACAACTGGATCGAAAGAGGGGGACAGAAGATCTTAAACAGTTACAGGATTTGTTTGAATCTGAGGAGTTTCTGGAAATGCTTCGGACACAGCGGCTGGATACTCTTTTGGAGGCTGCAAGGAAGAAGAAAGCGAATAACAGGGCAGTGGTAAATTATCTGATCGAAGCATTAAAGAAGTGCCTGCAGGGGGAAGATGCCGGCAATGAGAATATGGAGTATCTTTATTTCTATTTCAAAAGACAGATAACCCGAAAGGATAACCGTGTACTGCTTTTATTGATGACAGGTGTGGTAATTGCTTCCATAATCGGCTGTGCATGTTCACAGTGGTACCGGGTAGATTCCATTCTTTTGAAAAAGGCGCCTGCACGGCAGGAGGTTTGTGAAGAGCTGGAGTGGCAATATGGAATTGAAACATCTCCGGAAGAAATTGAAGTCTCATGTGGATTCAATACGGATGGATATACCAATAAAAAGTATCCTAAGATGGTTATTTATACGATACCGGTAACCATTCGCAACATGGAGGTAAGCCTTACTGCAACGTGGGTTCCCGGCAGAGAGATCTATTCAGACTATGTATCACAGTATATGAGACAGTGCCTTATTGCAAACTCTATAACGGTCAGCGAATATGAGAATGATCCTAACCCAAGCTATAGGCTGGATGCAGGGATTCACAATGAGAAGGATAAAGAGCAATTTGAACAGCAGTTTATTAAGGCAGTTCGGGAAGCGTACGAGGATGAGAAGGTACAGAAGGGAGATTTTACTTTCCGAATTAACCTTGGAGTTAATGATTTAGATGAAATAGTATATGTACATATATATCATGATGATCCGGAGGAAGACCTTGAGGAGTTTTCAGCAGATCTGGAGGAAGCATTTGGCAAAGCAATAGCATTTCAATCATTATTTGAATAAGGAAAGAAGCGAGGAAAAGAGATGGAACAATCAAATGAAACAATAAATAACAGTGTGAATACAGAAGAAGGTAAGGAAGAACAGACAGATACCATGGGGATCCTGGATAAATTCTGTTGGCCCGGATTTCTTATGCCGCAGTTCTGGGGGATTTGTAATGGAATGCCTGTCGGGATGATTGCTTTTGTTCCCATTTTTGCACCAATTATGTCACTGGCATTTGGCTTTGGAGGATATCGTTCTGCTTATGTGAAAATGAGAAAGCCTAAGATGGAGTTTTATGATCTGCAGACCAAGTGGCAGAAAGCGACAATCATTTATATTGGAGCATTGCTCTCACTGCTTTTGTTACTTGTATCCGGCAGAGTCATTAATTATGTGTCCAATAAAAATGAAGTTGCAGGAATTGTCGAAGAATATGAGGCCAAAAAGGAACAGACGATTGAAAAGGCAGAGACTCTGCTTGAGGAAGAGAATCTGAAAAAGTATATCGGGGACTTTGATTTTGTACCGGAGTCGGAACTTGAAATCAGTGAAAACGGAAATCTCTGGCACATACAAAATGGATACCGTTATCAGGAGTTATCAGCGAGGATAATTGATTTCAGGGAGGATATGCCCTATATTACCAAGGCCACGCAGTATTTTTCCATTGGAGATGGATGGATGATCTGGATGAGCCTGTCTGTTAATGAGAACTTTGATATTACCGAGTCTAAATTTTACATTCTGGCACCGGAAGAGGTAGAAGCCATGTATGGTTCCGGATTGTCTATTGATGGCAGTCGATGGATGGAATATATGGATCGTGAAACCATGGATCGGATTTTGAAGGAAAGAGAATAAAATGTTTGACATAGCAGTTTGTGACGATTCTGAACTGGATCGAAATCTGTTAATTGAGGAGATCAGAAAGTGTGAAAAATATCGTGAAACCGTCCGTTTCCATCAATATTCCTCCGGAAAGGAGCTGCTTGCAGCAATGGAGCTTGCAAGGTTTTCACTCATCTTTCTGGATATTCAGATGCAGGGAATGGATGGGGAGCGGACCGCAGAAGAGATCCGGAAAATGGATGACAGTGTGGTACTGGTATTTTATACCGGCTTTGCGGAGCCAACGCCACACAGCTTTGAGGTGCAGCCGTACCGTTTTATGAAAAAGAATATGCCGCCGCAGGAAAAAAGCAGGCATATTCTGGCTGCATTGGACCGGATGGCAGAGCTGGATCTGGGACCGGTCTTTGAAGCAAGGTTCGATGGAGGAAGACTGTTCTTAAAACCGGATGATATCGTCTATATTGAAAAATATCGAAGAGGCATCAGAATACATGTATCTCCGGCTGCGAAGCGAAGGTATCACACAGGCGGCTTGGAGGATAAGGAACCGGAAATCCGTATAGGTGGTAAACTGAGTGCTTATTACGATGTTTTAAAACCGTATGGTTTTGGTTATCCACATGACAGTTATGTCATTAATTTTAAATATCTTATGAGCTGTTATAAGGATGAAATCCGTCTGCATGGATTTCCTAATATGGTTTTTAAGATAGCAAGAAGTAAAATGAATGAGTTCAACCAGATGAAAAAAGAGTTTTTAACCTCGAAATATGGAGATCAGTAGGTATGGAACAGGTAGTGGTGTTATTCCTGGGATTTTTATTCTGTGGATTGGATGTGGGCATGCTGTGTGTCTTTTTTCAATCCATGTTTGAAAGAAAACACAGCAGCGTTTTCTTTGGCTGTGCCTGCGTTATTACAACAGGGATCATATTTGGAGTGAATTCCTTTCAGAATTCCATGTTAAATTTTGTAATTTTACCATTGGTTATGTGGATTTTTACAGTGACTATGTGGAAGCTGTCTCTCAGAAAGGCATTCATCTATATGGTTATTTTTTATATTGTGTTTGTATGCGAAAGGGAAATGGCATTTGAGATGGTCTATCGTTTACTGGCATCTGTGCTTCCGGGCTTTTCCATCGATTTTGCAACCATCAGGGGAATGGGGATTCTGTTTATGGAATATGTGGTGTCTTTTTTGCTGCTGCTTTTCTTCCGGAATTATATGGTCAGAATGGATAACCGGGAAGATAGCACGATAGACTGGTATCTTCTGATTATGCCATTTACTTCCGTCCTGATTCTGTTCAGCTTTGTATTCATGGACTTCCCGGAAAACCGATTGATTCAGATATTTATGTGCGTGGGTGCTTTTCTGTTATATTTTTCCAATGCGATTATTTTTGTGATTCTGGCTCATTATGCACAGATCGTGAATGAAAGTAAAATTGCAGAGATGTCGCTGTTAAAGCGCGATATGGAAAGAAGTAATTTTGAAACGATCGAAAAGAACAATCAGTTATATCGGAAATATATGCATGATGTTCACCAGTACTTTTCCCAGTTCCGGAGTCTGATATTAAGGGGAGAAGGAGATAAGGTCGTACATATTATCGATGAATGGGAGGATGGACTTGCGAGGGAAGAAAAGTCGTCCCTGTATACGGAAAGCCCTGTATTGAATTCCATTCTGGAAGAATACGAAAGCAGGGCGGCCATGAAGAATATAGAAATGAACCTGTTTGTGGAAGAAGGCATCCGGGTAGAATTTATCAGGGACACCGATAAGATCTCATTATTCGGGAATCTTCTGGAAAATGCGATTGAGGCTGCCGCAAAGGCAGAAACAGAGCACCGGCTTGATGTCAGAATGTATATGGGAAACCATTATATGCTGGTCTTTCAGATTAAAAATACCTGGAACGGGAAGTTAAAGAGAACCAGAGAAGGGTTTCAAAGTGTGAAACAGGATGCAGATCATCATGGACTTGGAATCGGGATTGTCAGAGAAATCGCAGAAAAGTATAGAGGCTCTGTTGAGTTTGAGGAACAGGGAAAGTGGTTTGTGACAACACTTATGATTTCCAACTGGTTATTGTAATATATTGGAGAAAACAGGAAAGGACAAACTGTAAAAAGAAGGGAGAGCATGGTGAAATGAAAAACGGGAGGTTTCGAATCATAGTCTGGATGGTGTTTGTTCTGTTATGTTGTATATTTACGGGCTGTGGAAGGAAAGGAAAAGCGCCTTATGAAGCAGCAGTAAACAAGGTGTTTATATGTGGCAATTACGACGAGGGGGACATCGTTGTAATTAATATGGATGTTACGAATAACACGAAAAAAAATCTGACAGGTTATGCTCCGGTTAGTCAACTGACAGCTGCTTTGGATGGTGAGACATTGGAGAGAACTTATGTGTCTTCTGATAATCCTGATGCAATTGCTAACCAACAGAAAATTCTACCGGGGGCGTCTGGACAGGCACAGGCAGGATTTGTTTTGCCGGAAGGTGTTACAGAAGGAACTCTTTCACTTGTCTGTGTGGTGGATAGTATAAATAAAAAATCAAAAATCACCCTGTTTGAGGAGGAGATTGATCTTGGAACGGTAGAAAAAATTGTATCCGAGGAGATATACGGGATCACCATTGATCAGAAAAAACTGACCGATGATGGAAACGGAAATCCACTTTTGGTTCTGGATTATACCTTTACCAATAACAGCGATGAAACAACCAGTTTCAGTATGGCAATAGGCGTGAAGGTTTTTCAGGATGGGGTATCTTTAAATAATGCATATCTTCCATACAGGCATCCTCTTAAGGACACGAAGTTAAGTGTGGCAGTATATACAGACATTATGCCGGGAAAATCGATTGCGATCAGAGAGGTATATGCGCTGAATGATGTCGATTCGGATGTTGAACTCAGCTATGTGGATAGATTTTCGTTTGATAATAAGAAAATATGGGAAGAGACCATTGAATTATCTGATGTAGAAACCGTAGTGGCAGAAAGTGCATATGAATTCAAAATGGATGGAATTTATATTGGCTATGCTGATTACGTGGACGGTTATGTGGTAGTTATGGAGGGAGAATTTACCAATAATTCGGAGGAAGTCATTTCTTTCCAATCTGCATTGGATACACAGGCAAGACAGTCCGGTATGGAAATGCAGTACGCTTATGTACCAGGCGCAAGCTTCTATAATATAAACAGTATATCACCGGGGACAACAATTGGAGTTGCTATGGCATGGGAGCTGAACAGTGCAGAGAATGATGTTTCCATTACGGTAATAGACCGGAATAGTTATAATAATATGATAATATTTGATCAAACATATACAATAGAGGAACTTTTAAGAAATGCCCTTAGCAATGCAGATGCGGCAGAGTATGCAGATGAAATGGTTGATAAAAGCATGAAGAAGTTGACCGGGGATTTCAAGAAGGTGTTGTAGCAGTAAAACAGAATGGTGCATGGTACTTTATTGATCGGAATGGATTTTGCAAATAAAAGATAAAGCGTAGTAATATGTTGCGTAACAAATAAATGGAAGAATAATATCGGTAGGATAATAAAAATGATCGAAATTGATTTAAATGAACAGTTTATTATATATGTCGTATATAAAGGATGTGGTAAATGGTACATTTCTGATAAGGAGATTTGGTATTTGGATTATCAAAAAAGAATAGAAGCATATCGGAAAAGAGGATATGAAATCAAAGAAGAATACATTGACGAAGAAAGAAGGGATTTGTTATATGTAGATGAAAAAAATGCCTTACTTTTTTTGAAAAGAATTGAAGAAGATGAATGTTCAACAGGAGACTTAAAAGAATTATTTTTACAAAATCAGGAAGAGGATGATTATATGCCAAGTCTGTATGTTAATTTTGATAAAAAGCTACTTTATTCTATGTATATGGAACCTGCGTCATATGAACATTATGTACCAGTAGGTTGGATTGGAAAGTTCAAGAAGTTTTTTGATATTATTCCGGAAGAGAAGTGCTATTGGGGAAAATAAGGGCAGCTAGTAGTAAAAATAAGTTTTAGAAGTCACGGAGAAGAGCATGTCAGGACACATTAAATGGAACAGGGGTGGCAGGTTAGTAATAAGTAGTATGCTGCTTCTTATAACGATGGGATGCGGCCATAATATGAGGATAGAAAATACGGTTGAAATACAGAAAGTGGAAGATCATGCAGGGACAATCGTGTTGCCGGAGGGGCAATTTTATGAAATGATCAGAAGTAATCCCATTGATCAGGATTATAAATGGGAGGATACAGGGGTAGAAGATAGAATTGTGAAGGCTGGTAAATGCTATCAGGCCTGGTGCGCAGAAATTGAAAATTCCCTGAACCATTTACAAGTGTATTTAGATTCCGAAGATTATGAACAATTGTATTCATCCTATGTAGGTTGGCAGCAGTATATGGATGGGATGTTCTACGTTGAGCAATCAATATATTATGTGGGAAGTAAGTATATGACAAGTTCCGATCTTGCCGGAGGCAGTATTACTTATCCTGTCTTTATGGAGGTCAAGGCAAGACGGGCGAGAGAATATGCGATCCAGTTAATGGCTTTGGAATATACTTTTTCGCAGGATATACAATTTGTATATAAATGAGAATGAAATAAGAACAGACCTGTAAGTTTGATGAGAAATTTTTTAGAATCTGATAAATGCCGGTGATCTATCTTAAGATCATCGGCTTTCTTTCTTTTTATGGAATAATCTTTTTGAATTGAGGTTATGGATATGCATATTGAAAGAATTCGCAACAAAATTATTTCATGCAAAGGAAATTTTTAATTTAAAGTAGCCGTCAAAATGCCGTTATTACGAATTATGCCGTCATTATGCCATTATAATAAAGGCATCATATTTGTAAGGGGCGACATATGAAAGACAAAAATATAAGTAATAAACAGGCGAAGTATACACTCAGAATAGATGCACAATTGTTAAGAGCACTTAGATATATAGCTGAGTATGAGGGAAGGTCCGCTAACCGGGAAATAGAAGTTCTCATTAAAAGGTATATTGCTGAATTTGAAAAGAAGAACGGAAAGATAGAAATTGATTGGGAAATTCCGGGGGAGAAGGGACAATAATGTACGATATAGCCATTTGTGATGATTCAGCACAGGATAGAAGTACGCTGAAGGATGATATTATGAAATGCGAGATATACAGTGAATATATTCGGTTTCATGAATATTGTTCTGGAAAAGAATTGTTGTCAGCAATTGGTATAGCACACTTTTCTATTATCTTTCTGGACATTCAAATGAGGGATCTGGATGGACAAAAGACAGCTGAAGAAATTCGAAAGAGGGATGATAGTGTTATTCTTGTATTTTATACCGGATATGCGGAACCAACACCACAAAGTTTTGAAGTACAGCCGTATCGTTTCATCAAAAAGAATATGTCTTTTGCACAAAGAAGTCGAAATATTCGGGCTGCGATGGAGCGGATGGTAGAAATGAATTTGAGTCCGGTATTGGAAGCAAAGCATGATAAAATGCGATTATACTTAAAACCTGATGATATTGTATATATTGAAAAATACAGAAAAGGTGCCAGGGTTCATTTGTCCTTATTTGCAATGCAAAAACATCATTTGGATATTACGAAAAAAGAAGGAACTGAAATCCGGATTACTAATAAATTAAATAGTCTTTACGAAGTTTTAAGACCACATGGTTTCGGGTATCCACATGATAGCTATATTATTAATTTTAAATATTTGGCAAGCTGCAAAAAAGAAGAACTCAGACTACAGGGGTTTCCAAACACAGTATTTAAAATTACACGAAGTAAATCTGTTGAATTTAACCAATTAAAAAAAGAATTTTTAACTTCAAAATATGGAGAGCATTAATCATGGAACAGTTACTGACAGCTGGTATTAAATTTATATTTTGTTGTTTTGATATGTTTATGCTTTGCATATTTCTTCAACCTATGTTTATTAGGAGGATCAAAGGGCTACGTTTTGGACTCTTTTTTGCAGTTATGTCATCAGCAGTGTTTGGGATCAATGCATTTCAAAATTCAGCAGTTAATTTTATCTTTGTTCCTTTGATTATGTGGGCTTTTGCAATAATCACATGGAAACTTTCATTGCATAAAAGTCTGGTGTATGTTGTTATTTTTTATATTGTATTTGTATGTGGAAAGGAAATGGCATTTGAGATGCTTTATCGTCTGATATCATCTGCTTTTCCTGAATTTTATGTTGATTTTAATACGATGAAAGGAATGGGGGTTCTTTTTGTTGAATATGTATTGTCTTTTGTTCTTTTGCTTTTTGTAAGGCGGTATACTGCCAAGATTCAAAATGAGCAGGATAGTATTTTTGACTGGTATTTATTGATTATGCCCATTGCATCAATTATGATTCTGCTTAGTTTTGTATTTATGGATTTCCCTCAGGATAGAGTAATTCAACTATTCATGTGTGGAGGTGCATTTTTGTTATATTTTTCAAATGTTGCTATCTTTGTAATTCTGGCACATCACGCACAAATGCTGAATCAAAGTAAAGTTTCGGCTATGATTTCGTTAAAGCGGGATATGGAAAAGAGCAATTTTGAGGCAATTGAGAAAAATAATGAATTATATCGAAGATATATGCATGACATTCATCAGTACTTTTCACAGTTTAGAAGTTTGGCATTAAAGGGAGAAGATCAAAAAATTGTTCATATTATTGAAGAGTGGGAAGAAGGCCTAATCCGGGAAGAAAAATCATCGTTGTATACAGAAAGTCCGGTTCTTAATTCTATACTGGAAAATTTTGAAAATAAAGCAAATCAGAAAGAAATAGAAATACATATATTTGTTGAAGAGGGAATTCGGGTAGAGTTTATTAAGGATACAGATAAAATTTCCTTATTTGGGAATTTGTTGGAAAATGCAATAGAAGCTGCAGAAAAAGCAGAACTTCAACGTAGAATTGAAATTGAACTATATATGGGAAATAGCTATATGCTGATTTTTCAGATAAAAAACACATGGAATGGAAAATCTCAAAAAACGGGAGAGATTTTCTATAGCATGAAAAAGGAAGCAGAGAAGCATGGTCTTGGTATAGGAATTGCCAGAAGTATTGCAGATAAATATGGGGGAACTATTGATTTTGAGGAACAGGAGAGGTGGTTCATAACAACACTTATGATTTCAAATTTGAATTTAATTTAAATTTTGAGAAGTGAAATGTGTCAATTTCGGTGCTTTTGATGTATAATTTTGGAAAAATAGTTGTTTTATAAAGTATTTTGTAATATTTTTGAGAAAATGGAAAGGAGATTTTCTTATGCAAAAATTATTACAAAAACTTTTTAACAAACACACAATAATTGCTTGTACCAACGTACTTGCATTAATGGCTATGATAGGGTCTGTTAATGCAACCTGCGGTTGGATTCATCACCAGCCTAAGGTGCCGGAAGAAGCAAAGAAATATCGGAAATTTTAATGTTGGCGAAAATTTCAAGCAGTATTGTTGACTGGCAGATTCGTAAGGGATATTTAGAGGACCGGGATCGCGCAGTATATCAATACGGATATGAGTTATTAATTAATCAAAGCATTAATATTCTGGTTGCGGTTTTTATTTCTATTTTATTTCACTCATTTGATATTATATTTATTTTTCTGTTGAGTTATATACCCTTACGGTCATTTTGTGGTGGCTATCATGCAGGGACGAATCTGATGTGTACGGTGATATCAGGAGTGATACTTTGTTGTGTCTGCCATGGCGTGAATTACATTATGGAGAGTCCGATATTATATGGATATCCGGTTATGTTTATTTTTTCGGGATGCTTTGTTGGCTGTTTTGCACCAGTAGCAGATAAAAATAAACCATTAGATGAAGAAGAAACGATACGCTATCATAAATGCAGTTGTATAATTTGGGTGATTCAGGTAGTAATTGGATTATCTGCGTATATAATATGGAAAAAGATTGGATTAATTATTGCATCCAGTCATTTTGTTTTGGTAATTATGCTTTGGGCAGGAATAATAAAAAATTTAGTGTCTTTATTCAGAAATGAATAGGACACTATTTTTTTGTCAATTTTGGCGCTTTTGGTGTGCAATTTTGGATTTGGGATTGTATAGGTTGTCAAGATATGTAAAATAATGGAAAAGAAAGTCAGTAGAAGGTAAAAGTATGTTGGGTGAGAACAAAATGGTGAAATATCAGAAAATAACAAAGTGGATTTGCCTTTTTTTATTACACAGTACTCTTATAATTGGATGCTTTTTATTAGGGGTTAAAAATGTTGAGAACCGAATTCAGGAGGAAGAAAGGGAACAAACAGTTACAGGAATTGCAATTGTTAATCTGGATCAGGGAGTGGTTCAGAAAGACAATAAAATTTTTTATTCTTCGGAACTGCTGGATTTGAATAGTGACTATCTTGTAGTGGAAAATCTGGAAACTGCAAGACAGGGAATTAATAATGGAACATATGCGGCTTATATCGTGATTCCTTCACAATTTTCGCATAATGCTATCAGCATTAATCAAGAGCCTCAAAAGGCTGTGTTGGAATTTGCAATGAATCCCAATTTACGAGAGGATATCAGCCGTCTAACTATGGCAAATATTAAGAATTTTGAAATTGGATTAAATACGAATATGTCCTATATGTATGTACAGGCAATATTAGAGGAATTCCATAATGCACAGGATGGCGCCGAAATTATTTTGTCGAATGATGATGCCGAGAAAGTCAGAATTGATGAGATGAATCCGGATGCATTACTATCTGCCTTAGAATACACACCCTATGATTTGGAAGAACCCCAAATTGATGAGGTGAATTTCGATGGGATATTAAAGGATAATATAGAAATTTCCGGTGAACTAAAGAAAAATTATGATCAGTTTGTATCCGATGGTAAGGAAAAACTTAATCAAATAAAAGAGGGAGAGACAACTGTCGTACAGGAGATGGATGACTTTGCAGATTTATTGGGAGATGTTCATTTGGACAGAGATGGAGAAGAAAGCGTATATGCAGAGGGACTTCAGGAACTGGAAAATTATGTAAAGAAATATGAGGAAGAATTAGCAGATCAAAGAGTGGTAATTGCATCTATGGTAGAGATGGCGCCAATTGTATCGCCAACGGCTACACCAACAGAAACACCAACACCAACACCTATACCTGCTGCAACAGAAATGCCGATGCCATCTGTAACACCAACAGAAACACCTACACAAATTCCAGTCGTTATAAAGCAGATGCTAATGGAAAGTCTGGAAGATATCAATAACGAAATATATGAAATGAATCAACAAAACAAACAGCAGATTGATGAAATTAAGAAAATGATATCGGGAGAAACAGGGACAGAACCTGTGGAACTTGTAGAAGATTCAGAAGAGACATTAACTGAAGAATTACCGAATATAGAAAATGAAACATTGATGGATGAGTCAATCAAAGAATCAATTGAAGAAAAGTTAGATAACATTGAGACTATGCGTTTCTTGAAAATAGAGGATGTATACAAAGAGGAGATTATTGAAGAATCATTGAAACAGCTGGTCAAAGCGATTGATGAGTTGCCTCAATTTGATAGTGAGGGGTATGAGAATATAGTAAAACAACAGGTTGTACAACCGATTGATGAGAAGATAAAGACAGAGACAGCAAGAGTCCAAGAGGAGGGAAGTAAATGCATGGAATCTGTGCAGAACTACTGGCTGGAATTGTCAAAAGTAGATATGTATCAGTTTTATGATCAGGAAAAGACGGATTCGTTAATAATCAATTTTACAGAAAATGTAGTTGAGTTAGAAAAGCAAATAATAGATTCGCAGACGGAATATCAGAAATATGGAAACGATGTTTATCTTCACGCAAGTGAGACGATGGAAGATATGCAGGAGCAATTAGGAAATGCGTATGATGGGACTTCTGAAAATGTACAAAATGAAATAGATCTTTTAAAAGAATATCGTAACAATATGAATGTGCTTAACAGCGAAATTTTGCAGGATTTTTCAAAGAAATTACCATATACACGGGTTGGAAATTTGGAATATGTACAAGCGTATGATTTTATTGTTAAGCCAATTGAACTATCAGATGAGTCTGTTGCCAGATCAAAGATAAACTTAGTACAGAATGACATATTTATGATCCGATTATTTTTTATCATGCTTTCCCTTTGGAGTATTTCCATCGTTGTACTCTTAATAGTAGATATTTACCCTAAACTAAAGAGGAGAAATGAGTGAAAAAGCAGCAATTAAGCTTTTAATAACAGCAGAAAGGAGGAAAAATATGTCAGTATCAGTAAAACTTACTTATGAGGATATGCTCACTAATTGCACTACTTTAAGAACATATGCTGGACAGTATTCAGACACAGCCAAGGATGTCACTAATTTGGTGTCAGCATTTACCGGATCCTGGGAAGGTACTGCCGAAGCTAAGTTTGAAGAGGACTTCAATACATTGTCTACTGCAATGCAAACAGCTATTGATGCTATGCTTGAAATTACAAACTTAGTTGAAAACTATGTGAATAGCATGCAGGAAGTAGAAAATGCTTATGGTGTAAATCATGTCTCTATAGGATAAGAATCTTCAGGATCAGAGTCAGCCGACTTAAAGCCAGAGCGGCTGCCTCTGATCTGACTTTTAGATTTGAGAGGATAAAATATGGATTATGAATTAACAGAAATAGATAATGCTGAAACAGGAGAGCAGGAAGAGTTGGAATTGCATCCGGAAGAGGTACGGCAAAGACAGGATACATATAGCTCATTGACAGATTTATCACAAATACATTTATTCACTTCAGAATTTAAAAATAGAATGGAAGAAAAAGAAAGGCGCGAAGAAGACCAATATATAGAACTTTCCGAGGAAGTATTCATGCAGGCAGTTCGGGGAAAAGGCAGCGAAGAGTTGAAATTGCAATTATTTACGGGAGAACAGGATCAGAAACTATTGCACGACTATGGGGAAATATCTCAGGGGAGTTACACTTTTGAGGTGCTGCTAATGAGTGGAGCTATATTATTGATAGTGATCCTTTATGCGTTCTTTTTTAAAAGAGGAAAGGAAGCTGACTAATGATATATACCCTGATATGTAAACAGACAAATTTTGAAACAGATATAAAAGTGTTTGAACATCAGAAAATTAAAGATACACTTTCGATTTTGTATAATGAAAAAATTATTGCAATAAATCCAGATAATCCTATAGCAATTCGATCAGAAAGAAAGGCAGAAATGATTAGTAAAGAGATGACCTATGAGCAGGCCGGGATTTATAATGGTGATATTTTATATATTGAACAGGAGAATAAATGAAAAAATTAGTAGAATTACGAGAAGAAAAGAGAATAGACAGAATTCGGACTTTAATCGAAATTTTATCCTTAGAAGAGGATTTTGCAAAATACTGGTTTAACTTGAACCCAGAGAATCTTATGTATGACAGGAACTTCAGGGTCGTAGCCGTAGAAAAAGAATTATATCAAAATGGAGAGAGAGAGGAAGATGAATTTTTAACACAATATAAAGCAGTTATTGGTTATGCCATGCAGAAGAAATATACCTATGAGGATTATTATGAAGGTGGAAGGGATCTGTATCATAAAAACTCATTTTTGCATAAGATTGGTGAAGCAGTGAATACAGGAGAGATAGAAGAATATCTGGTAGCGGAGTATAACAGGGAGGAGGAACTCAGCAGGAATGTGTTTACTGAGGTAAATAGAAAATATTATCAGGTACAGAAGGTAAGCCTGATCATAGTTTTATGTTTGTTTCTTTTGGCTATGGCTCTGATCGGCTATGGAAAGGTTATTTTTATGCCAAGAGAGGAGGCGTTTATTAAGGCACAGAACTCTTATTTGGATGAAAACTATGTAAAAGTAATTGATGATCTATCAATGGTTGATATGAAATATCTGGATAAGTATCAAAAATATATTTTGGCGTCTGCCTATATAAAAAGTGAGAGTCTCACGCCGGAACAAAAAGAAAACGTATTGCAGACAATATCAATTAATAGTGAGGAAAAGATTAAGGATTATTGGATTTATCTAGGAAGATTAAATACTGTTGAAGCAGAAAATATTGCTATGCAATGTTCAGATGATGAACTATTGCTTTATGCTTTTATGACGGAGAAAGCAATACTTGAAAAGAATACGGAAATATCAGGAGAAGAAAAAGCATCCAGACTGCAAGTCCTGGAAAAGAAAATTGAGGATCTGGCAAAACAGTACGAAGTAACAGAGGATGGAAAAGAATGAAATACAGACGTTCACCAAGAATTATAAAGAAAATACCAACAGAAGAAATCACTATTTTAAATCCACCACCCAAAAAGGAAATGAGTAAAACCAATCTGGCACAAATAATCATTACTCCGATTGCCATGATGTTGATCACGGTGCTTGTCAGTATACTGATGAAACGAGGAATTTATGTTATCGTTTCCGTTGCTTCTACTGTGGTCAGTGTAATAGCATCTACTACTAAGTATATACGTGATAGGAAAGATATCAGACAGCAGAATGAAAAAAGAGAGGAAAAATATGATCAATATCTTTTGGATATCAGAAAACGTATATATAAGCAGCGAGAAGAAGAAAGGGAAGCCTATCATTACAATTATCCGGATACCAGACAAATTGAAAAAATGATATGTAATGGCAGCAGCAGAATTTATGAGAGAAGTAATTCAGATGATGATTTTCTTACCTTTGCAGCAGGATTTCGCAAAGATCATGTGAATTTCCGAATTTCGTTCAATAAAAATGAGCTGGCATTAGAAAATGATCCATTGGAAATAGAAGCGAATGAGGTTAAGGTAAATTTACAGGATATTGAAGACAAACCAGTAGTTCTTGATTTGAAAAAGGCTCACATAGGATTAGTTGGTGAGAAGACGGTTATTCATGAACAGCTTAAACTTATTGTTTCGCAGCTTTCGTTTTTACAAAGCTACCATGATCTTGAGATTATATGTATTTATGATCAACGGTATCACGAGGATTTTCGGTGGATGAGATGGCTTCCCCATTTAAAAATTCATTCATTAAATGTGTATGGCTTGATTGATTCTGAGAGAATGAGGGATCAGGTTCTTGGAAGCCTGCATCAGATTATTAAGGAACGTAAACAAAAGATAGAGGAAAATCATAAGGCATTTCGATTTCTCCCACATCTTCTTTTTATTATAGATGAACCTAAATTAATTATGGATCATGCTATTATGGAATATCTGAGCCAAAATGGTGTCGATCTTGGTTTTTCAATTATATACACTTCACATATGAGGGCAAACCTTCCGGAAAATATAGGGACTGTAGTTGTTTTAGAGGATGAAAAAAAAGGATATCTGTTATTAGAAAATAAAGAGGTGCAGAATATTTCCTTTTCTCTATATTCTTGTGCTCATATTCAATTTGAGAAAATGGCGAGAGATTTAAGTATTCTGGAGCATGAACAGGGGATTATATCTCAGATTCCGGAGAGTGTTACATTTTTGGCAATGTATGGTGTGGAGCGCCCACGGGATTTACAGATCAAACAACGGTGGACAGAGGGACAGTCTTATAAATCACTTGCGGTACCACTTGGAATGAGAGGAGTCGATGATTACCTCTATTTAAATTTACATGAAAAAGCACATGGTCCACATGGACTTATTGCAGGAACTACTGGTTCTGGTAAATCCGAGATTATTCAATCTTATATATTGTCGTTGGCAGTTAATTTTCATCCGTATGAAGTTGGATTTTTGTTGATTGACTATAAAGGAGGAGGCATGGCGGGACTCTTCGCCCAGCTTCCCCATCTGCTTGGTACAATTACGAATCTGGATGGTGCGGAGAGCATGAGAGCCATGGTATCCATTAAAAGTGAACTGGCAAGACGCCAAAGGATTTTTAGTGAAAATAATGTAAACCATATTAATGCGTATAATAAATTGTTTAAATTGGGAGAAGTTACGGAGCCAATTCCACATTTGTTTTTAATTAGTGATGAATTTGCTGAACTCAAAAAGGAACAGCCGGAATTTATGAAAGAATTGGTATCAGCTGCTCGAATCGGACGTAGTCTTGGCGTTCATTTGATCCTTGCTACTCAGAAGCCATCCGGCGTTGTAGACGATCAGATATGGACAAATTCAAGATTTAAACTCGCACTCAAGGTACAGAATGAAGCAGATAGTAAAGAAATTATTAAAACACCAGATGCGGCCTCAATTACACAACCAGGACGTGCGTACTTGCAGGTGGGAAATAATGAGATTTATGAATTATTTCAATCGGCATGGAGTGGTGCAACTTATTCTGAAGATGACAAAGAACATTTTATGGATGACAGGGTTTACATCATTAATGAATTGGGACAGGGCGAGCTGGTAAATGGAGAGATTAAGGCAGAGACATCTATAGAACATATAAAAGCAACAGAACTGGACGTGGTAATTGAGGAAATAGAAAAGTGCTTTAAAGAAATGGATATACCATCAGTACGTCGTCCTTGGCTTCCACCATTACCATATCGGATAATCAGTAATTGTGTAGTAGATGAAAATGCAAACAGAGACTGGGAAAATATGGATTACCCATTAGACTTGACGATTCCGATTGGATTGACGGATATTCCGGAACAACAGAGTCAGGTAGAATATAAAGTTGATTTGTTACATGATGGAAATGTTGCCTTTTTTGCTTCGGCCGGATACGGAAAATCTGTTTTTCTGGAAACCTGCATTTTGACTTTGGCGATAAAAAATCAAGTTGATCGATTAAACTTTTATATTTGTGACTTTGGAAATAATACATTGATTCCCTTAAATGCTTTGCCACATACCAGTGATTATATTGTGGTAGATGATAAAGAACGTTTGACAAAACTCATGTCAATTTTAACGGATGAAATCAAGCATAGAAAAAAATTGTTAGCTGAATATATGGTTCAGAATTTCGATGTCTATAACCAGACTTCTCCAGATAAATTGAAAGCAATTATAGTAGTGGTAGATCATTATGATATTGTAAAAGAATTGGGAATGGAAGTTGAAGATTTTTTCACCAGACTGGGAAGAGATGGTGCAGGACTTGGAATTTATCTCATTGTCACTGCAAGCAGAATGAATGGAGTAAAATATACAGCAATTAATAATTTTAAAACTCGAATTGCAGGATACCTTTTGGATAAATCTGAGGCGGCAGCAATTGTTGGAAAATGTCCATATGAAGTAAATCCGATAGAAGGAAGAGCTGTAGTTAAAATGGATCAGGTACATGTCATGCAGATTTATACCATGTTCAGTTTTAAAAATGAAATGGATTACAACCGGGGCCTGAAAGAACTTATAGCAAAACTTGAGAGAAGGTATCCGACAAAACGAGCACCAAGGATACCGGTGCTTCCCGAAGTGCTTTTATATACGATGTTGAAGGATTATACGACTTCTGTGCGGGCAGAATTGTATCTGGGATTAAGTAAGTCGACGGTAGAACTGCGGGGAATTCAACGCTCAATGTCTCCTTTTATTATTACGGGGGATTCCGGTAAAGGAAAAACAAATGTATTAAGGATTTTAGTTGAACAGGCAAGAACACAGGGACAGGTATTTCTGTTTGATTCCAAGAATCTTGAGTTATATGGCTTTAAGCAGAAAGAGAGGGTTGTGTACATTGAAAATGATGCGGGTCTTACAGAATCCATAGAGTTAATCAATTCCGTATGTATACAGCATAAAGCAGCATTTGAAGAGTATGTTAAAACAAAAACTGATATAACACCTAAGCAGTACTATGAGCAGCTTGATTCTAATTATATCATGGTCGATGATATGGATGATCTGGCTGCAAAATACCAGATGCGAATTAAAGAACTGGTTTCGTTGTTTACATTAGCGGCAGAAAGCGGGTTTGGTATTGTTGTAACACACAATTCATCAAAGCCGAAGTCATTTGACGAATTATGTAAATGGTTTAGGACTTCAACAAATGGTCTTGTAGTCGGGAGTCAGGGAGCAGCAGGAATTTATCCAGTGGTTCCTGTAAAAGATACGCCTAGAACAGGCGAGGGATTATTGTATATTAATAATACATATGAGAGATTACAAATTCCGTTATATCAATAAGGAAAGGATAAAATATGGCAAATTATGTTAATGTACAGAAACAGGAATATGCAGGTCTTCAAGCGGGTTTGGAGGCTATTCACCAGAAAGTGCTTGCAGATGAAGAGTCTGTTCGAACATGCATTGATGGACTTATGGAGTTAGAGGGAGGATTTTATGTTGGACAGATTTCCAATAAAGTACAGGAGATTTTGCAATCATTTACAACTATGGTTTCCATTCCATTAAAAACCAATTTTTCAAACAGTGAAAGGGCTATCAGTATGTTTTTGGATGCCATACAAAATAATGATGTGATTATAAGGTGAGAAATGCCAATGGGAGATATTAAATATAATAGTAATGTAATAATGGCTAAGTTAGGTGAAATAAAGGGTATGTTGGATACATACTCTGCCGATGAACGAAGTGCTTATGAGGCATTACTTAGTGCTTTTAGTGCATCAGAAGGTGATCAGGCAACAGCAGTCAGAAATTTGTTGGAAAATGAAAAACAACTGGTGGAAAATATGACTTCCTTTTATTTGGAATTAGTTAATATGTTGTTGGAAGCTAAGGCAGATATAGAAAAAGTGGAGGAAGAATATAGCAGTGATCATCTGGAAAAACAATAATCCAAAGAGGAAAAGATATGGATATAGAAGAAAGACAACAACTTATAGAGGGAATATTGACTCAAATCAGAGGTATAAATGAGGAAATTACTAAACTTTCCACACTGCGTATGCAGCTTGGCAGTTGCGTGATAGCTATAGATAGAAATCAGCAGCGCTGGAATCAGGAGTACCATGTATATCAGAACATGGAGCTGGCACCGGAAGTTCGCATTATGGATAAATTTGAAGGACTGGCAGCTACCGGACTTGCGGCAGATGTTCCACCGACAGTTTCTTCCATAACAGAAGTAGCAGGAAGGATGTCATATGTGAAGGGTGGGATTGCAGACCAGAATACCCGGTTAGAAGAACGAATTACTAGACTTCGAAATGAAATTAATACACTTCAGGCAAGTTTGTCTTCTATATAAAAGAAAAAAGGGGAAGCCAGAGTTGGAAAATCATGTTTTTGACTGTAACAGCATCGTCAGTTACCATATGAGTGCAGTGAGGCTTCTGGATACAGGAATGGAAGCCGGAAGCGAATGGGAAAAGTGCCTCAGGGAAATAGAAGGCCTGTATGGGCAGATACCGGGAGATCTTCGTTCCCCA